>ULKR01011808.1_pt1 | contig 9500 bp, 6 predicted proteins | sample 1951181 | NCBI WGS metagenome assembly ULKR01 (sample SAMEA4835503, study PRJEB28245) | human gut metagenome | biome: gut microbiome; material: fecal sample | place: Denmark | collected 2008 | reverse complement strand
GTGTCGAACGGCTGGAGCTACCGCTGGAACTTCCAGCTGATGGCCGCACAGGGCTACGTCGTCGTGGCCCCGAACCGCCGCGGCGTACCGTCGTTCGGACAGGAGTGGCTCGACCAGATCTCGGGCGACTACTCGGGACAGAACATCCGCGACTACCTCTCGGCCATCGACGACGTGGCACGCGAGCCGTGGGCCGACGAGACGCGCATGGGCTGCGTCGGCGCCTCGTACGGCGGCTACTCGGTCTACTTCCTGGCCGGACACCACCAGAAGCGTTTCAAGGCCTTCATCGCCCACTGCGGCATCTTCGACTTCGACTCGATGTACGGCGAGACCGAAGAGCTCTTCTTCATCAACAACGACTACGGAGGCCCCTACTGGGACAAGGAGAACGCCACGGCGATGCGCTCCTATGCCAACTCGCCCCACAAGTTCGTGGACCGCTGGGACACGCCGATCCTGATCATCACGGGCGAGCGCGACTACCGCATCCCCTACACGCAGTCGCTCGAGGCCTTCACGGCCGCCCGCGTGCGGGGCATTCCGGCGCGCCTGCTCGAGTTCCAGGACGAGGCCCATCAGGTCTTCAAACCGCAGAACTCGATGGTCTGGAACCGCGAATTTTTCGGTTGGCTCGACAAGTACGTCAAACAGGCCGAATGACATTTGGGAAAGTTTCACCGACCTTCCGAACACGAAAAACCTGCCCTTCGCGGCAGGTTTTTCCGTTTCCAACGGGCTTCCGAAACGGGGATTTCATGATGAAAAATCCCGGGTTCGTTGATTTTATTTTTTTTTCACCGCCTGCGACCCTATTTTTGCAACGTTCATGAACAGAAAGATTTCAGCCATGCGCATACTCCGCAGCTCACTGATCGGCATACTCCTGGCGGCGACCGCCTGCAACCAATCGACCGAACCGACTCCCGTCCCGGAGACGGAGACGATCCAGGTCACCATCGGAACCGGACCCCGCATCGACATACAGACCCGCACGGAACTCACCGACGGCACCGACATCAAGTGGGAGAGCGACGACCGGCTGGCCCTCTGGGCCCGGAACAGCGACGGATCGTTCGCCTTCGAGGGCGCCGTCTTCTCGCTCTGGCGCTACGGCACAACGTGGGAGCAGGCCTTCTTCCGCGGCGAGGTTCCCGCTATGGATCCCTCGGGCGCCTACCGCTACCATGCCGTATCGCCCGTCCCGGCATCGGCATCGGCCGAAACCCGGCAGGCCACCTATGAGATTCCGGCCGTGCAGGACGGCACGTTCCACGGCGAGTGGGACGTCATGGTAGCCGACGCTGTCGGCTCGGAGGAGGCGCCCGCCCCGGCGCTGGTCGAGGGCGACAACAGCGACGCCGTCGCGCTGGCATTCCACCACAAGATCCATCTGCTGCGCATCCGCATTCCCGAAAACCGTCTCGGCGAGAAGATCTCGCAGATCACGCTGAACTTCCCGGTCGAGATAGCCGGCACAATGTCCGTGGACTTCACCGATGCGGCGGCCGTGCCGACCGTCAGCGGATCGAAGAGCCTCACGCTGCGCTTCGACGAGCCGAAGGATGCCGGCGACGAGGTCTACGCCACGATCGCTCCGGTGACCCTCTCGGAAGCCGACGCAATCGAGATTTACGCCACCGGTACGCTCTACGAGTCGCAGCACCGCACGATCGCGGGCAAGGCATTTGCCGAGGGCCACATCACTCCGATCGCCTACAACATCCCCGAAGCGGGCGAGACGCTCGGCACGATCGTGCGGCTCACGCTCGACGAGACGGGCGAGCATACGCTCGGCGAGCGAATCCAGTCGTTCACCCTCCGCGTCGAGGGCGCCTCGTTCGACAACGGCACCGCGGAGCACACCTTCACGGTCGGCGAATCGGGCACCTACGAGATGCTCTTCCCGCAGGGCAGCAACCCGGAGGAGCTCTCGGGCAAGGAGGTGACCATCACCTACGACTCGGAACACGCCCTGCTCACGAGACGTTTCACCCTGCCGGAGATCACACCCGAGGCGGTCAATACCGTTGCCCTGCCCGGCGTCCCCTACCTGCTCTCCGAGGACTTCTCCGCGGTGGAATCCTTCGACATCGACACCAACAATACCCTCGGCAATACCAGCAGCGGTTCGAACACGGCATCGACACTGAGCCAGCTGCCCGCCAATGCCTCGAGCTCCTGGACCGGAGCCCGCTGCGGCGTCGAAACCGGCAAATCGCTCCGGCTGTGCAGCCGCAACGAATGCGCGGCCCTTACGCGGGGCAGCTACCACGGCCGGCTCGACTCGCCGAACCTCGAGGCCCTGAAGGGCTCCTGCCGGATCGTCGTACGGTTCAACTACTCGATGGCCCGCAGCTCGAACCAGGGCAACATGCTGCAACCCTACCTCGCGGCCGGAATCGCCGACGACGCCACGCGCGACGCCACGTCGAACCTGTGGGGCAGCTTCATCTCGGGAGAGGGCGATCCGGGAACGATCCTGCAGTACAACATCCCGGCCGTGATCTACGACCTCGACGACGGAGGCGCCCTGGACGGCAGCTACGACAACGTCACGCGCCCGGCCGAGTTCACGACGACGGCAACCCCGGCCCACCGCATCGTCTGGGAGGCCTACATGCAGTCGGGCGAGCCGCGTGAAACATTCAAGTACTATTACAGCAACAACTGGGTTTATATCGACAACATCACGGTGTCGATTGCAGAATAAAAAACACGACCACATGAAACGAATGCACCTATCGGCCATCACCGCAGCGCTCCTGCTTCTGGCAGCCTCCTGCTCCAAGCAGGAGAACGGCACCCCGTCGGGCGACGGCTACGGCCGGATCCGGCTTCACGGCACGGCCGACGTATCGATCGCCACCCGCGCCGAGATCGATGTCACGACGCTCGGCGTCACGGTTCCGCAACCTTCGGAACTGGCCCTCACGATCCACTCGGACGACCCCGAGGTGAACAGCGTATGGGAGAACGCCGACGCGTTCAACGCCGCCGACACGCTCTTCAAGGCCGGCGTCTACACCGCGACGCTCACCTACGGCGACCCCGAGGCGGAGGGCGAGAACAAGCCCTACTACTCGGGCACCGAACAGTTTGACCTCACGGCGGGAACGACCGCCGAGGTGACGGTCACGGCCCGCATCGCCAACTCGATGGCCGAGATCCGGACCACGGAGGCCTTCGACCGCTATTTCCACGACGCGACCTTCACGCTCCGGACGGGAGCGGGCAACGAGTTCCGCTTCACGCCCGGAGCCGAGCCGGCCGACAGCCCCGTCTTCGTACAGGCCGGAACGTCGATCTCCATCAGCGGAACGGCCCGACAGCAGAGCCAGACCGGCACGGATGAAGGCCCCGAGGTCAAACTCGCCGCCGAACCGCTGGCCTCGACCTCGCCCCGCACGCGCCACATCTTCACCTTCGATGCAGCCGACGCCGGCAGCGCCACGCTCCACATCACGCTCGACGAGAACGAGGAGCTGACCTCATCCGTGGATATCGAACTGAACGACAACGCCGAATAACAAAAAAACACACGATATGAAACTTCTGTACCAAATTCTCGCAGCCGGCACCCTGGCAGTGCTCGCAACGGGTTGCAAGGACGAAACGCCCAACTACGGGCAGACCGGCGGCGGATCGTCCGAGACGGTCGGCTACGTCGATCTGAACGGACTCAGCCCGCAGGTGCTCCTCGACGCCGAGATCAACCAGACCCCGGCCCAGACGACTGCCGCACAAACCCGTGCCGTCACGGAGGCCACGCCCGACTACCTCGTCCGCATCTACAACTCCTCGGACGAGTGTGTGCTCGACACCACCTACGGCGACATGCAGTCGCAGTTCAACGACGGACCGGAGCAGAACCTGCTGGCGCTGCCCGTGGGCACCTACCGCCTCGAGGTCCACTCGCAGGAACCCTCCTCGGTTCCCGACGTCGAGTGGGAGGCACCGACCTACGGCACCACCTACGACTTCGCCGTATTGCGGAGCCATACCTCCGACAGCCCGCTGACGATCGCTGACGAGGTGATATGCAAGCTCTCGAACATCAAGGTCACCGTCTCGATCTCGGCCGACCTAGCCGAGCTGCTCGGCGACGACACGAAATCGACCGTCACGCTGGGTTCGGCCGTGGCGGAGTTCACCAAGAGCGAGAGCCGCGCCGCCTACTTCCGTCCGCAGAACAGCGACGGCGACACGCTCGAGTTCAAGCTCACCGGAACGAAGGACGGCAAACCCGCCGAACTGAGCAAGACCATCACCGGCGTGAAGGCCGGACAGTGGCGCAAGATCATGCTCTCGATCGTCTATGCCGAGACGGGCGACATCAAGATCGTAGTGACGGTGGACAGCTTCGTGCAGGACTCCGAGATTACGATCAACAGCACCGAGTCGCTCTGGGAGCCCGAACTCGACGAGGGTACGGACCGTCCGACGCTGACGTGGCCCGGACATGACCTCGCACAGCCGGTCGCCCTCGACGAGTCGATGTACGACCCGTCGGGCACCTTCAACGGCACGGCCCCGGCGCTGACGCTGTCGGCCGCCGACGGCATCCAGACCCTGCTGCTGGGCATCACCTCGGACAATGCCGCATTCCGCACGGAGATCATCGAAGCCGCCGGGCTGACGGACGTGGACCTCTGCGGCACGATCTCGCGCCTGCACCCCTTTTACGGGCTGCAGGTCACGGCCGGCGCCACCGAGGCAACGATCGATCTGAAAAGCATCATGTACCTTTTCTTCGGATACGATGGCTCGCACACGCTGACCTTCAACATGACCGACAACAAGGGCCGCAACGCCGTCGCAACGCTGCAGTTCAACTACGGCAAGGGGACGGCCGGAGAGGATCCCTCGATCGTCTGCCGGCAGTTCGACATCGACCAGCCGCACACCACACAGACGGGCGACGAGATCGACGTGGATATCAAGACGGCGAGCGGCATCCAGGCCTTCGTGGTATCGATCATCTCCGAAACGCTCAACGAAGAGGTGCTCGCCGCCGTAGGTCTGCGTCCGACGTTCGACCTCTGCAACATCACCGATCCGGAGGAGCTGGCCGCCCTGACCAGCGACGACATCGGGTTCCCCGTGAACGACGACGTCAAGGGACAGACCTCGATGACCTTCTCGGTGACGAAGTTCACCGGCATGCTCTCGGCATTCCCCGGCACGCACCAGTTCAAGCTCGCCGTGACGAACGCCGAAGGATCGACCACGACCAAGACCCTGCAACTGATTGTCGAACAATAAGCCGGAACGACCATGAAAAGAGATTTCATCTTCGGAATCGCCGCAGCCTTCGCGCTGGCCGGCCTGGCCGCCGGTTGTTCGACCCGCGACACCGACGCCGGAGCCTCCGGCACGGGATCGCTGCAACTGAAGGTTTCGGCCACACGCGCCGAAGGTTCCGCTGCCGGCACGGGTTACGACCCGCTGACCGACCAGCAGATACGCATCTACAACAACGACGGCAAACTACTGCGCCACTACACGGCGGAGACCCTTCCCGAGCGGCTGGAGCTGCTCAACGGCACCTACCGCGCATCGGTCGAAGTGGGACAGGAGGAGCCCGCCTCGTTCGAAAAGCGCTTCTACGTCGGCGAGGAGGAGTTCGCGGTCGCCGCAGGACAGACCTCCACCGTGGAGGTGAAGTGCAGCCGGCAGAACGTAGCGGCCGAGGTGCGCCTCGACGCCTCCGTGGCCGAGAACTTCGGATCGACGGCCAAGGTATGGGTGGCTGCCGCCACGACGGACGACTACGGACAACTGGGCAAGGGAACGCTCGACGAGCTCTGCTACACGGCCGACGCCAAGGGCTACTTCATGCTTCCGGAGGGCGTCACGACGCTGATCTACCGCTTCGAGGGCACGCACAACGACCCTTCATACGGTGAAAACGGGCTCATCGCCAAGCAGGGCGTGCTGACCGGGCTTTCGACCGGCGCCAACTGCTCGATGACCTTCCGTTTCTCGGACGACGCTCCGGGCTATGTCGAGGCAGTCACCATCCTGGTGGACGACAGCGCCGACGAATGGGAGGACGAGATCGTCTGGACCGACATCTCGATCACGGGCGACGGATTCGACGCCGAGACGCAGCAGGACTACATCCCGGGCAAGTCGGCCGCCGTGACCTACAAGATTGCGAACATCACACCGATCAAGGACGTGACGCTCTACGCCGCCTCGAAGAGCTACGACCTCACCGGATCGTCCTATCCGGGCATCACGGTGAACAAGGAGAACGAGCGGACGATGAGCGTATCGCTCTCCGACGAGTTCTTCAAGGCCATCGGCGGCGGCATGCAGTCGGTACGGCTGCGTGTGCGCGACACCTCGAACGGCGAACTTTCGCGTACCACCCCCTTCCGCGTGCAGGGTCTGCTGCCCGTCGGGGAGTCGGACTACGACCTCTGGACCAACCGCGTAACGCTCCGCGCCCTGGTGCTCGACGCCGAAGCCGGCGAGGTGAACTTCACGCTCGGCGACCGGAGTCTCCGGGGTACCGACGCTGGGGAGAACACCTACACGGCGACATTTGAGCCCGAATGGACGCAGACATCCAACGCCGAGAACCCCGCCTACCCCGCCTACTACCTGCCGGTAGAAGGCACGGGCGTCTTCGCCGGCCGCGACTACACGTGCAGCGCCACGATCGGCGGAGAGACGTTCACCGGATCGTTCACCGCAGCCGCCGGCCAGTCGATCCCCGGCGGCGACATGGAGGGCAACCTGAGCTGCTTCACCAACTCGAACACCAACTCCACAATGTGGGGCAGCGGCAACAACAACTCGCTCAAGAGCGGACTCTGCATCAAGGGGCAGAAGAGCGGCATGGGCGGCAGCCAATGCGCCAAGATGACGGCCAGTGCGACGCTGGGCATCCTCGCCGCCGGCAACCTCTTCACCGGCACGTTCAACATGAGCGGGACGACCGGATCGGTCGGCTTCGGACAGAAGTACGCCTACACGGCCCGTCCGACGGCCCTGCGGTTCAAATACCACGCCAAGGTGGGCACGGTCGATATCCAGAAGGGATACGGCGGTCCCCTGGCCAAGGGCGAGCAGGACAAGAGTTCGATCTATGTGGCCATCGTGGACTGGTCGGCACGGCGCGTGGTAAGTTCCGGAACGAGCGCCCCGTCGGGGACGTGGGATCCCGCCGCCCAGACCGACCTCGACGGATCGGGCCGGATCATCGCCTACGGGCAGCTCTTCATCAGCCAGACGACCGAGGGCGACGCCATGGTCGAGGGTTCCATCCCGCTGCGCTACTACTTCCCCGAGGAGGCCGCCCCCGCCGGCAACTACACGCTGGTCATCGCCTGCGCCACGAGCGCCTACGGCGACTTCATGAACGGATGCTCGTCGAACGAGCTCTACGTGGACGACTTCGAATGGGTATACTGACAAACACAAACACGAACGATTGACGGATGAGGATATCACACATGCGCCAAACCCTCTCGGGACTCCTTCTCGCCGTGTCGGGACTCTGCATCGGCTCCGGGCTTCAGGCCCAGGAGCGCGTTGCAGGCCCCGACACGGTGCGTCCCGGCCTTGCGGCCGCGACGACGATCGACAGCCTGTCCCGAAACCAAAATGAAGAACCGCACGAACTGACGATCAACGAACGCCGGCGCCGGCGCGGTCTGACCGACCGACATACGCTGTTCGTTCCCAAGGGACAATGGGTTTTCGGAGGTACGGCCTCCTACTCGACCCACACCAACGACAACTACCGGTTCCTGATCGTCGAGGACATCAACTCAACGGGATACACCGTGCGCGTCAGCCCGATGGTCGCCTACGCCCTGCGCGACAACATGGCTCTCGGAGCCCGTTTCACCTACTCGCGTTCGCTGCTCAAGCTCGACAAGGCCCACCTGGAGTTCGGCAGCGAAGACAACACCACCGAGCTGTCGGCCAAGGACTTCTACACGCTCAAACACAACTACACGGCCGCATTCATCTGGCGGCAGTACATCCCGCTCGGCCGCAGCAAACGCTTCGCCCTGTTCAACGAGACTTCGCTGTCGTTCGGCGGCATCCAGTCGAAGTTCGCCAACGACTCGCCCGTGAAGGGTACCTACCAGACGGGCTATGAAGTCGGCATCGGCATCTCGCCCGGCATCGTGGCCTTCGCCACGAACAACATGGCCGTCGAGGTGAACGTCGGCGTCATGGGTATCAACTACAGCCACATCAAACAGGTCCACAACCAGGTCCGCGACGGAGACATCAAGTCGAGCATGATGAACTTCAAGGTGAACATTTTCTCGATCGGTCTGGGCATGGCCTTTTATCTCTGACAACTCCGCATGACTATGAAACGACTCACCTGCATACTCGCAGCGACGCTGCTCACCCTGCTGACCGCCTCGGCCGGCACCATCGGGGAGGTCCGTGCGGAAACCGACACGCTGACTTCGGCGGCGGAGGCGCCCCGGAGCCGCCGCACCAAACAGCGCTTCCTGCCCACACGCCAGCGCATGGACCGCGAGATCAACAAGATCAAGTTCGCCTACCGCGGCGAGGTCATGCTCGGCATGACCGCCTCATACGGAACGCTCACCACCGACGATGCCGACATGTGGACACTCGTCTCAAACCTCTCGGCCGACGGTGCCGTGGCCAGCATCCGCCCCTTCGTCGGCTATTTCTACAAGGACAACCGCTGTCTGGGCGCCCGCTTCGGCTACCAGTACATGAACGGCAAGCTCCAGAACGGCGCATACGACCTGGGCGAAAGCAACGACGTCTCGGGCGACATCCCCTACATGGATTTCACCAGCAACAGCTATTCGTTCGGCATCTTCCACCGCTCGTATGCCGGGCTCGACAACCGGGGCCGTTTCGGACTCTTCGCCGAATTCGAGTTCCAGATCACCAACGGATCTTCGGATTTCGTGTTCGACGACCTGCAGAAACGTACCTTCTGCAACAATACGCAGCTCAAACTTGCGTTCAATCCGGGAGCGGCCATCTACATCTTCCCGAACGTCTGCGGCACCATATCGTTCGGACTGGGCGGCATACAGTACAACACGGTCACGCAGAAGAACGCCTCGGGAGAGACCGTCGGGACGCGCAAGACCTCGAAGATGCGGTTCCGGCTCAACCTGCTGGACATCAATTTCGGCATGACCGTCCACCTGTGGGACAAGAAAAAGAAGTAAGGAGACATGATCAGAAGACTCTTCCGCACAGCGCTCCCCTGCCTGCTCGCGACACTCGCGGGCTGCATCAAGAACGACATCCCCTATCCGCTCGTCGAGCTGCGGATCGCCGACATCGAGGGCGAGGGGTTCACCGTCTCGGAGAACAATACCGCCCGGCGTGAAATCACCCTCCGGCTGGACGAGCAGACCGATATCCGCAACGTAAGGATCGACAAGGCGACCTACGATGCCGTGATCCACAGCGTCAAGCTCGACAAGGAGGAGGTGCTGGGACAGATGCGCCGCTCGCAGGAGCTGGTCGGC
>ULKR01018109.1_pt1 | contig 9593 bp, 8 predicted proteins | sample 1951181 | NCBI WGS metagenome assembly ULKR01 (sample SAMEA4835503, study PRJEB28245) | human gut metagenome | biome: gut microbiome; material: fecal sample | place: Denmark | collected 2008 | reverse complement strand
TTGCAGCAGCAGAATCGCCACATACAGCCCCGCCGCAATCAGGATGCCCTGAAAGCGTGTTTCCGGCGGCAGATCCTGCGCGCTCTGCTGGGTGATGTACTTGTCAATCGCGTCGCCGATGATGCGCGGGCGGGCAATGTCGAACACCGTCAGCAGCCCCACCAGCACACAGCACAGCGCAACCGTTTTCCAGTAGGGCTTGATGTAGCCCATCAGGCGCAGGAAGGCGTTGCCGTGATACGAAACGTCCTGCGGCTCGTTATCCCCGAACTTACTCCGCATGTGCAGCGCCTCCTTCCTCGTGAAGTTCCTTTTCCAGCTGCTGCTTGCGGTACAGGCTTGCGTACAGCTTGCCGTTGTTCAGCAGCTCCTCGTGCGTGCCGTACTCCTCCACCTTGCCTTCGTCCAGCACAAGAATATGGTCGGCATCCTGAATGGTGGAAATGCGGTGCGCTACGATGATGGTCGTGCGACCCTTGCGCAGGCGGCGCAGATTATCCAGTATTTGCCGTTCCGTGTCCGTATCAACAGCAGAGAGCGCATCGTCCAGCAGCAGAATCGGCGCATCCTTCATCAGCGCGCGTGCAATGGAGGAACGCTGCTTCTGGCCGCCGGAAATCGTCACGCCGCGTTCGCCCACCAGCGTCTGGTACTGCCTGGGGAACTCCATGATGTTATCGTGGATGCAGGCGTTTTTCGCCGCCTCCTGCACCGCTTCCAGCGACTTGTTGTCTGAGCCGAACGCGATGTTGTTCTGCAGCGTGTCAGAAAAGAGGAAATTATCCTGCGGCACACAGGCGATATTCCTGCGCAGCGCCGCCAGCGGGATTTCGCGCAGATTATGCCCGTCGATGGTAATCATGCCGTCCGGTACGTCGTACAGGCGCATAAGCAGGCTCGGCAGCGTGCTTTTGCCCGAACCGGTGCGCCCCAGTACCGCCAGCGTCTCGCCCGCCTTCACATGCACCGACACATCTTCCAGCACCGGCACGGTCGGCTGGTCGGGATAGGCAAAGGACAGGTGTTCAATGTCGATATCGCCCTTGAGCGTCTGAATCGAAGGGTTCATCATGTCGCCGTCCACGATTTCCGGCTTCGCGTCAAAAATCTCCTGAATGCGGCGCAGGCTCGCCAGCCCCTGGCTGAAGCTCGTGATGCACTCGCCTACCGCCATCATCGGCCACACCAGCATCGTCACATACGAGTTGAAGCTGATAAACTGCCCGATGTTGATTTCGCCGTAAATCGCCAAATAGCCGCCGTAAGCCAGCGTCAGCAGACTCGCTATACCGACAATCAAGTCCAACAGCGGCATCACCAGCGCCTGCAGGCGCACAACGCCGAGGTTCTTTTCCTTCGTGAACAGCGTCGTCTTCGCAAAAGCGTACAGCTCCTTGCGTTCCTGCACGAAGGATTTAATCACGCGGATGCCCGACACCGTTTCCTGCACTTGGTCCGTCAGCGTCGAGAACGCCTGCTGCTTGGCCAGAAAGCGCTTGTGCATCACCTTGCCGTAGAAGTAATCGCCGAAGATGATGAGAATCAGCGGCAGCACCGCCACACCCGTCAATTTCGGGCTGACATACGTCATCATCTGCCACAGCACCAGCAGCAGCATCACCGTCGCGTCGAATGTGCTGATGACGTTCATACCCACCAGCGTGCGAACCGCCTGCAGGTCGTTGATGAAGCGCGCCATCAGGTCGCCGGTCTTGTGCTCGTTGTAATAGTGCGGCGAGAGCGTGGACAGGTGCGCGAACAAATCGCTGCGCAATTCCTTCTCAATCGACCGCGCCGACCCGAACAGGAAAAAGCGCCACGCAAAGCGCCCTACCGCGATAATTACGCCAATCAGCACAATCTTCCAGACCAGCCCCATCACGCCGCCCATATCCAGCGTGTGCTGATCCAGCCCGTTGGTAATTTCGCCTGTGAACCGCGGCACATAGGTATTCACCTCGTCCACAATGAACAGCGCCAGGATGCCCAGAATGTACTGCCACCAGTGACGGCGGACATATCGCCACGCCAGCTTCAGCTCCTTCATTGCTGCCTCCTTATGCTTCGTAACGATTCATTGTAGCACATTTCGGCGCAAAAAGACACACATTCGCCGAAAATTCCGCGTAGGTTTACAATCCGGGCGGGCGTTTGTTTCCTTGCGGGATGGAAAGGGAAAAAGATGCCCCCGGAGCGGCGGGTTTTGCGCGTTCCGGGGGATTATTTTTTATACTATTTCCAGATAAGAATGCGCCAAGATGCGCCGCGAATTTTTCATTCTGGCTAACGTGAATGAAACGCAGCGTAGCAGCGCTACGCTAAGTGGAATGAGCGGACGCCAGAAGGGAAAAGGCGCAAGCAGATGGCGCAGGTGAATCTGGAAATAGTATTACTTCGCCACGTTGTTGCTCGGCGTCCCATTCAAGAAGTTCCTTACATTCTCCACCGCCGTATCCATCAGCCGCTGGCGCGCCTCGTGGCTCGCCCACGCGATGTGCGGCGTGATGATCATGTTGTCCAGCCCCAGCAGCGGGTTGTCCGCCCGAATCGGCTCGGTGGACACCACGTCCGACGCGGCGGCGTACACCTTGCCGGACAGCAAAGCATCCCGCAAATCCGCTTCGTTGATGAGCCCGCCGCGCGCGGTGTTGAGCAAAATCACGCCGTCTTTCATCTTCGCCAGCGCGGTTTTGTCAATCATGCCGACGTTCTCCGGGGTCTGTGGGCAGTGCAGGGACACAATGTCGCTGCGGGCGTACAGTTCATCCAGCGGCACATAGCCTTCGCCCGATCCGTGGCGGCTGTAATAAATGACATTCATGCCGAACGCGCGGGCGAGTTCCGCCGTCGCCTGACCGATGCGCCCATAGCCGACGATGCCGAACGTCTTGCCCGCCAGCTCCATCAGCGGATAATCCCAGAAGGAGAAGTCCCGGCAAGCCGTCCAGCGTCCCTGCTGCACCGCGTCGTTGTGATGGCCGATGCGGTGGCAGATTTCCAGCAGCTGCGCCATCACGAACTGCGCAACCGCCTGCGTGCCATAGGACGGAACATTTGCGACAACGATGCCCTTTTCCTTCGCCGCCGCAATGTCAATGACGTTGAAGCCCGTCGCCAGCACACCGATGTAGCGCAGATTCGGGCATTCATCCATCGTTTGGCGGGTAATGGGCGTCTTATTGGTGAGGATGATCGGCGCGTCGCCGATGCGGGGGAGAATCTCCTCCGGCGCGGTGTAATCGTAGACAGTCAAGTCGCCCAAGGCGGCGAGGGCATCCCAGCTCAGGTCGCCGGGATTCTCCACAGCGCCGTCCAGAATGGTGATTTTCATGGATGTGTACCTCCTGCGGTGGTTTGTTCCGGTTCCTATTATATAGCAGGGTGCGGCAGGATTGCAAGAGGATTTTGCGGATGCGCAAAGTAGAGAAGGAGAATCTAACTCCCCCCGGAGCAGGCACTTTTCGCCTCTCCGGGCTGCTTTTCTCTCATGCCTTGATTTCTGCCCAAATCCGCTCCGCCGTTTTCTTGCACGCATCCCGCTCCGGCGCAAGTTCTCCAAATGCAGCAGCAAACACTTCGTACAGGCATTGCTGCACGTCGGATTCGCATCGGCAGTCCGGCAGCCGTGCGGCAATAGCGTAGGCTTCCGCCTCATACTCGTCCTGCGGTGCGCCGGGAAAAAGCTGCATCACATCCCAATCGAGGAGGCAGCGGTCAACGAGTTGGAAGCGCCAGTCAGCCATGTTTATCCTCTCTTTCTGCTGTCATACACCATTTTCCGCAGCTTGTCCATGCACGCGCCGCCGAGTTGTACGGTGGTGCCAATAGCCCGACCGCCGCCGTCCATCCACCTAATTCGCCTTTTTTCACGAAAAATCCTGCTTTATACGATTTCCAGATAAGAATGCGTAAGCAGATGGCGCAGTTGAATCTGGAAATCGTATTACGTCCATTTTTCCCGGACAAGCAGGGATTCCCATCATGCGCTCCTCCAAAGCCGGGCAGACTGCATTTCGGAAGGAGGAATGCCGCATGGACAGGAAACGACCTTTGCACCCCAGTCCGCTGGTGAAAACGCTCGCGGACGCTCAGCGCCGCATGAGCCGCACCGACGTGCTTGGCTCGTGGACAGGCGTGCCGTGGGAGGACGCGGACGAAGAACCCGTGCAGGACGCTGATGACCTGTGACGTGCATTTGACGCGTGTGCTGGGGCTTCCCGCCGTGCTGCGCGGGCGCTCGCAGGGGCATGTGGAACGCGCCGTGCTCGAAAACGACGGTCACGCGCTGCGTGGGCTGATTGTCCGGCGCGGGTTCGGCGGCGCAAAGTGGGTCGCGAGGGACAGCATCGCCCTGCTCGGCGACGTTTCCGTCATCCTCCGCGCCTGCCCAACGCACCTGCCCCGCAAAACGGATTTCCGTCTGCGCACTGTCAAGGATACGCGCGGCTTGACCCTCGGCTGCGTGACGGATGTGCTCATCAGCGCGGACAATCTGCTCGTCAGTGAGCTGGAGGTCTCCCTCGGTTTGATTGACGATTTCCGCGACGGACGGCGGCGCATCCGCCACTTTTCCGCTTCACCCGACGGCGATGTTCTCGTTCCGGAAGGCGAAATTCTCTTGGAAGGGAGGGAAACGCAGTGAACAAGATGCTGATTGGCTCGGCGGTCGGTCTGGTGATGGGCATTGGGCTGATGATGCTGCCCCGCGTTCGTCAGGATGTCCAGAAAGGCGCAAACAAAGTCAAGAAAGCCGTGCAGGACATGAGCGAAGGACAGCAATAATGGAGGCGGGCAGGATTGCACCATCATGCGTCCTGCCCGTTTTCCCATCCGCTGCGAAAGGAGGAAAAGCGCATGGAAAAAGCCGTCACGCGGCGCAAATGGACAGCGGGGCTGCTGATCACGGGCACGGTCGCACTGGTGGTCGCATTCTGGTCGCTGATCATGTCGATGCTGTCGCTGCTGGCAGTCGCGGGCGTTTTGACGCTGCTGTCCCTGCCGCTGTGCAAAGTACTGGAAAAGCGGCTGCCCAGCGGCGCGGCGGCGGCGATCGCCCTGCTGACATTGCTCGGCGCAGTGCTGGGAATGCTCTGGGGGCTGATTCCGCCCCTCTTGCGGCAGAGTGCGCAGCTCATGTCGCGCCTGCCCGCGCTGCTGGACAGCCTGCGGGAGCTGCTCACCCGATGGAGTGCTGCGCTCGAAGCGCGCGGTATCCCCCTCGGCGACATGCAGGCGGAGCTGTTCTCGCGCATCAGCGCTGCCGCGGGGCAGCTTGCCGCAACGCTCGTCAGCGGGATTCGCCGCCTGACCGGGAGCGTCAGCCAATGGCTGCTTGCACCGCTGCTGTCGTTTTACTTTTTGCGTGACCGCAAGCGCTTTTGTCTCCTGCTGTCGCTGGTTCTGCCCGTCAAATACCGTGCGCGCGGCATCCGTGCCGCCCGTGAAATGCGCCGCGAATCCGCCCTGTACCTGCGCGGACAGCTGATTCTCTCGCTGTTCGTCGCCGCCATGACCGCCCTTGCGCTGCTGCTCACGCGTACGCCCGGCGCACTGCTGCTGGGGCTGTTCATGGGCGTGATGGAGCTGATTCCGTACATCGGGCCGTTCATTGCGGGCGTTCCGGCAGTGCTGCTGGCGCTGCAAAGCGGCTGGACGGCAGCGCTGTGGACACTGCTGGCAATTTGCCTTGTGCAGCAGGTGGAAGCGAACCTGCTCTCCCCGCGTCTGCTCTCCGGCGCGACGCGGCTGCATCCATTGGCGGTGCTGCTGGCGATTGCCTTCGGCGGCATGGCGGGCGGCGTGGTCGGAATGATGGCGGCGCTGCCGCTGGTTGTGTGCGTGCGCGGCGCAGTTAGAGGGTGGCGAGAGTGAGAAAAGTGCCTTGTATACAACCAGTCCGCAAAAAAATCATCGCCGCAGGGAAATTTTTTTCTCTGCGGCAATGATTGTATGCAATCAGGTTACATTGTGTGGGTTACTTCGCGATGAAGTTCACCAGACGACCCGGCACGAAGATGACCTTCGTCACAGTCTTGCCCGCGAGGATCTTCTGGATTTCCGGCTGCTGCTGGAGTTCCGTCTCCGCGCGTTCCTTCGTCATGTCGGCGGGAATCATCACGCGGCCGCGAACCTTGCCGCAGACCTGCACGGCGATTTCGATTTCCGACTTCACCAGCGCGTCTTCGTCCCACGTCGGCCACTTCTGATACGTCATCGTGCCGCCGAAGCCCTGATTCTCCCACATTTCTTCCGTGATGTGCGGCGCAACGGGGTTGAGCAGCAGGAGCAGGGTTTTGAGTTCCCCACGCGTCACACTGCCGACGGAAACCATCTCATTCACCAGCGTCATCATCTGCGCGATGGCGGTGTTGTACTTCATGGCTTCATAATCCAGCGAAACCTTCTTAATCGTCTCATGCATGAGCGCGTTCAGCTTCTCGCTGTACCCCTCGTCGGGCGTCACATTCTCCTGCAAGCGCCACACACGGTCAAGGAAGCGGCGGCAGCCCTTCGCACTCTGCGTGCTCCACGGAATCGCCTGATCGAACGCGCCCATGAACATCTCGTACACGCGGAAAGCGTCCGCGCCGATTTCGTCGATGATATCATCCGGATTGACGACGTTGCCGCGCGACTTGGACATCTTCTCGCCGTTCTCGCCCAGAATCATGCCGTGGCTGGTGCGCTTCTGGTAGGGTTCAGGCGCGGGAATCACGCCAATGTCATGCAGGAACAGATGCCAGAAACGGCTGTACAGCAGATGCAGGGTCGTGTGCTCCATGCCGCCGTTGTACCAGTCCACGGGCAGCCAATAGCGAAGCGCTTCGGGCGAGGCAATGGCTGTTTCGCAGTGCGGGTCGCAGTAGCGCATGAAGTACCAGCTTGACCCTGCCCACTGGGGCATGGTGTCGGTTTCGCGCGTCGCCGGGCCGCCGCAGCACGGGCAGGTGGTGTTCACCCAGTCATGCATGACGGACAGGGGGGATTCGCCGGAATCGGTCGGCTCGTAGTTGTCCACCATCGGCAGCGTCACAGGGAGCTGATCTTCCGGCACAGCCACCATGCCGCACTTGTCGCAGTGCACAATCGGGATGGGTTCGCCCCAGTAGCGCTGGCGGCTGAACACCCAGTCGCGGAGCTTGTAGTTGACCTTCTTCTCGCCCAGCCCGTTCTTCTCCAGATACTCAATGATCGCTTCCTTCGCCTGCGCGACCTTCATGCCATCAAGGAAGCCGGAATTGACCATCACGCCGTCCTGAATATCGGTATACGCTGCTTCCTCAATATTGCCGCCCGCGACGACCTCAATCATCGGGATGCCGAACTTATGCGCGAACTCCCAGTCACGGGTGTCGTGCGCCGGAACAGCCATGATTGCGCCCGTGCCGTAGGTCATCAGCACATAGTCGCTCAGCCAAATCGGGATTTCCTTGCCGTTGACGGGGTTGACGGCGCGGACACCCTCAATCTGCACACCCGTCTTGTCCTTCGCCAGCTCGGCGCGCTCAAAGTCGCTCTTCTTCGCGGCTTCCGCGCGGTACGCCATGCACGCATCGTAGTTGGTGATTTGGTCTTTCAGCTTGTCAATCAGCGGATGCTCAGGGGACAAGACCATGTACGTCGCGCCGAAGAGCGTATCCGGGCGCGTGGTGAAAACGCGCACCTTCTCGCCCGGCACGGTCAGGGAAAAATCCACTTCCGCGCCGACACTGCGGCCAATCCAGTTGCGCTGCTGCACCTTCACCTTGTCGATGAAGTCCACCGTGTCCAAACCGTCGAGCAGCTTCTGGGCATAGGCGGTAATCTTCAGCATCCACTGTTTCTTGACCTTGCGGATGACCTGCGTGCCGCAGCGCTCGCACACGCCGCCGACAACTTCCTCATTCGCCAGACCGCACTTGCAGCTGGGGCACCAGTTGATGGGCATTTCGGACTTGTACGCCAGCCCGTGCTTGAACAGCTGAAGGAAAATCCACTGCGTCCAGCGGTAGTAGGACGGGTCGGTGGTGTTGACCTCGCGGGAATAGTCGAAGGAGAAGCCGATTTTCTGCAATTGCTCGCGGAAGTGGTCGATGTTCTTCTTCGTCACGATGGCGGGATGAACCTTGTTCTTGATGGCGTAGTTCTCCGTCGGCAGACCGAAAGCGTCCCAGCCGATGGGGAAAAGGACATTGCAGCCCTCCATGCGGCGCTTGCGGGCGATGATGTCCATCGCGGTATTGGAGCGCGGATGCCCGACGTGCAGCCCCTGTCCCGACGGATACGGGAACTCAATCAGGCCGTAGAATTTCGGCATGGTGTAGTCGTTCTTCGCCTCGAAAACGTGACTGTCCGCCCAGCGCTTCTGCCACTTCGGTTCGATGGCTTTAGGGTCATAGGGTTTGAATTCCATGATGCTTCCTCCCTGCTTTTCTCGGACGGAACAAAAAAACGTTCCGCCCCTGCAAATTCTGCAAAGACGAAACGGATGTTTCGCGGTACCACTCTGCTTGTCCGGACGTGCCGAACCTCTCTTGCGCGTAACGTGCGCCATTCGCCGAACCCTTCGTCCGGTTTGCGCTCCGGGGCGAGCGGCTGACAGGCGTCTGACCGCGCTTCCACCAGTACGCGGCTCTCTGGAACAGACGGAACTTCCAGCGTTCCCCTTCATTGCGGGACAAGGTCAGTATAATGCTTTTTGCGGGCGTTGTCAAGGGTTTCGGTCTTTGCTTTTTCGGTGTTTTTACGCGCAGAATGGTTCGCTTCAGCCGAATTTTGTGCTATACTGTTAGCAATTATGCTGCGGCAAGGAGGAAAGGCGTTATGCACCTGATTATCCCCAAGAATTACAATCCCGTGCTGAACCTGCGGGATACGGAAATCGCCATCAAACTGGTCAAGGATTTTTTCGAGACGGAGTTAGCCCGCGCGCTGAACCTGACCCGTGTGTCCGCGCCGATTATGGTCACGCCCGGCAGTGGTCTGAACGACAACCTGAACGGCGTCGAACGACCGGTATCCTTTGACGTTCTTGAAACCGGTGAAACGGCGGAAATCGTCCATTCGCTGGCGAAATGGAAGCGTCAGGCGCTCAAAACGTACGGCTTCCAGCCCGGTGAAGGGCTGTACACGGACATGAACGCCATCCGCCGCGACGAAACGACCGACAACATCCACTCGATTTTCGTCGACCAGTGGGACTGGGAGAAAATCATCACCCCTAAGCAGCGCACGATGGAAACGCTGCAAGCGACCGTCCGCGCGATTTACCTCACCCTGCGCAAGACGGAGGGCTTCGTCTGCGCGCACTATCCGCACATCAAGCCTGAACTGCCCGACGACATCACGTTCGTCTCGTCGCAGGAATTGGAGGATTTGTATCCCGACCTGCCGCCGAAGGAACGCGAATACCGGGCAGTACGCGAATACGGCGCGGTGTTCCTGACGGGTATCGGCGGCGCGCTGCGTTCCGGACAGATGCACGACGGCCGCGCCCCGGACTACGACGACTGGTCACTCAACGGTGACATTCTGCTCTATGATCCGCTGCTGGACATTGCGCTGGAAGTGTCGAGCATGGGCATCCGTGTTGACCCGGACGCGCTGCGCCGTCA
>ULKR01012069.1_pt1 | contig 9637 bp, 13 predicted proteins | sample 1951181 | NCBI WGS metagenome assembly ULKR01 (sample SAMEA4835503, study PRJEB28245) | human gut metagenome | biome: gut microbiome; material: fecal sample | place: Denmark | collected 2008 | reverse complement strand
AGTCCTGCCGATGCTCTAACTGCCGTTATGTGAGCGAGGGCAAATGTTCTCTTAAAGAGTGCTGCTGTATGGCTGAACGAGTAAAAGCGCACACCTGTACCTTTACCGAGATTCTGAACACCTGCTTTGCCAATGTAAAGGACAATTTGTTCCATTACCGACTTCGCCTCGCTGCGGAACGCGCAACCATGACGAAAACCTGTTTTCTTGACAGGGAACACAGAATAAGATTCCAGAAAGCGCTCCACCGAGTGCGTGGGAACGATAAAAATCTCATTGCACAGCTGTTTGTCCTTACCGCAACCGAAAGCCTTTGGAGTGCATCGGACGATGCCATAGGAAAGAGCAGCATCTCCTATCTTGACATTGACTTCCACGCTTTTTCCGAGAACGACTATCTTTTCTACTGCATTGCTTATGACCTCGGGAACGGAACATCGCATACGGACATAGAAGATCTGTCCAACGATGAAGTCGTGGACTTCGACCTATTCCGCGTGGTGTGTTCCGCGATTGCTATCTCTGTTTACGGCTATGACGCTATCCGTGTGTCTGAGCGATTCCGGAAGCATAAGCGCAGAAAAAGCAGAAAGGGCGGGTGGAAGCATGGCGAATGAACCGAACTATTCCTCCAATCCCTCGAAGGACGAGCCGAAGAAAGAGAAAGTCCGTGTGATTCCTCTGGAATACATTGACGAGTTTCCGGGGCATCCGTTCAAGGTGTTGGATGACGAGAGTATGCAGAAGCTGATGAACAGCATCGAGGAGATCGGGGTGCAGTCGCCTATTGTCGCGCGAATCAAGGAAGATCAGAGATACGAGATCATTTCCGGTCACAGGCGCGTTCATGCCTGCCGCAGGCTGGGGCTGAAACTCATTCCGGCGATTGTGCGGGATTTATCCCGTGATGAAGCCATCATTGCTATGGTGGACGCGAATCTGCAAAGGGAGCATATTCTGCCGAGTGAGAAAGCGGCGGCTTATAAGATGAAGATGGATGCGATGAAAAGGCAAGGGAAAAGAACAGATTTAACTTGTCCACCAGTGGTGGAGAAGTTAAATGGTAAAGAAGCATTGACAGCTTCAGCTATTGGCAACGAACAAGGCGATAGTCATGAGCAAGTCCGCAGATATATCCGTCTTAACGAACTTGTCCCCGAACTGCTTGAAATGGTTGACAGGGAAAGCATTGCCTTCCGTCCTGCCGTGGAACTTTCGTATCTTTCGGAGGACGAGCAGCGCAACCTCGTTGAAACCATCGACAGCGAAGAAGCAACTCCCTCGCTTTCGCAGGCGATCCGCATGAAAAAGCTAAGTCAGGAGGGGAAGCTGGATATGGACAAGATATTCTCCATTATGACCGAAGAAAAGCCCAACCAGGCAGAGACAGTGAAATTCAAGTCGGACGAACTCTCGCGTTTCTTCCCGGAGCGCACCCCGCCCGAACTGATCCGGCAGACCATCCTCAAGCTGCTCGACGCATGGCAGAAGTCAAAAGCGACGGAAAGAACGATCATACGCCGAAGCCGTGACGATGCCCGTTAAGACCTTACCCGAAAACAAACGGTAAGGTCTTTTTCTTTTCCCCTTCCTCACACTCTAACCCCTTATACGATCAGTTTACTGACAGGAGAGAGTATGAGAGTATAAGAGATTAAGTTATATATATTCCAAAAAAGGAGTTGGTGACAGATATGGCTGTGTAAAGGACGCTCAAAATTCACTTCAAGGAGGAACCATGTTCAGAAAAATCAAGGCGTGGATACGCCGAAAACAGACCGGGATAAAGGCGGTCACAGAAAACCAACGCGGCGAATTCTATGTGGACAAGGTGATCGGCATGATTATTGCCGTAGTGATCGGCGGCTTGCTGCTTGCCGGACTGTACGCTTTGTTCAACAATACGGTTCTGCCGGGGCTGACGGATAAGATTCAGTCCATGTTCAGCTAAGACGGATTCGATCAGCGGAGGCGAGTCCGTTTTTCTTTTTCCGCACAACAAAAAACAAAATCATTTTTTCAAAAACGAAAGGGTAAAAAACCATGTTCAACAAAATCAAAAACTTCTTCAACCACTTTAAGAAAGCCATCGACAACAAGTGCAACGAGATCTACTGCAAGGCACAGACCGCCGTTGCCAATGCCAAAGCCGAGTTCTATATCGACAAGACCGTCGGTATCATCATCTGCGTCGTAGTCGGTGTTCTTCTCATGGGTATAGTGTATGCCTTCATCAAGAACAACATTCAGACCCGCCTCGACACCGAGATCGGCAATCTCTGGGACTATGCCGGCTGATGCGGTCAGTCCTGTTTCCTGTAAGTAATCCAAACAAAATCATTTTTTCAAAAACGAAAGGGTAAAAAACCATGTTCAACAAAATCAAGAATTTCTTCAACCGTTCTAAGAAAGCCATCGACAACAAGTGCAACGAGATCTACTGCAAGTCGCAGACTGCCGTTGCCAATGTCAAAGCCGAGTTCTATATCGATAAGACCGTCGGGATCATCATTGCCGTTGTGGTCGGCGTTCTGCTCATGGGTATCGTGTATGCGTTCATCAAGGGCAACATTCAGACCCGCCTCGACACCGAGATCGGCAATCTCTGGGATTACACCGCATAAGAAAAATGGCTGAGGGAGAGTGATTGTTTCACTCTCCCCGCTTAACGGAAGGAGGATATGATGCCGGAAATGATTCGGATACTGTGCGAGGGGCTTGCAACCGTCCTGTTCACACTCATCTGTACGCGCTTTCTTTGTAAAAACATGAAGAAACGGGACTTTCGCTTTGTCCCGTGGCTTCCGTATGTGTTGACGGGGTGCGGCTCAGCAATGCTGTTCCTGCTTGGCGGACTGTCCCCGCGGACATTCTGCGGGATCGCATTTCTGTTTGTGCTGTTGTATGCGTCCGTACAGGACCACTCTACTCACGAAGCGGACGATATTTTGTCCGTTATGATGCTGATGCTGGCGGTGACAAACATCTCGGAAGCGACCGTTCTTTCACAGCTTCTCGGTGCCGCCATTGTAGGCGGTGCGCAGATGCTCATCGCCCTGTGCGGAAAGAAACGCATGGGGATCGGCGGTGCGGACATCAAGCTGTCCACGGCTGCCGCGCTTCTGCTCGGATTCTACAAGGGGGTGATCGGCTTTATGCTCGGACTCCTGATTGCCGTGGTTGCACAATTTATCATTACCCGCAGGAAGAAAGAGCAGAGAACACAACCCTTTGCACTCCTTCCGTATTTGTCGGTCGGTCTTTGGATCGGCTTTCTGATTTGAACGAAAATTGGAGGTCATTTATGAAAAGTAAAATGAGAATCACCGGCAACCGAACGGTGATCGGAATTATCTGTATTGTCCTCGCTCTCGGTATCACATTCGGGATTGCACCTCTTGTCAACCGCTTCACCGACCGAAAAGTGGAAGTGGTACAGGTAAAACAGAATGTGGAGCGAGGACACCTGATTACCGAGGACGATGTGGAGCTTGTCAAGGTGGGAGCCTTGAACCTGTCGGACAGAACGGTGAAAAATAAGAAATATGTGGTGGGTAAGTACGCTGCGACTAATCTCTACGCCGGGCAGATCATGATTGCCGACCTTGTTGCGGAGAAAAGCAACAGCGCGGATGATGTGCTGTCCGCTCTCGACGGAAGCAAGGTCGCCATCTCGGTCAATATCGCGTCCTTTGCGCAGGGGCTGTCCAATAAGCTTCAGAACGGAGATATAGTCAGCGTCATTGTCTATGACAAGGAGACGAATCAGTCCCATGTGCCGCCCGAACTTCGGTATGTAAAGGTCATTACGACCACGACCGGGGATTCGTTGGACAGCGACCGGAAAACCGACGCAACACAGGCGATTACGGTTACACTGCTTGCCTCTCCCGATCAGGCAAAGCTGCTTGCTTACCTGAATACCACAACGACCTTGCATTTCTCTCTGGTATGCCGAGGGGATAAGACAGTCGCGGAGCAGTACCTGAAGGTACAGGAAGATTATCTTGCGTCCCACTCGTCGGAAACCACTTCGCAGGAGGACACCAATGGGTAAGATTATCGCAGTATGGGGGACACCGAATAGCGGAAAGACGGCTTTCACCATGAAGCTCGCCGGGCATTTGTATGAGACGGGGAGACGGAGACAGACCAAAGTCGTTGCCGTCCTCACCGATGTCATTGCCCCCTCCATGCCTGTTGTCTTTCCCTTATATCGCAGTGAGGACATTTACTCGCTCGGTGAACTGCTTGCCAAGACCACGATCACGGCGGACGATATTTTTTCCTATACCACGCTTCTGCGCGGCAGGGAAAACTTCGGGGTTCTCGGTTATCGGGACAAGGAGAATGCCCACAGCCATCCGGCATATACCGGGGAAAAGGCGCTGTCCTTTCTCAATATCCTTGCCGCCAATACGGATTATGTGTTGGTCGATTGTATGAGTGAGCCGGAGGACAGTATTCTGACGCAGACCGCACTTGCAACTGCCGACAGCAGCGTCAGATTGGTAACGCCCGATCTCAAATGCCTTTCCTATGTGCTGTCGCAGTCGGGACATTTCATGACACGCGGATATATGCCGCCGACACAGATTACCGTCATGAACACCCCGAATCAGACCTTTGCCATGCCGGTTGCGGACGCAAGGAGCCACCTCGGAAAGATTGCGGTCACACTCCCGTTTTCTGCGGCGCTTGCCGAACAGAGTCTGGAGGGCAGTATGAGCGAGGTGTTGAAGGATCGGCATTTTATGCAGGCAGTCGGGATGATTGCCGAGAAATTGAGGTGAGTGTATGCCGAAAATCGATTTAGCCTCCCTTGCAGGCATGGTGCAGCAGTATATTTCAAGAAAGTATGCGGCGGCACTCATTGACCGCACCAAGGTGGCGGAACTCAAAGCGTATATCGCGCAGTACCTCTATGACACCGGGTTTACGGTGGACGGCTATACCGAAAAGACACTTGCCGAAAGACTGTATTCGGAAATGGCGGAGTATTCGGTATTGACGCACTATCTCGACGATCCCGACATAGAAGAAGTCAATGTCAATGGGTGGGACGACATCGCCATTACACACCTCGACGGTCGGATTGAAAAGACGAAAGAGCATTTCTTTTCTCCGCAGCACGCACAGGATGTGGTCAAAAAGCTGCTTCAGCATTCGGGTATGATTATTGACAATGCGTCACCCTTAGCACAGGGACATCTGCCGAACAATACCCGTATTACGGCGGTGAAAAAGCCTGTGGTCGATGAAGAACGCGCGATTGCCGTCAGTATCCGTAAACTGTACCCGCAGAGAGTGGACAGGGACAACCTCATCCGCACAAACACACTGACGGAGGAAATGCTCGGTTTTCTTGAAACCTGCATCCGATACGGCGTGTCATTTGTCGTTGCGGGCAGAACTTCCTCCGGTAAAACCACACTGCTCAATGCTTTGCTTGCCGGGATTCCGGACAATAAGCGTATCTATACCATCGAATCGGGTGCAAGGGAACTGTCGCTTGTCAAGCGGAACGGAGCAGGGGAGGTTATCAACAATGTGGTGCATACCATCTCCCGCCCGTCAGATAACGAGGCATATAACATCACGCAGGCACAACTGCTTATGGCGGCACTCCGTTTCGACCCGGACATTATCTGTGTCGGAGAGATGCGCGACCGGGAAGCGTACAGTGCCATTGAAGCCAGCTCCACCGACCATACGGTGGTATCTACCGTGCACGGCGGGGGCGGGCGTTTTGCACACAGAAGAATCGCTTCACTTGCCTATCAGAACTTTGAGAAGCAGTCGCTGCAACAGGCTGCGCTTGCCTTTCCGGTCGTTGTCTTTGCGCACAAGCTGGAGGATAACTCCCGTAAGGTGATGGACATTACCGAGTGCGTGGTCGGTGACGACGGGGAACTCATCTACCGCAAGCTGTGGCAGTACAGAATTTACTGCAACGAGTATGAGAACGGACGATTCCGCGTGGAGGGAAAATTTGAGCGCGTCAACCCGATCTCCGACTCTCTCCGCTTAAAGCTCCTGCGCGGCGGTGTACCGCAGGAACTGCTGGGACAGTACACCGGAAAGGAGCAAACAGAATGACAGTCGTCTATATAATCAGTTTCCTGCTGATTGCCTTTGGCATTGTCCGCATCCTCGGACTGACGCCGGAGAGCATCGGCGCAGATGTTTCCGCTATCCTGGACAGGAAAAAGAGTCTCCGCGACAATGCAATGCGCGCGCGGGGTAAAAAAAGAACCAACAAGCTGGTGCTGTGGCTGGATAAGATCCGCCGCGCACTATCTGACACGGGAAAGGAAAAATCCTTCGGCGTGGCGTGTGCCGTGGCATTGCTTCTGATGATTCTCGGTTGCGTCGGTGCCATCGTTATCGGGAATCCGTTTTTGGCTCCCGTTCTGGCAATCGCGCTTGCCATGATCCCGTTTCTCTATCTGCTTCGCACTGTGGAGCAGTACGAGGAGCAGGTGAAGTTAGAGCTGGAAACCGGGCTTTCCGCAATCACTTCTTCTTATGAGCGCACCATGAACCTCAAAAGCGCGGTGGAGGAGAACATCTACAATCTCAAACCGCCCGTCAAGGGACTGTTTCAGAGCTTTCTTGTGGAAATCTCGGTCATCAATCCCGATGTCAAAGCGGCAATCTGTCACCTGCGGGAACGGGTTAAGGACTGTGTGTGGGAGGAATGGTGCGACACCCTGATCTCGTGTCAGGACGATAGCCAACTGATCGGAACGCTCTATCCCGTAGTCGAAAAACTTACGGATATGCGTATCGTCAACGCCGAACTGAAGGTCATGATCTCGGAGAACAAAAGAGAATATTATATCATGGCGCTGATGGTTGTTGCAAACATCCCGCTTCTGTATTTCCTCAACAAAGAGTGGTACGGAGCGCTCATGTATACGACCTTCGGCAAGATCACGCTGGCAATCTGCGGCGCGGTTATGCTCTTTACCTTTTTGAGGATGCAGAAATACTGCAAGCCGGTCGAGTACCGGAGATAAGGAGGGCGTATGATTGTTTTACAGATTATCATCGGCGTGATTGCCGCAGTCGGCGCCGGGTTTCTCTTGGCAGACTTTATGAAGATTCCCTCGCTGAAAGCCTCCAAAGCGGCAAACAGCGTCGGACGAAAGGGCAAGAAAAAGACGGGCGTCATCGAACTCTACCGACGGGATTTTGCCACCAAGCTGGCAGGAAAGCTGCATCTGAACGAGTTCAAACGCGCAAATCTTGTGATTGACCTGCGCACGGCGAATATGGAGATCACACCGGAGCAGTATATGGCGGATGCCATTGTCAAAGCGCTCATGGTCGGAATTCTTGCAATTCCGGCATTTTTTATTGCCGTCTTCTTCGGCTTTCTTATTCTCGGTATCGCGCTTTTCGTGTATTTCTCGGAATCCAAAAAGGTGACGCGGAAGATCAGGCAGAAACGAGCCAATATCGAGTACGAACTGCCGCGTTTGGTCGGACACATTGAAAAACTGCTCACGCACAGCCGTGACATCATCTATATTCTGGAGTCTTATATCCCGATAGCTCATCCCGAACTCAAAGAGGAGCTGTTCATTACGGTTGCCGAAATGCGAAGCAGCGGCAATATCCGCAACGCCTTGGATTCCCTTGATAAGCGCATCGGATCGGCGTGGCTGAGCGAGGTCGTAAGGGCATTGGAAACCGTGGAGAATTCTGCGGATACAACGGCACTTTGGACATCACTTTCGATGAAGTTCAAAGAATTGCAAAGACTGAACCTCAAAGCACAGGCGAACACTGTGCCGCGCAAGGTCAAGAAGCTGTCGATGGCGCTGATGATGTGCTTTTTGCTCATCTACATTGCAGTCATCGGGCAGGTGCTGATGAATTCTCTGGGCGGAATTATGTAAGGCGGTGATCGGATGAAAATGAAAAGGATTATGAAAAGCACCCGGGGCGAGGGCTATATTGATCTTGCCGTTGCGGTGCTTGTGCTTGTTTTTGTATTGGTCATCGCCATCTCTCTGTGGTCGGCAATCACCCTGAAGCAGGATATGCGGTATATGTGTGAGGAACTGATCGCCACAGCAACCTCTACGGGAAAAGTCGGGGAGGAAGTGGAACAGCGATTTGCGGAACTCTGCGAGGAAACGGGCATCACGCCAACGGTCAGTTGGAATACGACCTATTACAATGCGACAAAGAAGCAGGTGCAGCTCGGAGAGATTATCACCTGTACGCTGACGCATGAGATTACCTTGCAGGGCTTCGGAACCTTTACGCTCCCGTTCTCGGTTACGGTCACACAGTCGGGGCTGTCGCGTGTGTATTGGAAGTGAGGCGGAACATGAGGATGCTCAGAAACAAAAAGGGCTTTTCGTATATCCTGACCTGTGTTCTGGTGCTTGCGGTGGTGATGATGATCGCCGTGTCCGTGCAGTATTCACTCGTGTTCAGTCTTGTGAGAAGCGAGAAGGAAGCAAGCCGATTGGCATTGGACAGCCTTGTGACCAAATATGCGGTGGAACAGTATGACGCACTCAAACAGGGAGAAGCGTATGCAAGTCATATCGACCGCGCACAGCTTGTCCGCCGCGCTTACGGAACGCTTGGCTTTGCGGATGCCGGAATCACCGAAAAGACTGTTTCCAAAGGCGATGCGTCCTATACCGTCAGCCGCCCGGAGATTACAGCGGCGGACAGCGGGAGTATCGGTGTGACTGTCCGGTACACCATGACCGTACCGTTCCGCGCATTCGGCAGAGTTGTGGCGGAGATTCCGATTCCGGTGAAGATCAATGCAATGCTCAATGAAAAGTATTAAAGGAGAACCAACATGAAAAAGAAAAACAATGTTATGATGGTCGCTGTCATTGCGATCACCCTGCTGATGATCGGTTGCGTCATCGTGATGGGGATTATCCGAAACAGCAACCGAAACAATCCGGATGTAAAGCCTCCGGAGCAGACAACGGATACAACAGATACAATACCGGATCAGACAACACCGGAGATTCCGCCCATTACCGATGACGGAAATGGAACAGATCCTGCCCCGAAGCCGGGAGATGTGAGTATTGATGTGGAGCTGCCCGTTGACGGGAGTCGTGACGACAAGCCCGGCATTGACGGCGATGTCGCGGTTATTCCGGGCGTTAAGGAGGATACCGAATGAAGAAAAATGCAATCAGAATTCTGTCGCTGCTCCTTGTGGTCATGACGCTTGTCGGAGTGATCTCACTTCCGGTATCTGCAGCTTACAGTTACCCGATGGAATATACTATCTATTACAAAGCGGGAGGAAAACTCCTCGGACAATATAATGGTACTTGCGATGCTGCTGCCGATATTCGTGAAAATGTCCGAGTCACATCGCCGTCCTATGATGGATATCTGTTGTCCGACTATAAGGATTCTACTGTAACAGGAGCTATGATTTCATGGAGTTTCCCGGCTTCAAACTATGTCAGGCATGGCACTGGAAGCTATACTGTTTATTACGAAAAGGCGTACACTGCAACAGTCAGATATCTGTACGGCAACAGTGGACGCTCCGCAGCGAGCAGTAAATCCGCAATCGGTAAAAAAGGTGATCAGTATTATATCTCCTCTCCGCGAATCACCGGCTATACGCCCAATA
>ULKR01004347.1_pt1 | contig 9699 bp, 8 predicted proteins | sample 1951181 | NCBI WGS metagenome assembly ULKR01 (sample SAMEA4835503, study PRJEB28245) | human gut metagenome | biome: gut microbiome; material: fecal sample | place: Denmark | collected 2008 | reverse complement strand
AGTATGGGTGCAATTGTTATCTCACTTCTTATTAATGTGTTTATCAATAACAAATATGTAGATGAAGTATATAAAGAAGAACAAATTAATTATTATAATTTAGGAGTAGTTAGTAATAAAATTCAAAAGAATTTAAATTATTATGGGCAAATGCCATTAAAATTTTCAATTATCATTTTGCTATGTCTTATTATTCTTGAAAGTACCAAATTAGGTTATTTAAATTTAGTGGCTATTGCTATTACATTTACATTATATTTTATGTTTAACTATATGTATTCTAAACAAACTAATGCGCTTGAAATGTTAGAAAAATCAAATTATGATTTAAATTATGTTTTAAAAAGAAGTAAAAGACTCGTAATGTATAAAACACTTTTTATTGCCATTATGATTTTGGCGAATGCTTTTATGGTTATGAAAGTGATGAATAAAATGTCTTTAACCGGTATTGATTATTTTATATTTAATATGAGTTTAAATCTTACAATCATTAAATTATTAAATGATATCGCTTTTCCAACGAATAAATAAAGTAAAAACGCTTATTATTTCACTTAACTTGTGTTAAAATAGTTGTGGTGATTTTTATGATGCTTGTTTTTGAAAATGAAATGAATGAAGAATTTGATAAATACGAAGAAATTTATCAAACACTAATGGAAAAAACATTTAAAAAATTAAATATTAAAAAAGATTATGAAGTTGATGTTAATTTAATTGATAATGAAAGAATTCATGAAATTAATCGTGAGTATCGTCATGTTGATCGACCAACTGATGTAATAAGCTTTGCCTTTTTAGATCATGTTGATGGTGAAGTTACTATAAAAGGCGATATTCCTACTTTATTAGGAGAAATTTTTATCTCTGTAGATAAAGCTAAAGAACAAGCAAATGCTTATGGTCATTCTTTACTTCGTGAAATGAGTTTCCTTTTTGTTCATGGCTTATTACATTTACTTGGTTATGACCATATGACAAAAGAAGAAGAAACAGTAATGTTTTCATTACAAGAAGAGATTTTAAAGGAGGACTAATTATGACTAACGAAGAAGCAATTAGATTAGCCAAAGAAGCGAGAAAAAACCATTATACACCTTATTCACACTTTGCAGTCGGTGCGGTTGTTATTACTAAAGATGGTAAACATTTTTTTGGCGCGAACATTGAAAATGCTAGCTATCCATTATGTATGTGTGCCGAAAGAAACGCTCTTTATCATGCTTATAACAATGGCTATCATAAAGAAGATTTTGCTATTCTTGCTTTAGTCGCTGATACTAGTGATGTTTGTTCTCCTTGCGGAGCATGCCGTCAAGTAATATCAGAATTATTTCCTCGAGATGGCAAAATAATTATGGGAAATATGCAAGGCAAAATTAAAGAAACAACTATAGATGAATTATTACCATTTGCCTTTGATTCAAGAGATTTATAGTATGAAAAGCGGATTTGTAGCATTATTAGGACGTCCTAATGTTGGTAAATCAACACTTTTAAACGCCATATTAAATAAAAAAATATCAATTATTTCTCCTAAACCACAAACAACGAGAAATAATATCATGGGAGTATATAACGATGATGATTCACAAATCGTTTTTGTTGATACTCCGGGTGTTCATAAACCTTATTTTCGCTTGGGCGAATTTATGAATAAACAAGCTTTATCATCCGTTCGTGATGTGGAAGCAATAATTTTACTTGTTGATTCTTCTTTACCATTTGGTGAAGGAGATCAATATTTGGTAGATCATATTAAAAGTGATGCACCAGTATTTGTTGTATTTAATAAAATTGATTTAACAAACATTTTATTAATAACGGAATTAAAAAATAAATATCGTGAATTATTTCCTAATTCGGAATTTATTGAAATCTCGGCAATTAACAACGTAAATATTGAAGAAATAATCGAAAAAATTAAAAATATTTTAGAAGAAGGACCACAATATTTTCCACGCGAACAAGTTACTGATAAAGATGATCAATTCGTAATATCAGAAATAATTAGAGAAAAAATCTTATTATTAACTAAACAAGAAATTCCTCATTCGGTCGCAGTAATTGTTGAAAAAATGGAAACTAAAAAAGATAAAATTGATATATATGCCACAATCGTGGTGGAACGCGATTCCCAAAAAGGAATTATTATTGGTAAAGGCGGCAAAATGATTAAACGTATTGGCACTTTAGCAAGAAAAGATATTGAACAATATTTGAATATGCGTGTCAATTTAGCAACTTTCGTTCGTGTTGAAGAAGAGTGGCGTAATTCTGCGAGATGTTTGAAAGAATTTGGTTATAATGACAAATAGTTTAGAAACGACAGGCTTTATTATAAGTGTCACAACATATAAAGAAAATGACGCAATCATTAATTTACTTACTACATCAGGAGTAATTACTTTTGTAGCGCGTGGAATCATGAAAATTGATTCTAGATTTGGAACGTTATGTCAACTATATAACAAAGTAGAAGTTTCTTTAGATCAATCACGTAGAAGTGGTTATTATAATTTAGTTGGCGGGAAAGTGCTTGCTAATTTTCAACCAATTTATGAAAATCTTGAAGCAATGGTAACTACCAGCTTATTAGTGGAAACCATTCGAAAAACTATTGATGAATATAATGTTGAAAACTTATATAATCTTTTAAGTTGTGCTTATAACGCAATATTAAATAAAGTTGATTTAAGTATTATCCGTGTTGTCTTTATTTCCCAAATTATTATTGCAACTGGCTTAAAACTTGATGTTAATGAATGTGTAAGATGTCATAGTACAAAAGGTATATTATCTTTATCATTTGATGATGGGGGATTTGTTTGTCAAAAATGCTTTAATCCTAGTGTAGATGTGCAATGTAAACCATTATACATTAAACTAGTGCGATACTTATTTATAGCTGATTATCATGAAGCAATTAATAAGGATTTACCTTTGTTTGAATCACAAAAATTATTCGATGATTTGTACGATTTTCTATGCAAGCAACTATCGATATCCTTAAAAAGTTATAAATTGTTAAAAAAGATAAGAGAATAGCTTAAAATACACTTATAATGGGTTGACAGAATTTTTACAAAAACCTATAATTTTTAAATGTGTTTTCACTACGTGAAAGCGGAGGTATTTATGGCAAAATATGAATTTGATAAGATTGTAACACACTTGCAAACGCAAGGTTACGTTTACCAAGGTTCGGAAATCTATGGTGGTTTATCGAATACTTGGGATTACGGACCACTAGGCTCTGAATTTAAAAATAATGTAAAAAAATTATGGTGGAAAAGATTCGTTCAAGAATCACCTACAAACGTTGGAATTGATGCCGCTATATTAATGAATCCACGTGTTTGGGAAGCTACCGGACACGTCTCAACATTTAATGATCCACTTATTGATTGTAAAGAATGTAAAACTAGACATCGCGCTGATAAATTAATTGAATCAGAATTCCCAGATGTTAATGTTAATAAAATGACTAATGAAGAAATGATGGATTTCATTCGTAAAAATAATGTATGTTGCCCGAATTGTGGCAAATCTAATTTTACCGATATTCGTCAGTTCAATATGATGTTTAAAACTCATATTGGTGTTACTGATGATAGCAAATCTGTTGTCTATTTAAGACCTGAAACTGCTCAAGGTATGTTTGTCAACTTTAAAAATGTTATTCGTACGACAAGAAGAAAACTTCCAATTGGTATTTGTAACATTGGTAAAGCATTTAGAAATGAGATCACTCCAGGAAACTTCACATTCCGTACTCGTGAATTTGAACAAATGGAAATGGAATTTTTCTGCAAACCAGGTACAGATTTGGAATGGTTTAGTTATTGGAAAGATTTCGCCAAACAATTCTTGAACGACTTAGGTTTATCTAATGATGTTTTAAGATTTAGAGACCATGAAAAAGAGGAACTAGCATTCTATTCTAAAGCCACAACAGATATTGAATATTTATTCCCATTTGGTTGGGGCGAATTATGGGGCATTGCTGATCGTACTGATTACGATTTAAAACGTCATATGGAATACTCAAAAGAATCTCTTGAATATTTAGATCAAGAAACTAACACTAAATTTATTCCATATTGTGTTGAACCATCCCTTGGTTGTGATCGTTTAGCATTAGCGTTGTTATGTAATGCTTATGATGAAGAACAACTTGAAAATGATACTCGTGTAGTAATGCATCTTAATTATGCATTAGCGCCTTATAAAGCCGCGATATTGCCATTATCAAAACAATTATCTTCGCAAGCTAAAGAAGTATATGCTTTATTAAGCAAACATTTCTCGGTTACATATGATGAATCACAAAGTATTGGTAAGAGATATCGCCGTCAAGACGCAATCGGAACACCATTCTGTATTACTATTGACTTTGATACACAAAATGATAATTGCGTCACTATTCGTGAACGCGATTCTATGAAACAAGAAAGAATTAAAATTGAAGATTTAATTAATTATATATCAGAAAAAGTATTTTTCTAACGAAAGGGAGTGACATCAATGCTAGATGCAAATTTAATCGAAGAAGTATTAAAACGCGCTAATATCGTTGATGTTATTTCTTCATATATTAACGTCATCAAAAAAGGAAATAGATATGTTGCTATTTGTCCTTTCCATGCCGATAAAAATCCTTCTATGATGATATCAAAAGAAAAGCAAATCTTTAAATGCTTTGTATGCGGTGAAGGCGGTAATGCTATAACGTTCATCCAAAAATTTGAAAAAATCCCATTTGAAGATGCTGTCCGTAAACTAGCGGACTTAATTGGCTTTAAAGATGAAAGATTAACTAAAAATGTTACTAAATCACCAGTGGATGAAGAAAAAGAACGTTTATATAACACCATTGAATCATTAACTAAGTTTTATGAAATATCTTTAATGGCTAATGAAGGAAAAGATGGATTAAATTATTTAAATAATCGCCAAATTGATGAAGATGTTATTAAGCAATTCCGTATTGGTTTTGCCCCTAATAATAACATTATGTCTATCCAATATATGCAAGCTAGTGGACATAGTTTAAAAGATATTGAAACTATTGGTGTCGCGGGTCATAGCAATGGTCAATTCGTTGATCGCAATGCTGGCCGTGTTATCTTCCCATTATTTGATATTAATGGTCGTGTAATTGGTTATTCTGCTCGAAGAATTAAAGATAATGATGAAGCAAAATACATTAACTCGCCAGAAACCCCCTTATTCCAAAAAGGTAATGTTATTTATAATTATCACAATGCTAAAAAGTCATCAAGATTAGATGGATATTGTTATTTATTAGAAGGATTTATGGATGTTATTGCTTTGTATCGTGCAGGCATTAAAAGTGCTGTTGCATTAATGGGCACAGCCTTAACAAATAACCAAGTTAATTTATTAAAACGCTTAAACGTTGAAATCCGTATATGTCTAGATTCCGATAATCCAGGTCAAATGGCAACAATGAAAGTTATTGAAGCTTTTGATAAAGCTGGAATTAAATATCGTATTGTTCGTCGTTCATCTGGGCCAAAAGACGCTGATGAAATATTAGATAAATATGGAAAAGATAAATTAATTAAATGGTTAAATATTTTAATTGATAAAATTCAATTTGTTATGAATTATTTCTTACTCAATAACAAATTAGAAACAATTGATGATCGTAAAAAATTTATCACTGATTTCTTACCTTATTTATCTTCTGTCATTAATGAATTAGAACTAGAAGAATATGTTGTTAATATATCGAAAGCAACAAAATTTGATCGTAAAGTAATATTAGCTTCATTAAATAAGTATCGTAAAGTTAATGTAAGTGGTGATACTAATACATCATCAACTACAATATTTGAAAGTCATCCAGAAAGAAAAGTATTACATCGATTAGAACTTACTGAACGTGCAATGATTTATCAAATGATTAATTCACCATCCGCACGTAAATTCTATTTAGAAAAAGATGTACCAATTTCTGATGATATTTTTATGAAAATTGCTAATTATGTTATGGAATATGCTAAGGAGCATGAAAACGTCTCAATTAGTGATTTAATTAATTATGTATCCGCGAGCGATGATGATCAAAAAGATGAAGTGGTATCAGAAATTACTTCTATATCACTAGATAAACGATATCCAATTTGTACTTATGAATTATTAAGCGAGTATTTGGATATCATTAACAAAGAAAGAGCAAAGAAATATGAACGCTTTATTTTAGATAAATCTGTTGAAGGTAAATCTGATAAAGAACAATTAAAAATTTTGCTAGAATATGGTAAAAAAATGGAGAAGCGTTTATACGAGAATAAAAAGGAGAATTAAATTATGGCAAAGAAAAAAGTAGCAGAGACTCAAGATTTAGAAACTCTAGATCAAATCAAAGAAAGATTACTAAAAAAAGGACAAGAAGAAGGACATCTTGACCAAAAAGAAATATTTGATGCCACTAATCACTTAGAATTATCGGATATTGATATTGAAAACTTATTAGAATATTTTGCTGATAATAATATTGATATAAATGATAATGCAGAAGATAGCATTGATGATATTGATGAATCAAAACTAAATGATGATTCGTCAATTATTGATTCTGATTTATTTGAAGATGATGGATATGTAAAAGAAAAAATTGACGAAGATATCGATGACATTGATAAATATGCAAGTTCAGATATTAAAGTTAATGATTCAGTAAAATTATATTTAAAAGAAATCGGAAAAGTAAAATTATTAGGTGATGAAGAACAAGAAGTAGCAAAACGTTGCGCTGAAGGTGACGAAGAAGCTAAAAATCGTCTTATTACTGCAAACTTAAGATTAGTTATTAACATTGCTAAAAACTACGTTGGACGTGGTATGTTCTTGCTTGATTTAATTCAAGAAGGTAACTTAGGTTTAATTAAAGCTGTTTCTAAATTCGACTATACTAAAGGATTTAAGTTTTCAACATATGCAACTTGGTGGATTAGACAATCTATTACTCGTGCTATCGCTGACCAAGCTCGTACAATTAGAATTCCAGTTCATATGGTAGAAACTATTAATAAAATGACAAGAGTTCAACGTCAACTTGTTCAAGAATTAGGCCGTGAACCAACTGCGGAAGAAATTTCTGAAAAAATGGATGGTGCTTTATCACCAGATCGAATTCGTGAAATTCAAAGTATCGCTGTTGATCCGGTATCTCTTGAAACTCCAATTGGTGAAGAAGATGATTCACGTTTAGGAGACTTTATTGAAGATAAAGACACTGAATCACCAACTGAATATGCAACAAAACAATTATTAAAAGATGAATTATATTCTGTAATGAAAGATTTAACTGATCGTGAAGAACGTGTTTTACGCTTACGTTATGGACTTGATGACAATCGTCCACATACTCTAGAAGAAGTTGGACGTGAATTTGGTGTCACCCGCGAACGTATTCGTCAAATTGAAGCTAAAGCAATTAGAAAGTTACGTCATCCAACAAGAGCTAAACGTTTTGGCGATTATCGTGATTCCAAATAGTGCGTTTATCTAAACGATTAGTGCAATATATAATTTAGTTGTTATATTTGAATTATTAATAAGAATTTTATGTCACTAACAATGATAATAAATCGCTAAGATAATTTTAGCCGATTGTTTCAAAATTTAGCAAAGGCCTTAAAAAGTCTTTGCTTTTGCTATTTAAATTATTGGTTTTTATTGTAAAATAAAAATGATAATAAAGGGAGAATTAAATTGTGGTAAATACCAAAGAAACAAAAACACATGAATTAGAAACTTTAGATCAAATTAAAGAAAGATTACTAAAAAAAGGACAAGAAATAGGACATCTTGATCAAAAAGAAATTTTTGACTCGATTAGACATTTAGATTTATCGGACATAGATATAGAAAATTTATTAGAATATTTCGTTGATAATGATATTGATGTTATTGATGATGATAATGAAGATAGTTTGGATAATATTGGAGGAGAAGTCCAAGATGATTCATCAGTTATTGATTCGGATTTATTTGATGATGATGATTATTTAAATGAAAAAGATGATGATACTGATGAAACGGAAACTGACGTCGAAAAATATAATACTTCAAATCCACAAGTTAAAGATACTCTTAACTTATATTTAAAAGATGTTGGAAAAGTAGAATTACTTGGTGATAAAGAGCAGGAAGTGGCGCGTCGATGCGCTGAAGGCGATGAAGAAGCCAAGAATCTTTTAATTACTGCAAATTTAAGACTTGTTATAAATATTGCTAAAAAATATGTTGGACGTGGTATGTCCTTAACGGATTTAATTCAAGAAGGTAATCTAGGATTAATTAAAGCGGTAGATAAATTTGACTATACTAAAGGCTTTAAATTTTCTACGTATGCAACTTGGTGGATAAGACAAGCTATTGAACGCGCTATCGCGGATAAATCACGAGCAATTAGAATTCCAGTTCACATGGTTGAAACTATTAATAAAATGAATCGTGTGCAACATCAATTAACCCAAGAGTTAGGTCGTGATCCAACACCAGAAGAAATATCTGAAAAAATGAATGGAGTCTTAACTCCTGAGCAAATTCAAGATAATCTTAGTCTTTCCCTTGAACCTGTTTCACTTGAAAAATCAATTAATGATAGCGATGATACAACTTTAGAAGATTTTATTGAAGATAAAGATAGTGAAACTCCAACCGATTATGCGAATTCTCAATCGTTAAAAGAACAATTATATTCTTCAATGAAAAACTTAAATGAACGGGAACAAAAAGTTCTGCGTTTACGTTATGGACTTGATGACAATCAGCCGCGTACTTTAGAAGAAGTAGGACGTGAACTTGGTGTTACCCGTGAACGTATTCGTCAAATTGAAGCTAAAGCAATTAGAAAGTTACGAAATTCAACACATGCTGAACATTTTAATATTGATTAGGAGAAAATTATGAGTTTATCAAAACGATTAAATGCGATATATAATTTAGTTGATTATGGCTCTTCTTTAGCGGATATTGGCGCGGATCATGGTCAATTAGTTATTGAATTATATCGTAATAATGTATGTAAAAAACTATTTTGTAACGATAACAAAATAGGTCCATATACTATTTTAAAATCAAACGTATCAAAAGTAAGTGAAGATATTGAAGTATCATTATCTTCCGGAATTGAAGCATTGCCTAGTTATATTGATACTCTCGTCATTGCGGGTATGGGCGGAGATTTAATTATTGATATAATAAATAAACATGTAGACAAATTAACTAATATCTCTACTATTATTTTAGCTCCTAATACTAATGTTAATTTAGTGCGGGAAGTGGTTAGTAAATTAGGTTATAAAATCACAAAAGAAGTAGTTGTTTTTGAAAAACATTATTATCAAATCATTCGTTTTGATAAAGGTGAAACAAATTATACTAAAAATGATTATTTATTTGGACCAATTTTACGTATTGAAAAAAGTAAAGAATTCCTAAATATGTTAGATTTTGAAAAATCTAAATTAGAACATATTTTAAAAGGAAATATAAATGATGACAAAATAAAAGAAATTCAAGAGAAAATCAAGGAGATTAATCATTATGAAGACTAGATCAATGCTTATAAAATTATCGAAACAATTTCCTAAAAAAATTGCTAAAAAGAATCATGACTTTGTTGGATTAATGGTTGGAAAATTACCTGATGAAATT
>ULKR01004933.1_pt1 | contig 9842 bp, 8 predicted proteins | sample 1951181 | NCBI WGS metagenome assembly ULKR01 (sample SAMEA4835503, study PRJEB28245) | human gut metagenome | biome: gut microbiome; material: fecal sample | place: Denmark | collected 2008 | reverse complement strand
AAGGAACTACCAGTCTTGTCGGCGGAAGTCGCGTTCCAAAGACTCATATCCGCCTGGAAGCTTACGGAACGGTGGATGAACTAAATTCTCACCTGGGATGGCTGCACACTTATCTGCAGGAGGAGTCCGACCGGGATTTTATCTTGAGTATTCAACATAAGTTATTCGCCATCGGTTCACACCTGGCCACCGACCAGGAGAAAACACAACTGAAACCCGCCAGCATCATTACCCCCGAACATGTGGAAAGTATTGAGCGGGAGATTGATAAGCTGGACGAGCAATTACCCGAACTTTGTGCTTTCATCATTCCCGGCGGAAGTCGTGGAGCAGCCGTTTGCCATGTTTGCCGTACGATTTGCCGGAGAGCTGAAAGACGCATTCTGGCTTTGTCCGAAACTTGTACAATTTCTCCCGAAGTATTAGCATTTGTCAACAGATTATCAGATTATTTGTTTGTATTATCCCGAAAAATTAATTTTGATGAACAAAATAATGAAATATTTTGGGATAATAGTTGGAAATGATAGATTTTATTATACTTTTGCCGAAAAATAGAAAACGAGACAAATTTAGTATTCATTTTAAATACTCAAGATTATGTATTGGACATTGGAATTAGCATCAAAACTTGAAGATGCTCCCTGGCCGGCAACCAAGGATGAATTGATTGATTATGCTATGCGTTCGGGTGCTCCTCTTGAAGTTATTGAGAACCTCCAAGAGATGGAAGATGAGGGCGAAATCTATGAGAGTATCGAAGATATTTGGCCGGATTATCCTAGTAAGGAGGATTTCTTCTTTAATGAGGAAGAGTATTGATTTAAAAAGACCGCACATATAAGAATGCCCGATAACCTTTGCAAGAAGGCTATCGGGTATTTTTTGTATAATAATGAGGCTGTTTTTTAGAATACAGGCATCTGCCAGATGAATCCTACGGAAATCCGGTTGGTACTGTAATTCTCCTGCCCCAGCACTTTGGCACGGGAGGTGAAATCATACGAACGTCCTACATACGTCACAAAGAAATGTAGGTTGGTTTCCATCGGATAATATTCGATACCGGTCAGGTATCCCCAGGAAGTACGGTAATTGCCTTTCTCTATTCCTTCGGATGCCTTGCTCACGGAAGCCGTCTCATACATACCCTTCACAAACACATTCCATTTCGGCAGAAAACGATAATTACATTTGGCAACCACGGAAAGATAATTCGCATCAAAAGCATTGTGTCCGCCCGGACGGCCTACGATGTTGGTGATAATACCTTTGCGGTCAATATCCTCTTTTGAATACATGAAATCGACAAAAGCATTCCATTTGCCGAGATTCAACTCGTTACCTAAAGCATAATAATACATATTGTGACTTTTGGCCTCGTTCATGATAGAAGCCGACCAACGGGTCTTGAATACGTTATTGAAATTACCATTCCAGTTCAAAGTATAAACCAGCGGCATTTTGCCGGATTTCAGATCGGGAAGATTTCCTTCGGCATCTTCCGTTATTCCGTAAGTGCTGTCGAACGAACTGTTGCGGCTGTTCAGTATTTGCAGGTTAAGTTGCTGTTCGGGAGTAATGTTATAACCTACATTCAGTCCGGTCATAAAGTTACTCATATAGTCGATCATATCGCTGTACTGATAGATGTCGATAGGATTGAGGTCGAATTCGATACCACCGTATGCGGCACATTGCTTTCCTGCGAAGAGACTGAACTGGTCATTCAGTTTGATACCGATTCCGGCATAGTCGATGGAAGTAGGCAGATTGTCAATCATGCCGTTTGCATCGTTCGAGCGGTTGAGGCGCTGGCGATAGCGGTAAGAAAGCCAGTTGTTGATATTTCCTTTGGCTTCGATGCGGAACTGGTGCATATTAAAGTCACCTTCCTGAAAACCATTTTGGAAATGAGCGTCAAAGCTTCCTTGCATATTCAGATAAAGATTGAACTTATCTGTCTTCTTTTTTACGTCTGTCAGTTCTTCAAACAGGGGAGTGTTCGGGTTGAATTTATCCTTCTTCTCCGTTTTTTGAGCATATACTCCCTGTATGCTGCCCGCGAGGAGCAACATAAATATCCATTTTTTCATAAGTAGGTCAGGCTTTTAGTATTCGTTAAAATATTGCTGAATTTGTTTCCAGTCAGTTGTTTTGGTTAGTGCAAGCATTAACAAAACGCGTGATTTCTGCGGATTCAGTTCTTGTGAAGCCACAAATTGATACTTGGCGTCGTCTACCTCTGCATCCAGCGTGGTAGGACCTGTCGGGACACGGGAAGAACGGACTACAAGGATTCCTTTCTGACGGGCGTCTGTCAGTACCGGGAAGATATTCTGATGGATATTTCCATTTCCTACTCCTGCATGGATAATGCCTTTATAGCCGTTGTTGAGCATCGGAGTGACCATATCTGCTTCGATGTTCGAATAGCTGTATACGATACCTACTTTAGGAAGTGCGTTCAGATGAGTAACATCGAAAACGGATTGGGTGGTATGTTTTTTTAGCGTCACCTGATTATAGAATACTTTTCCGTTCAACACATACCCCAGCGCGCCGGAGTTGGGAGCTTGGAAAGTTTGCACGTCGACCGTGTTCATTTTAACTGTACTCTGTGCTCCAAGGATCAGTCCGTTCATGGCAACCAGTACTCCTTTGTCTTTGGATTCCTTTGCAGCGGCGGTAACTACGGCGTTATAAAGATTCAACGGGCCGTCGGCACTTAGAGCTGTAGACGGACGCATGGCACCTACCAGTACCACCGGTTTGTTACTTTTAACGGTAAGGTTTAGGAAATAGGCCGTTTCTTCCATCGTATCGGTTCCGTGAGTAATCACGATACCGTCGATGTCCGGGCGTTTCAATAGTTCATTTATTTTTTTTGCAAGCGTCAGCCAAACCTGGTCGTTCATGTCCTGCGAACCGATTTTGACAATCTGTTCTCCGGTCACGTTGGCGATGTCCTTAATTTCGGGCACGGCATCAAGTAGTGCGCCGATGGCAACTTGTCCTGCTGTGTAGCTGGTTCCGGTAGCTGAACTTCCTGTGCCTGCAATCGTTCCTCCGGTGGCAAGGATATGAATGTTCGGTTTTGCGGCAAATGCCATTGTTACAGAAAATAGTAGTGTGACTACTACCAGTCCAAAGCTTTTGAATTGTTTCATAACTGAATGATGTTTAGGTTAATAATATATGTATATTAAAATATTTGTATAAAGAGCAGTCCCAGGGCAATGGCAACAATCGTCGATACCAAGCCGGGCATCATGAACGAATGATTCAACACATATTTGCCGATTTTTGTTGTCCCGGTACGGTCGAAATTGATGGCGGCCACTACGGTAGGGTAATTCGGAATAAAGAAATATCCGTTTACTGCCGGGAATAGGGCGATCAGCATATAAGGTGAAATCCCCAACGCAATACCCAGAGGCACAAGTGCCCGAACTGTGGCAGCCTGGCTGTATAATAGAATAGACATCACAAACAGCGCGACACCAAACAGCCACGGCATTTGTTGCACGATTCCTTCAATAGAAAGAGTCAGTTGTCCCATATTTCCCTGAAGGAAGGTATCTCCCATCCAGGCAATACCGAAGATGGCAATCACTGCCTGCATACCTGCCGGAAATACGGAACCTTGCGTTGCTTTGATTCCGTCAGTCTTGGTTACTAACAGGATGATGGCGGCAGCCGATAACATCACGATTTCAATGATGGAAGACATTCCTAATGTAACTATTTCCCCGTCGATCAGGAAACTGGGGCGCATTCCTTCAAAAGAACCGAAGAGTACGATAAATGCAGTTGCCAATATAAAGATAAGGACGGAAATCATAGCGGAACGTTTGTTCTTCACATCTTTAATCTCTATCTTTTTATTGTTGAATAATCCTTCTTTCAGACGTTTCTGATATTCGGGGTCTTCCACCAGTTCTTTACCGACTTTCATAGAGAATAAAGCACCGACCAACACGCCGACAATGGTAGCGGGAATCGTAATCTTGAGAATGTCAAACAGGGTAATATCGAATCCGGCTAAGAGTCCGAGAAGTGCTACGGTAGCCGCGGAAATCGGGCTGGCTGTAATGGCCTGTTGGGAAGCAATGACAGCAATACCCAACGGACGTTCCGGACGGATTTTGGTTTCGGTAGCAACCTCCGCGATGACCGGCAACACAGAATAGGCGACGTGTCCCGTTCCGGCTACAAAAGTAAACAGGTAAGTCACCAGCGGACTAAGCAAGGTGACGTGTGAAGGATTCTTACGAAGCAAATGTTCTGCCAGTTTCACCATATAGTCCAGTCCGCCGGCCGCTTGCATACAGGAAGCAGCCGAAATCACTGCGGCAATCATTAGCATAACGTCGATAGGAGGCGCGGTGGGTTGTAAACCAAAAACGAACGTAAGTATAGCCAACCCAACTCCTCCCATCACGCCGAGGCCGATACCTCCCAAGCGTGCGCCAATAATAATAGCTGTCAGAACAAATGCTAATTGTAATATCATAGAATGCTGTTTTAAGTTCCCAACAAAGATAAGTGATTTCTCTCTTTGTATTTTCTTTTTCTTGTATTAACAACAAAAAAGTCTTTGAATAGTTTTTGCATATTTATTAAAACAATAACTAAACTCATTGGTTATTATAAGAACTAACGAAACTGTTATTATTATAAAACAACCGATATGGAACAAAATTTATCAAAAAAAACTCGTACGGAGAGTGACCTGATAGGTAGTCGTGAAGTGCCGGAAAGTGCACTGTACGGAGTACAGACGCTCCGCGGTATCGAAAACTTTCGCATCAGTAAGTTTCATTTAAATGAGTACCCTTTGTTTATCCAGGCATTGGCTATCACAAAAATGGGAGCCGCCGTTGCCAACCGCGAACTGGACTTATTAACCGAAGAACAAACGGATGCTATCTTGAGAGCTTGTAAAGAAATACTTGAAGGAAAGCATCACGAACAGTTCCCCGTAGATATGATTCAGGGAGGAGCGGGTACTACCACGAACATGAATATCAATGAAGTGGTTGCCAACCGGGCATTGGAACTGATGGGGCATCAGCGCGGAGAGTATCAATACTGTTCGCCTAACGATCATGTCAACCGCTCGCAATCTACCAACGATGCTTATCCCACCGCCATCCACATTGGACTCTATTACACTCATCTGAAATTGGTTAAGCATTTTGAAGTGTTGATAGAGGCTTTCCGGAAGAAAGGACGTGAGTTTGCGCATATCATCAAAATGGGACGTACTCAACTGGAAGATGCTGTACCGATGACTCTCGGACAGACCTTCAACGGGTTTGCGAGCATTCTTGAACATGAAGTGAAGAATCTTGACTTTGCCGCGCAGGACTTTCTGACAGTCAACATGGGAGCCACGGCCATCGGAACCGGAATCACCGCCGAACCGGAATATGCGGAGAAGTGCATTGCCGCTTTGCGCAAGATTACGGGACTGGATATAAAACTAGCCGATGATTTGGTGGGGGCCACTTCGGACACTTCCTGCATGGTAGGTTATTCGGGAGCGATGAGGCGTATAGCTGTCAAAATGAATAAGATATGCAATGACTTGCGATTGCTGGCTTCCGGTCCGCGTTGTGGATTGGGCGAAATTAATCTGCCGGCTATGCAACCGGGTTCATCCATCATGCCGGGAAAAGTGAACCCGGTGATTCCTGAAGTGATGAATCAGGTGGCTTATAAGGTGATAGGAAATGATCTTTGTGTGGCCATGAGTGGCGAAGCCGCTCAAATGGAGCTGAATGCAATGGAACCGGTGATGGCGCAATGCTGTTTCGAGTCTGCCGACTTGTTGATGAATGGCTTCGATACCTTACGTACGTTATGTATCGACGGCATAACAGCCAATGAAGAAAAATGCCGGAGAGATGTGCACAACAGCATTGGCGTAGTGACAGCCCTGAATCCGGTGATTGGTTATAAAAATTCTACCAAGATAGCTAAAGAAGCATTGGAAACAGGAAAGGGAGTGTATGAACTTGTTTTGGAACATAATATCCTTTCCAAGAAAGATTTGGATACCATTCTGGAACCTGAAAATATGATAAAACCAGTCAAACTGGATATTCATCCCAACCGTTGATAGATAGTAAGTGGGAATCGATTCAATAGGGAAATCGCCGGGCAGGTCACTGATCTGCTCCGGCGATTTTGATTATTTGTTACTTTTATTCTATATGGGAATAATTGCTAACTTATCCGGTAAAATAGTTATTGTTCATTACTTTAAAAACAGTGAACTTTGCAACATCATTAGTTATGAACTTAACAAGTAAATTTAGAACCAATTAAAACTATATGGATATGAATGCATTTGACGTTATTATTATCGGTTTTGGCAAGGGAGGGAAGACCCTTGCGGCAGAGTTTGCAAAGCGTGGGCGAAAAGTTGCCATTGTTGAACGTTCGGATAAAATGTATGGAGGAACGTGTATTAATATTGGCTGTATTCCGACCAAGACATTGGTTCATCAGGCTAAAATTGCTTCCGGTATGAAAGACGCTACATTTGAAGAAAGGAGTGAGTTCTATCGCAATGCCATTTCTGTGAAAGAGGCTGTGACAAGTGCATTGAGAAATAAGAATTACCATAATCTGGCAGATAATCCCAATGTAACAGTCTATACAGGTGTGGGCTCTTTTGTCTCTTCCGATGTGGTTTTTGTCCGTACATCTACTGAAGAAATAATGCTGACATCGAAGCAAATTATTATCAATACGGGAGCAGAAACAGTTATTCCTCCCATTGAGGGAGTTGTGGGTAATCCGTTGGTTTATACAAGTACCTCAATCATGGAATTGACAGAGCTTCCCCGCCGACTGGTTATTATCGGTGGCGGTTACATCGGTTTGGAGTTTGCGTCTATGTATGCTTCGTTCGGTTCACAGGTGACCGTACTCGAAAGTTATCCTGAACTGATTGTGCGTGAAGACCGGGATATTGCTGCAAGTGTAAAAGAAACATTAGAGAAAAAAGGCATTGTTTTTCGAATGAATGCAAAGGTTCAATCTGTGAAACATATCGAAGATGGAGCAGTCGTTGTTTTTTCTGATTCACAAACTGGCGAGGTGGTGGAACTTGAAGCTGATGCTGTATTGCTGGCTACAGGGCGCCGACCGAACACGAAAGATCTGAATTTGGAAGTTGCCGGAGTGGAGACGGATGCACGCGGAGCGATCATTGTGGATGAATACCTGAAAACAACCCAACCGAATATACGTGCCGTTGGTGATGTGAAAGGTGGTTTGCAGTTCACTTATATTTCATTGGATGATTACCGGATTATCCGGGAGGATCTGTTTGGCGATAAAGAACGGACAACCAATGATCGCAATCCGGTTAGCTACTCTGTTTTTATTGATCCTCCATTAGCACGTATCGGATTGAATGAAGAAGAGGCTCGTAAACAGAATTTGGATATTATTATCAAGAAATTACCCGTTATGGCGATACCAAGAGCGAAAACATTGGGAGAAACGGATGGCCTGTTGAAAGCTGTCATTGATAAGAATACGGGAAAAATATTGGGCTGTATGCTGTTTGCGCCTGATTCTAGCGAAGTAATCAATATAGTTGCTGTTGCAATGAAGACAGGGCAGGATTATACTTTCCTGCGTGACTTCATTTTTACTCATCCTAGTATGAGCGAGGCGTTAAATGATTTGTTTTCATAGTAGTAAGAATGAGTATAATCTTCTCCCATAAAGTTTAAAAAAAATCAAAGTATCTGCCACCTGCAACAAAACGCTTGTAATGTATTAGTAAATAGGAAGTTGGAGCGTTGCAGATACCTGTTGCAGATACGTTGCAGATAAAGTATCTGCAACGCATAATATAACTGAAGAAAAGCCCTTGATTTCTTTATGCAAAGCTATGGGAGGTTCATGGTATCCCTATAAGGAGACTGCAGTATCTACGTACAGAAACTGCGGTATCCATACATGGACACTGTCGTTTCCTGCCTTGGAAACGCTCATTTCCTACGGTGGGAACTGGAGTTTCCCGCCTCGGAACTGTAGTCTCTTATGCTGGAAACTGAAGTTTGCTTACTTGGAACTATAATTTCTTTTGCTTGAAAAATAGTTAAGTCATGCTCCTACTCACTTTTGTATCAAAAGAAAATATGTACAAAACTACGGCACTTAGAAATAAATGCCGTATATTTGTACATAATAAGACAAGAGTGATATGGATGATAAATTGAGACTTCTGATAGAAGAACATGGAGGATATGTCACCCGTAAAGAGATTATCGGTAACCGTTATTTGTATTATCAGCTACTGGAATCAGTGAAATCGGGTGAAATAATCCGTCTGAAACCGGGTGTATATTGCATGGAGGATGCAATGGCAGGTACAATGATTGACCTTGAAAAGATAATTCCCGAGGGAGTGTTATGTCTTTATTCCGCATGGGCACATTATGGACTGACTACACAGATACCGCAAGGTTTCTACGTTGCCATACCGAGGAAACGAAAAATAACGTTGCCCGATTATCCTCCCATTATCCTCAATTATTGGGATCGTTCGATCTATGGAGTGGGCATCGTCCGTCGGCAGATAGACAATTTTGAAATACCTATTTACGATATGGAGAAATCTGTTTGTGATGCCATCCGTTACCGGAATAAAATTGGGATTGACGTGAGTTCCGAGATATTGAAAAACTACCTGTCACGTAAAGAGCGTAATATAACTCGGTTGACCACTTATGCCAAGTCCATGCGTATAGCTGGAATACTCAACAAATATCTGGAGATCCAACTATGACCAAAGAACCGAAGGACTATGGCAAGTCCGTAAAAGCAAAGCTCCTGAATCTATCGAAAACGGAAAGAATATCTTATCAGTTACTATTGATACGTTATGTGCATGAACGTCTTTTATACCGTCTCGCACAGAGTAAGTATAAAAATAGCTTTTACCTGAAAGGTGGTGCATTGCTTTATGCCCACGAGCAGCTGAAGGCACGCCCTACATTGGATATCGATTTCCTCGGAAGCAATATCAACAACGACAGGAAGATTATTGAAAAGGCCTTCTCCGAAATATGTACCATATCCTGTAAGGAAGACGGAATCATTTTCGATACAGGTATCATCGAAACGGAAGATATCAATGAAAACCGGGTCTATAAAGGCATACGATTGCATATAATGGCACGACTAGATACAGTCCATCAGAAAATAGCTATGGACATCGGTTTTGGTGACATTATCACTCCCGAACCTCAAAAATTAGAATATCCTTTATTGCTGGACGGTCTGCCTGCCGTCAATATTATGGCTTATTCACTGGAAACGGTAGTGGCAGAAAAGTTTCAAGCAATGATTGAATTATCGGAAAGCAATAGCCGCTTGAAAGATTTTTATGACCTTTACAACTTATTACATAATAATACATTGGATAGTGACTTGTTGGAGAAAGCAATTCATTCCACTTTGAAAAATAGAGGGACAGTATATGAAGAGAATCATCCTCTGTTTAGTGATGATTTTCCTAAAAATCCCCGGTTCCAAGCGTTATGGAAAGGTTTTATAAAGAAGATTGGAAAGACGGAGCCGGCTTTTGCTACGGCAGTAGGTTTGATAAAAGAAGAATTGTTTTCTTATTGGGAGAAGTATAAGAAGCAATAAACAACATTGTAACCATAACAATGAACAAATCTAATTGCTTGAAACATATAGTTTTAAGCTTGTGAGCAAAGTGCTCTAATTATAGAATGTAAGAAGTTCAACTAAAATCAAGACGCTTATGACAAGGGTAAGCGTCTCGGCGATGCCATATTTTCTAT
>ULKR01024484.1_pt1 | contig 9891 bp, 8 predicted proteins | sample 1951181 | NCBI WGS metagenome assembly ULKR01 (sample SAMEA4835503, study PRJEB28245) | human gut metagenome | biome: gut microbiome; material: fecal sample | place: Denmark | collected 2008 | reverse complement strand
AAGAGATTACCACCAAATTTGACGAAGAACCAGATTTTTCAATTTTATTTCTCATATTCTCATAGATTTCAGATAAAGCACATATAATCAAAGAAGTACATTATGAGAAACGTTTTTGAAATAGGTATTTCTCATACTATCCTCATCGATTTTCTTCAAAAAGCCGCTATTTCTCATACTCTATCAGGGTATTTCTCATAGTCAGACACAACTATTCTCCTGTTTATCCGCCAAGCTTATCTTAGAAAACAGCTAGCTATTTCTTTCATGAAAACAACTAGTTAATTACTTGTTTTTCACCTAATAATGTCGTATCTTTGAAAGAGCATCCCAATCGTTCCACTACAGTGCACAGGCCTGTTCACTACAGTAAAAAGTTCTGTCTACTAGAGTGAAAAGAACCGTTCACTCTAGTGGAACAATCAGGATGGCGGTTAAATAATAAAAGAATAAAAGCGAGATACACTAAGAGTATCAATACATAACATATAAACAACCATTAAATTAAAACAAAGATGGCAATACAATTCGAGTTTTATAAGAATCCCCAACCGGAAAAAGAAGGAGAAGAACCTAGTTACCACCCACGGGTGGTTAATTTTCAACATGTGACCACTCAAAAGCTGGCAAGAGAAATCCACATGGCAACTACTTTCGGGAAAGCAGAAGTAGAAGCCATGTTAATGGAATTGAGCAGATGCATGGGCAACCATCTGTGCGAGGGAGAACGAGTACATCTGGATGGAATCGGCTATTTCCAGATTACATTGCAAGCTACCGAGCCCGTGCACTCGCTTACCACTCGTGCTGACAAAGTGAAACTTAAGTCCATTAACTTCCAAGCTGATAGAGATTTAAAAGGTTTGTGCATGAGCACTCATCTACGACGTTCAAAATACAAGCCACATTCCGCTTCTCTTTCTGAAGAAGAGATCGACAAGAAACTTACTGCCTATTTTGCAACTCATCCTGTATTAACCCGTAGTAATATGCAGTCGCTCTGCTGTTTCACTCAAAGTATGGCCAGTAGGCAAATCCGTCGCCTAAAGGCAAAAGGCAACTTACAGAATATAGGTAAGCCCACACAGCCTATTTATATACCAACACCGGGCCATTATGAGAAATGAGTTCAACAGGTATGAGAAATAAGCCAAATCAAGGTCTATTTGCGAATAAAACTATGAGAAATACCAATTTTAAAAGTATTTCTCATAGCTTACTTTATTAATTATCTGCCATTTAAATCAAATCTATGAGAATATGAGAAATGGATATCTTATTTCCGGCGCAGGCAGTTCAATTTTCGACCAACCACTTCTCTATATTTCTTGTTTGAGCACTGAAATTCACACCAATCTTAAAAAGTTTTCGTGAATCCGTTTCAAATGGTCGGGAATAATGCTTGTCATTTATCTGTTGCAGAGCTTCTTCCGCTGTACCATTCAGTTTAAATTCCATAATGTAAATGAACTTGTCAGTCTGCAATACCATATCCACACGGCCTTCACTCGTATGATATTCCGCTTTTACATAAAAACCGACCAGTTTACATACAATATAAAGTACATTCTGATAATGTAACTCCAATTCGCGGGCAAGCTCGTATGGAATATCAGAAAAGAAACTTTGCAGACGACGGAAAAAAGATTCGTAATCACCAGCACGTACCTCACGAACGAATTTCTGAATTTCAAAGGGAGATTCCACTTTATTGACGTTCGCATAATAAGGAAGCAGAAAACGGATAAATCCTTCCTCCACTTCACGATTAGGAAAACCTAAACGGTAAATACCAAATTCTTCATCATACCCTTTAATGGTAAGGTACCCGCTCTGATAGATTACCGGAATAGGATTGGTAGATTCAGAATCTATACTGTTCAGTACCTGTTCATCGGTTTCTTCATGAGCCATCCGATGAAGGTCGTAATGGTATTTCTTCAGCAATTCCACCAAATAAGTGGGAGTACCTGTTTCAAACCAGTAGCTTTTAAACTCATTCCTATCAAAAGCCAAAAGCAGACTGAAGGGATTGTACATTCCTTTGGAATTGTGCGTGAAATGATAACCATCATACATTTCTTTCAACCGGACACATATCTCTTCATACGTCACTCCCTGCACATTGGCAAACTCATGAAGCTCGGCATCCAGATTATCGTATAGTTCCTGTTCGCTCACACCACAAATGTCTATATACTTATTCCACATTGAAATGTCATTCAGGTTATTCAAATCACTGAATACACTGACTTTACCGAACTTGGTAACTCCCGTCAACAAAGCAAATTTGATACAGCCGTCCTGACTTTTCAATGCGCCGTAGAAGGCTTTCAATGTATTGCGGAAACTCTTTTGCAAAACATCATCACCAATAGCCTGCAGCATTGGCTTATCATACTCATCCACCAGGATCACCACACTTTGCCCCTCTTGCTGACAGGCACGCTTAATAATCCCCTCAAAACGCATCGCTAAAGATTTCTCCGAGGGCTCTTCGCCATATATCTTCTCCCATTCCACCAACGCCCCATTCAGTTTATTCTCCAAACTTTCCGGAGTATCGTATTTTTCCGTATTAAGATCAAGATGTAATACAGGATATTTTACCCAATCTTTTTCCAGCTTCTCCATAGCCAGTCCTTCAAAGAGTTCCCGCTTTCCTTGAAAGTAGGCTTCAAGCGTAGAAATAAGCAGACTTTTGCCAAAACGGCGCGGCCGACTCAAAAAATAGTAGCTTCCGGTTTTCACCAGTTGATAAACCAATGCTGTTTTATCTATATAAAAATAGCCACCTTTACGAATTTTTTCAAAATTCTGTATACCGATAGGGTAAATCTTGCCACTCATATTTCAATCTGTTTAAGTTCACATCGTACAAATATACATATTATCTCAATATAAAAAACCAAATGCCCAGAGAGGAACCACATTACGCATTCCGTACTCAATATCATCTTTCACAACATACGCATTCTCCACATCATGCACCTGCTTCTGCGACTTATTCTTTCCACCTACTTCAAAGGTATAACCACCCACCGTAAAATCAGCAACTTCTGATGTGGTTACCGGACAAACAACTCGCAAAGTAGAAAAGAAAAATGTTTCACGCACGTTACCAATATCCGGTGTATTGTCAGAAAGCGCATAAGCCAAATTCGTATTATTCAGATACACCTTGTCCACTTTGCCTAAAAGTCTGACACCTTCCGTCTCTGCCCGAAGCTGATTAATTATTCCAGCCTTTTCCAGATAACACATCAAATCAGAAACCGTATTTCTATTCATATCAAGCAAAGTCGCCAACTTGGTAAAATTAGGTTTAAACGGAACACTTTTCGCTATGATATACAACAGTCTTTTCAATTTCAATGCTGTTGCTATATTCATATTCGCAAAAGTCGGTATATCATTTTACAAAGTCTGCTTAATGATACTTTGTAAACGAAGCAAATATCCCTTTTCCTATAAGCCTACTACTCCACTCTATCTCATCATGGAGATAACGGATAAAATCAGTAGATATGTTGCTAAGCAACATCCGGTATGACCTATAAAGTGTATCCATCATTTCTTGTTTTGGGGTTATACAGACAAATATAGAGTAATTTGCCGAATAGAACTAGCATTTTCTAGAAAAACTGCAGGTTTCATTCGGCAATTTCACTCAAGCCTTACCATTAACCGCTTATCCACGCTTATTTACGTCCCACAAACATTATGAGAAATGAATATTTTCTACAGGTTCCTCGCTAATACAGGAAGCCGACAATCCAAATCGGCAATTTACACCTGTAAGGTGTTTCTATTCCATCAGCTAAAATAATAAGGATCAGACATATCTGTAATCAGATCATACGTTTTACCTTGATAATCAAGAAATAACAAAGAGCTAAATAATAACTTGCATTTGTCCTTCTATATTCTTATTTTTGTAGACTGAAGTACAAAAACGAAAAGCATGATTGACACAACGGCTAAGATAGCTGCAAACGCACAAATAGGAAAAGGAACTATTATTGAAGAATTTACAGTCATCGCTCCCAATGCTAAAATTGGAGACGAATGCAAAATTCATCGTAATATATTTATTGATTCAAACGTAATAATCGGAAACAGAGTCAAAATACAAGATAATGTTATGATTCCTCATGGCGTGACATTGGAAGACGGAGTCTTTGTCGGGCCATCGGTATCTTTCACAAATGACAAATATCCACGTTCCATAAATCCTGACGGAACATTAAAATCATCCGAAGATTGGGACGTCAGCGAGACTGTGGTTAAATATGGCGCTTCTATCGGAGCCAACGCTACAATTTTGTGTGGGGTAACTTTAGGAGAATGGTGCATGGTTGCTGCTGGTGCCGTTGTCACCAAAGACGTCCCAGCATATACCTTGGTGGCTGGAAATCCTGCAAAAATTGTAGGACCTGTAAATTTCTGATCTTTGAACAAACACCTATCAAAACATCAATATTATGGAAAACAATCTAATTCAAGCGACAGTGGACTATGTTCATAATCTGGACTGGAGTGATATCTTCACAAATATTACTTCAAACAAACTTCTCTTTCTCTTATCTATCGCGATACCAGTAATCATTCCATTGTTCAATATCTACAAAAGAATTGTAAGGATCAGAAAAATTGTAATATTAAGAGTTTTGAATTGGATGTTAGTGTCACAAGTCGATCTGGCACGATATAAGATAAGAGCCATATTTGACATTACCTTGTTTGTTATAACAATAATTATTTTCTTTATAACCGATGGCCAATACAGGTGGTATGCAATGATACCAGTCGGAGGGATAGTAATCACCGAATGCTGCGCCAATTACAAGCATATACTACAACGGATACCGTTCAAACGAATAAAAGAATTTCCCTATCTTAAATATGAACAAGCTGCACTAATTATCCCCAAAGGATTAGTCGGTATATTGTCCACCACATTAAAGGAAGTAAAAGACATACCTGCCAATCCCAGAATGATGAAGATTCATTTTGCCACTACTGACGAATCATACGAAACCCGCCAGGTGATAACAGATAAATCTATCATTGAAAGAATCATAAAAAACGAGATTGTTGCCTATTATGATAGTCTGACAGAAAAAATCAGGGAAAAAGGATATGACCGGAGTCAATTTTTCTATCTAGAAAATGAAAATGGGCACAAAGAATTTATATGTGATATATTAAAGGATATATATTCTCTGGAAAACGTTTATAATGCCATTATACAAGTCCAGTCAGATATCACAAAAGATGGCTCCATCCGCTTTATTGGTGATAAAGTGGGAATTAGAGGTTATAAACTGGAAAAAGGCGAACTTTTATTAGATATATACGAAACGGATCATTTTACATTTAAAGTTTTCAAAAAAATATTCAAGGACCGCAGATTCAAGAGAATCTTTCAAGAAATTATATGCAGAACCAACAAAACAAATGATAACATAAAACTTTTGTTGGTAGAATCGCTAGCCTTCTTGTTTTCTTCTTTCGGGATTGATATAATTATCGGAGGCAGAGATGCCAGCGGAGCTAAAAAAATGTTGGTAGCAGCAAGAAGCGGAAATATAGAGAGCGACAACAGGTCCACTTTGCACGTCCCTGTCAATGAATCCTTTTCCCGGACAGATTTGGTTGAACACGACCAATATTATAGTCCTTATCATTGCGTACTTCGCGGCATTAAGGAAGAGTTAGGAATTCCGGAAGAAATCTGCAAAAAAACATCTGTATCGTTCCATGACTTTGCCATTGTATCCGATGAAGGAGAGATTGGCTTAGGATGTTACGTCGACTTTTCTTTTGTCATGCCGCTGGAAGAAGCGAGATTATATCCGGGACAAGACAAGTATCTTGAACTTGCTGATATCCTGATAGTACCTTATCTGCCTTTCAAATGGTCTCCATCCGCTTATGAAGATTATTTTTATAAAACGACAGGCAACGAAAAATTCTGTATGCAGTGGCAAAGTTTTACGACACTGTTATATCAACGAGCTATTTTAAGAAACGCCGAAGCGTCTATACCCATAATATGGTTAGTGGACTCTACTATTATACTGACTTTGCTTTTCTTATTGACAAATTATACTCAGATTGATTTAACGAGTACGATCATTTCTTTAATATTAGGAGGATTGGCACTCTTTATAATGAAACGACTTAACAATAAATCTGTGCACAAACTTACTTACGGAGAATTCCTGAAACCTTTCGTTCCTCAATGGAATGGGGATGTAAGAGTTTTACAGTCAACGATGCACTCTCAAATCGTCAAAGGATCAAGAAAGGAAACAAATCCCATAGCTGATGGCATCATGTTCGGGCTAAACAGTCCCTCCGGACAAAAACTGAAATTGTCCGACATTCATTTGCTTACTCCCCCATTCTGTACCGTCCGACGTGAATTCGTTAATTTTACAGAATATCCTATCAGCTTTTACTATGTCGCAGAAAAAAATGGAGATATCGGGAACTGCCTGTCTTTTATCAAGATACCATATGCTCTATCCAGCGACGACCTATCTTTGTTGTTAACTGTTAAAACAGAGAAAGGACATATTGTCTCCTACAATTTTACTAAACCCATCCATTCCGATATTATACTGGATTTTACTAATACACTAGATGAAAAACAGGTTAATACATTTAGTAAATATTATAGAATGAACAAAGATTTACTAAAAAATGTACAAATCGCTTCCTTAGATGAGAACTTTCAAAAAAGATGGTTTCCTTTGGATTTGTTTAATGCCGGCAACGACTACTTCTGGTCTGTCATCGACATGGAAGATGAACTGGAAAAACACGACAGTTATGATTTTGACTTTAAAATTAGCAAGAAGACCCAACCACGTGATTTGTATATGAAAGTGATCGCAAAGAACATGAATAGAAGCTGTTTTTCAATCAAACTTAATGGCAATTTGAAGAATATGGAAGCTTTCTTGTGCGCTTTCACTTCCAGAAATGACAATAGAAGGAAAATGAGTGATTTGGATATTTATATGATGCAGCTATTCCTTATCAGAATTGGAATAGTATATGCAAAAAAGAAATAGGAGCGATTATTTGCAAGCGTAAGCTATCAGCTAACTGCATCCATTAATTTTCCATAATGCTTCTTACCTTTGTTCCCAAAACGTGCGACAAGAGGTCGCCCATCTTGCACAAAGCTACATGAATATATAACTAAAAAAAGAAAACAAAGATATAAATCATAAACATATATTTTGATAGCTCTCAGAATCTATCTATCTTTGCCAAATACATAGTATGTAATATTAAATACTGTAACAGAATGATAGATAAGCCCATATATGTAACCTCTCCCTTGTTACCATCTATAGATGATTTTACGTCATCCTTAAAAGAGATTTGGGATAGCAAAATTCTTACAAACAATGGTTGCTTTCATAAAAAACTAGAAAAAGAGCTAGCTGCTTATTTAAAGGTTCCTTACATATCTTTGTTTACCAATGGTACATTACCTTTAATTACAGCCCTACAAGCAATGAGAATTACGGGTGAAGTTATCACAACTCCTTTTAGTTTTGTCGCTACAACGCACTCGCTTTGGTGGAATGGTATAAAACCTGTCTTTGTCGACATTGACCCCGAAACATGCAATTTGGATCCTAATAAAATAGAAGCAGCCATAACTCCCAAAACAACTGCTATCATGCCTGTACATGTATATGGTAAGCCATGTGATACAAAAAGGATCCAAACAATCGCAGATAAATATGGATTGAAGGTCATTTATGATGCCGCACATGCTTTTGGAGTAGAGGTTAATGGCGAAAGCATTTTGAAAGCAGGTGATATGTCAACACTAAGTTTTCATGCCACCAAAGTTTTTAACACTTTAGAAGGAGGTGCTCTTATTGTACGCGATGAACAAACCAAAAAGAGAATCGATTATTTAAAAAATTTCGGTTTTACAAGTGAAACAGAAGTAGTAGCTCCTGGTATCAACAGCAAAATGGACGAAGTGCGCTCAGCTTTCGGATTACTTAATCTTAAAATTGTAGATAATGCCATTGCTGCACGCCAGCAAATTGCTATAAAATATCGTGAAAAGTTGAGAGCAGTGCCAGGTTTAAGTTTTTTTGAAGATATGCCAAACGTTCGTCACAACTATTCTTACTTTCCCATTTTTATTGATGAGGAGGTTTATGGAATGACACGAGACGAGCTGTACTTTAAGATGAAAGAACAAAACATTTGGGGGAGACGCTACTTTTATCCTCTCATTAGCACATTCTCAACTTATCGGGGGCTAGAATCTGCAAAACCGGAAAACTTACCTATTGCTACCCAAATGGCCAACAAAGTTATTTGCCTACCAATACATCATGCGCTAACTGAAAACGATATTGAACGTATATTAAAATTAATTACAGACAATGGCTAACAAACAAAAAAAAGTTCTCATGCTAGGTGGATTAAGATATTTAATTCCCGTTATTCAGGCTGCTCACGAGTTAGGATATTATGTAATTACATGTGACTATCTACCCCATAATATCGCCCACAAATATGCTGATGAATACCACAACATAAGCATTACAGATAAAAATGCCGTGTTAAAACTAGCCAGAGAATTAAAAGTAGATGGCGTAATGTCTTTTGCTGTAGATCCCGGCGTTTTAACAGCTGCCTATGTTTGTGAGGAATTAGGCCTACCGGGAAGTCCACATGCTTCTATCCAAATCCTACAAAACAAGGACCTCTTTCGTTCATTTCTTGAGAAAAATGGATTCAATACCCCAAAGTCTCATGGTTATCACTGTCTAAATGAAGCACTATCTGATATTAAATCATTCCAATGGCCCGTTATTGTAAAGCCTGTAGATTCAGCCGGCAGCAAAGGAGTTACCCGGGTTGACAAAATCATTAATTTAGAAGAAGCCATAACGTGCGCTCTGAAAAATTCACTTTCCCACCGCTTCATTATTGAAGAATTTATTGAGCAACAGGGATGTTCTTCTGATTCAGATGCTTTTTCGATAAATGGGGAGTTAAAATTCATCTCTTTTTCTGATCAACATTTTGATAATAAAGCCGCCAATCCCTATACCCCCTCCGCTTATAGCTGGCCTTCCTCGATGCCTTGCAACAAACAGGAAGAATTAGCATCTGAAATACAACGTCTATTACAATTGTTACATATGAATACCTCAATATATAACATAGAAACGCGAATAGGGACAGACAACAAAGCATATATCATGGAGGTTTCTCCTCGTGGAGGTGGTAATCGTCTATCGGAAATGTTGCGTTATGCAACAAATACTGACCTAATAAAAAATGCAGTACGTGCTGCGGTAGGGGAAACTATTTCCAAAATTGAACCTTGCATCTATAATGGTTACTGGTCAGAAGTCATTCTACATGCGGATCAGACAGGAATATTCAAGGAAATCTCAATAAAACAAAATATAAAAGAAAATCATATTATCGAAATAGATTTATGGGTACAACCTGGAGATCTTATTCACTCATTCAATGGAGCCAATGATGCCATTGGGACATTAGTGGTAAAATTCAACAATGAACAACAACAATATGACATGATGTCATGTATCAATTCATGGGTAAAAATCATCACTGAATAAAATGAAGAAAATTGCTATACTTGGAGCTAGCGAACCGCATCTTCCATTATTTCTAAAAGCAAAAGAAATGGGGCTTGAGACGTATTGTTTTGCATGGAATCAAGGAGCCTATTGCAAAGACTATGCAGATCATTATTATGATATATCCATAACAGACAAGGAACAGATTGCACAAGTGTGTCAAAAAGAACAAATAAATGGAATCATTTCAAATGCATTAGAAATCGCTGTTCCAACTGTAGCATAT
>ULKR01015482.1_pt1 | contig 9898 bp, 8 predicted proteins | sample 1951181 | NCBI WGS metagenome assembly ULKR01 (sample SAMEA4835503, study PRJEB28245) | human gut metagenome | biome: gut microbiome; material: fecal sample | place: Denmark | collected 2008 | reverse complement strand
CCGCCGAAGGCGCCGCTCCAGAAGCTGCCGTCAAATATGCTGGTGAAATGCTTGGGAATGGGCTTTTCTTCTATTCTGAGCACGCCGTCGCGTATGGATACGGCGGGCTTCTTAAGCCCTTCGGGGAAGTCTAGATCCACGCGGTATTCATTGCCGCGCAGCAGTATAAGCTTTGCATTTATGGTTTCGGCATGTATGCCTGTGAATGCTTCGCCGCAGGCTGCCGTTTCGGCGGCGGGGGAGGTGGGGGCGCTGCCGGCGCTCTCCTTGATTATGTCCCGCGCAAGCTTTTCCGGGGAGCCGAGCTCCGCCATTACCTTTTCGGCGTTTTCCTCGCCGGCATCTTCAAAATATTCGGTATAGAACTGCACGGCGGCTTCGCGCTCGCTCGCGTCTATGCATTCAAGGCAGCTTTTAAGCCTTGCAAGGTATTCGTTGGTGGTCATTGCGGTATCCTCCTTATATAATGCGCGCTATGCTGGTGCGCAGCTCGTTAAGCTCCCTATGGAACTCCTTAATAACTTCCTCGCGGCAGCCTTCCTTTGCTATTATGCTGCGCCTTTCGGTGGCGGGGCTTATGCCGCCGCGGTGGGTGCTGTTATTATAATGCATCATTGCTATTCCCTCCGTACAATAGTGAATTTACCCTTAACGTGTATGCCTTCCATTCGGCCCTGTATTCGTTCAGCTTATCGCGTCCTGCGTCCGTAAGCGCGTAATAGCGCCTGAGCCTTCCGGAGAAGGGCTGATCATATGTTGAAAGCAGCCCATCCTTTTGCAACCTTCTGAGCACGGGATAGAGCGTGGACTCAGATATATCCATAACTTGCTTTACGCTTTGCGTAAGCACGTAGCCATATGCATCCTGACTATCGAGCACCGCCAGCACGCATGCATCCAGCAGCGCCGATCCTAATTGAAACACCATGTTGCGTACCTCCTTTCGGCGATGATATTATACAGCGTATAATATAGCGTGTCAACACCTTATTGCGAAATAAATAATATTATTTCGCGCTGAATGGTGCCGACGATGAATTTATAGCATTTGAGCAAAGTGCAATGTCAAGCGCTTATTTTTGAAACGGTTTCGCTTTTCATGGGAAAACAAATGTGATAGAATACAAAAGCGAAAAACGCGGGGGAGACGGTATATGCACAAAACAAAGATAATCGCAATAGAAGGCATAGACGGCGGAGGAAAGGGCGTGCAGGTGCGCGCGCTTAAAGAAAACCTGCAAAAGCTTGGCTATACCGTAGCCGGGCGCGACTACCCGATGTATGACACATATTTCGGCGCACAGGTAGGCAGGCTGCTGAGCGGAGCGGACGGAGTGCGCGCGGATGAGATAGACGGCAAAAGCATGGCGCTGTGGTTCGCGCTGGACAGATGGGAAAGCTTTAAGGACTACCGCGACGGGGAGACTGACTTCCTTATTATAAATAGATTTGTATTGTCCAACGCCGTGTATCAAAGCGTACGCGATATCGATTTGGGCAAGCCGGACATTGTGAATTGGGTGATGGATCTGGAATACGGCCACTTTGGCCTGCCAAAGCCCGATCTTAACATAGTTTTTTCCATCCTGCCCAAGGCGGCGGAGGAGAACGTGACCAAAAAAGGCTACCGCGGATACGTTGGCGAAGGCAAGGATGTATACGAAGCCGACCATGGCATACAGCAGCGCGCGATGGAAAAATATATTGAAATTGCAACGGACATGGAAGATGCAGATATAATATATTGCATGGAAGAGGGCAGGCTGAAAAGCATAGACGACATTGCAAAAATGGTAATGGATGCAATAAAACGGCGCGGCCTGATATAATAATTGGAGGTTTCTTCATATAAAAATGTATGTATTTTGCAAATTCACGGTATACATGAATTTGGGTATACATGAGCGAATTGATACAGTATACAGAAATTTGTAGTTGATAAATATATTTGTGTATTATATAATACGTTATGTCTTATGAAAGATATACGGAATACTAATGAGAACGCGACATAATTGATTTTTAAGTTTCCTGCGCATTTAGCCGCAGGCGATTAAAAATAAAAGGAGAGAACACAATGAAGAAAACGCTTGCTATGCTGCTTGCTGTCATGATGATAGTAGCGTGCTTCGCCGGCTGCCAGGGCAATACCCCTGCCAACACCGATCAGCCCGGCGGAACCGAAACCCAGCAGCCTACCGAAAGCACTCAGCCCACCGAGGCTCCCGTTGAGCCCGAACCGGAATCCAACATCGGCCCCGATGGCCGTGAGTTCGCTGACGAGCAGGTGTACCGTTCGCTGTACTCCAGCGAAGTGACCACCATGAACTATCTGGTAAGTGGCGCCACTTACGAACTGGTAGTCGGCGCTAACACCATCGATTCCCTTGTTGAGAACGACACCTACGGCAACATACTGCCCAGCGGCGCCGAATCCTGGGAAGTAAGCGAAGACGGCCTTACCTGGACCTTCCATCTGCGCGCCGGCCAGTATTGGTACGATGCGGACGGCAACCAGAAGGACCCCGTAACCGCTAACGACTACGTGGCCGCTGCCCGTTACGTCTGCGATTCCGCTATGGACTGCGCCAACAGCTACCTGATGGACGGCTGGATTGTCAATGCCGAGGAATTGCTCAACTACACCGCCGCTCAGCTTGCCAGCCCCGTAGAGCAGGGCACTGAAGTCGGCGAAGAGCAGGACCTCGTGGTTGACGCCAACGGCATTATCTACGAAGGTTCTGACTGGAACAAGGAAACCGAAAAGTACGACACCTGGACCGAGATCCCCGCTGTCACCCCCGAAGAGCTTGGCGTGGAAGCCGGTGACGACCTGACCCTTGTTTACCACCTGGTAAAGCCCCGCCCGTACTTCCTGACCGCTTTGCAGTTCGGTACCTATTGGCCTGCTCCCGCTTCTCTGCTTGCGGAGCTTGGCGATGCCTATGGCCTTGACAACTACTCCATGTGGTTCAACGGCGCTTACATCCTTTCCGAGTTCAAGCCCCAGGAAAAGCGCATCTACACCAAGAACGTGAACAACTGGGATGCCGAGCATATCTACATTGAGCGCATCGAGCAGACCTGCAACGCCGAAGCTGCCACACTCGCACCCGAACTCTTCCTCCGCGGCGAGGTTGACGGTGCTGACATCGGTTCCGACATCGTTGCCGATTGGCTGAGCGATCCCGAAAAGAGCCAGATGATCTCCAGCTCCCGCGTTATAGGCGACTATTCCTACTTCTTCGGTTTCAACTTCGAACCCAAGTTCGATGCTGAGTACGAACCCGAGAACTGGGCCATCGCCGTCAACAACGAAAACTTCCGTAAGGCCGTATTCCACGGCATCGATCGCGATGGTTACCTCGCTGCCAAGTACCCCGGCGACGATCCTTCCATCCATAAGATCAACACCGTGACCCCGAAGGGATTCTCCGTGAACAATGGTAAGGACTACGTCTTCTACGGCGGACTTGCCAAGTATACCGAGGGTGAGAGCTTCGATCCCGAGCTTGCCGTCCAGTTCCGCGACGCCGCCAAGGCCGAGCTGGAAGCCGCCGGCTGCAAGTTCCCCATCAAGGTTCCCGTAAACTACAACACCTCCTCCACCACTTGGGCAAACTGCACCGTGGTTCTGGAACAGCAGCTTGAAGAACTGCTTGGCGCAGACTTCATCGACATCATCGTTGTACCGTACTCCGGCAGCTCCTTCCTTAAGGAAACCCGCCGCAACGGCAACTACGCCCTGCAGGAGCTGAACTGGGGCGCCGACTTCATGGATCCCGAAACCTGGGCCGATCCGTTCGATCACAAGAACAGCTACAACTTCTTCTGCAACGAGACCCTCGAGCAGGATGGCATCAACCAGTATACCAAGACCGAAGAAACCGCTGCCCTCATCGACCAGTACTTTGAACTGGTTGCCGCAGCCCGTGAAGAGACCGGCGATATGGATGCCCGTTACGAGGCGTTTGCCGCGGCCGAAAGCTTCTATATTGACCACGCTATCGTAGTTCCCGGCTTCATCTCCGGCGGCTCCTATCAGGCCACCAGACTCAACGGCTTTGAAGGCCAGTACGCCATGATGGGCCAGTCCAGCAGCCGTTATAAGGGACAGCACGTCTACAAGACCGCTATGAGCCAGGATATGTTCGATGCTCAGTATGCCGAGTGGACCGCTGCCATGGAAGGCTAATTCCTAACACAGGAAACGATTCCTAAAACAGAAAAATGCGGCTCTGCTCTGTATACTGCGGGGCAGGGCCGCTTTCTTATTCTCCTAAACGGGGCCGGTTCGCGCGCCCCACAAGACCTTTTATAATCTTTCTATACAAACAAAGTCCCGCGCAATAAACCGCAGCAAGGGACCTGAAGGAGAAACTAAACAGTGTTAGTATATTCATTAAAGCGACTTGGAAGAGCTTTGATAACTTTGGTTATATTGATAACTATCGTGTTCATCCTTGTACGCGCAATGCCTGAAGAAGGATACTTCAGCAATTATGAAAAGATGAGCCCGCAGCAGATCGAAGTCGGTCTGCGCAAGATGGGCTTGAAAGACCCGTTGTATGTGCAGGTAGGAAAATTCATATACAATGCTCTCCATGGCGACCTTGGCACATCCTACCGCTACCGTATCAATGCGAAAATAACGGATATTATCGGCAGCAAGATCGGCATATCCATGAAGGTCGGTCTTATATCAATGGTCGTAAGCCTGCCGCTGGGCATGGCGCTGGGCGTGCTTATGGCCCGCAGCAAGGGCGGCTTTGCCGATAAGCTGGGCAACGCCTATATAGTGTTTATACAGGCCGTGCCTAATGCCGTGTACTTCATATTCATTCAGCTTTATGGTTCCGACCTGTTCGGCGTAAGCATGCTGTATAAGGAAACGGAATGGACAAGCCTTATTCTGCCGGTAATTTCGCTGGCCCTGCCCTCCATATCCAGCTACGCAATGTGGCTCAGGCGTTACATGGTGGACGAAACGAATAAGGACTACATCAAATTGGCCCGCGCAAAGGGCGTGCCGAACAGCACCATATGGTTCCGCCATGTTTTCCGCAATTCCGTGGTGCCTATGGTTAATCTGATCCCCGGTTCAATACTTTTGACCATATCGGGTTCAATATATGTTGAGTCTTTGTACTCCATACCCGGCATGGGCGGATTGCTGGTGGACGTTATAAAGAGGCAGGATAACAACATGGTGCTTGCGCTGGTCGTGATATTCGCGGTGATGAGCATACTGGGCCTGCTGCTGGGCGACCTGCTGATGGCTGTTGTTGACCCGCGTATCAGCTTCACTAAGAAGGAGGGGTCACGATGAGCAAGTACTCTGCTAAGGACAAAATAAGCAAAAAGCTTGAGGACAGCATTGCCCAAACCAATGCTCCTCTTACCGAGAAGGACGACCTTACCCCGGATGAGATAGCCAAGCTTACTCCTGAGGAATTTGACTTTGCCGAATATGATGAAACTGCTGCCGAGCGCGCGGGCTATTCTAACTATTCATATTGGCGCAGCACCATAAGGGTGTTCTTCAAAAACAAGGTTGCCGTTACAAATTTGGTAATAATGCTGGTGCTGGTGCTGTTCACTTTCCTGCAGCCCCTGCTTCCTAACCAGTTTGATCCCAACCTTGTAAACAAGTTCGACGAAAAGGCCGTGTGGCTAATAGTTGACGAGGACGGCAAGGCTAAGCTGAGCGGTATCAAGTATACCAAGGGCGACTATGCCGCCGAAACTGACGGCAGGAACACCACCCTTGCCTATGTTCAGGCTCCCGAAGACTGGGGCAACATAAAGCTTTATGTGCAGGAAAAGGGCGGCGTTGCCGAAGAGATAGCAGCTACTGCCGACAGCGAGAATCCCGGCTGGTATTATGCCGTGATAAGCGCCGAAAAGCCCTATATGTATGTCACCAGTGAAGATGGCGAAAAGACCACCTATTTCCAGGCGTGCTGGATAACCGTCGACGCTGAGACCATGGGCGTAACCTCATCTTCCTCCAAGCAGACCTCAGGCGAGCTTATAGCCGACGTGCCCGAAGGCTGCGTGCTTACTTACCTGTACGTTCCCGAAAATTGGGGTACACCCAAGGTAATGGCAGGCGGCATCATGCGCGGCAGCGAAACGAGCGAAGTTGAGTTCACTCCCCTTGAAGGTGAAGGTAACGAGGGCTGGTACTACGCGTTCGTTAACAGCGAGCAGATGATGCTTGAAATAACCAGCGAGAATGGCGAATATAAGGGCATGAACAAGGGCGTTGCCCGCGTTACCGATCCTACCGAAATCACCCCGCAGGTCGGTTTCATAAGCAATCAGCGTCCTAACGAAGTGTATTGGTTCGGCACGAACGATATCGGTCAGGATCTGTGGAGCAGGATGTGGAGCGGCACGCGCACCAGTCTGTTCATAGGTATAGTCGTTGCGGCTATCGAGGCCGTGGTCGGCATACTGGTTGGTCTACTGTGGGGTTATGTCCGCAAGCTGGACTTCCTGTTCACCGAAATATACAACGTTATAAACAACATACCGTCTACCATAATCCTCATACTTGCATCCTATGTTATGAGGCCCAGCGTGCAGACGATAATAATCGCGATGAGCCTGACCGGCTGGATAGGCCTTGCGCGTTTTATCCGCAACCAGGTCATAATCATCCGCGACCGCGACTTTAACCTGGCGTCCCGTTGCCTTGGCACACCCACCCGCCGCGTTATCATGAAGAACCTGCTGCCCCAGATGGTTTCCGTTGTCATGCTGCGCATGTCGCTTGCCATCCCCGGTGCTATCGGTTCGGAAGTGTTCCTGGCGTATATCGGCCTTGGCCTGCCCATAAGCATACCGTCCCTGGGCAACCTGGTAAACAAGGGCCGCAGCCTTATGATGGCGCCCAGCCTCAGGTATCAGCTGATAATCCCCGCGGTAATTCTTTCCATAATCACCGTGTGCTTCTACTTGGTAGGTAATGCGTTCAGCGACGCTGCCGATCCCAAGAATCACGTTTAAGGAGGGCTGACAATGGAAAACAAAGAGGTAATCCTTTCCGTAAAGGATCTCAACGTTAAATTCAGCCTGCGCGGCAAGGTGCTGCATGCCATTCGCGGCATAAGCCTTGACCTGTATAAGGGCGAAAGCCTTGCCATAGTCGGCGAGTCCGGCTCCGGTAAGAGCGTATTCACTAAAAACTTCATTGGCCTTCTGGACAAGAACGGTTGGGTGGATTCCGGCGAAATACTTTATTACGGTCGCGACCCCGAACATCCCATTGACCTTGCAAAGCTGAAAACCGAGCAGGATTGGTTCGGCATACGCGGTAAGGAAGTTGCAATGGTAATGCAGGACCCGATGACCAGCCTTAACCCGCTTAAGACCATCGGCTGGCAGATAGGCGAAGCGCTTAAACTGCACCAGAATCTGCATGGCGAGGAAGCCAAGCAGAAGGCCATAGAAATACTGGCGGACGTTGGCATACTCGAACCAGAGCGCAGATACGCGCAGTATCCGCACGAGTTCTCCGGCGGCATGAGGCAAAGGGTCGTTATAGCCATAGCGATGGCCTGCAACCCGCGCATACTTATTTGCGACGAGCCCACTACTGCGCTGGACGTTACCATTCAGGCGCAGATACTGAACCTGATAAAGCAGCTTAAGGACAAATATGAGCTGACTACCATTTACATAACGCATGACCTTGGCGTTGTTGCAAACGTTGCGGATCGCATTGCCGTTATGTACGCGGGCGACATAGTTGAAATAGGCACCACGGACGAGGTGTTCTATGATCCCAAGCATCCTTACACTTGGGCGCTGCTCAGCTCCCTGCCGCAGCTTGGCGTTAAGGGCGAGGATCTGTATTCCATAAAGGGTACCCCTCCGAACCTGTTCCATCCTATCCGCGGCGATGCGTTTGCCGCGCGTAACCCGCAGGCGCTGAAGATAGACTTCCAGCACAGGCCGCCTTATTTCGAGGTATCGCCCACGCATAAGGCCCGCACTTGGCTGCTGGATCCCCGAGCACCGCATGTGGAACCGCCCGCAAGCATAAAGAACATAAGGAACATGAGAAACTTGCGCAGTAACGGAGGAAAGAACAATGGCTGATATGAATAAAGAACCTCTGCTTCAGGTGCGCGACATGGAAGTCACCTTCGGCAAGGGCAAAAAGAAGTTCGTTGCCGTAAAGGGTGTTACCTTCGATATTTATAAGGGCGAAACGTTCGGCTTGGTCGGCGAATCCGGTTCCGGTAAAACCACCATAGGCCGCGCCATAATCCGCATCAATCCTATATCTGTCGGCGAAGTCACCTTCAAGGGCCAGCGCATAAGCGGCAAAATAAGCCGCCAGCTTGATAAGCAGGTGACCCAGAAGATACAGATGATATTCCAGGATCCTATGGCCAGCCTTAACGAACGCGCCAAGGTGGACTACATAGTGAGCGAAGGCCTGATAAACGTGCATCCCAATATTTCAAAGGAAGAAAGGGAAGCCGCCGTCAGCAAGGCGCTTTCGGACGTTGGTCTGCTGCCGGAGTTTGCAAGCCGCTTCCCGCACGAGTTCTCCGGCGGTCAGCGTCAGCGTATCGGCATAGCCAGAAGCCTTATAATGGAGCCGGAATTCATAATTGCGGACGAACCTATAAGCGCGCTGGACGTATCCATCCGTGCGCAGGTGCTGAACCTGATGAGCAAGCTGCAGAAGGAGCGCGGGCTGACCTATCTGTTCATAGCGCACGATTTGAGCGTTATGCGCTTTATCTGCGACAGGATAGCCGTTATACACAAGGGCGTTATAGTGGAGCTTTCCGAAACCGAAAAGCTGTTCGCACACCCGCTGCATCCTTATACGCGCGCGCTGCTTTCTGCCATACCTATGCCGGATCCCGAAAGCGAACGCGAAAAGGTGCTGGAAGTATACGATCCTTCCTGCCATCATTATGAAACCGATAAGCCCGTTTGGACGGAGATTGAGCCGGGTCACTTCATAATGGCTAACCAGGAAGAATTGGCAGAATACCGCAAGCAGCTCGAAAACAACTGATATTCGGCCGAAAAGGCATGAGTTTATCCGCCTGAGGAGCCACTCTTTGGGCGGATAATTTATGTTCGGAAGGAAAATTACGCAAAAGTCAAGAGTAAAAGCAGAAAAAACTAAAATATTTTTTCAGAAGGCTTCAAGCGGCTTCGGCGACGTATCTTTCAAAGAGCGATCCGGACGTTTCAAAGCCTAAAATCTCGCGCGGGTAATTGTTGATCCACGTTTCGACGCGCTGAATATATGCGGCGGTTACTTTCCGGAAGTCTGTTCCTTTCGGCAAGAACCGCCGTATCATTTTGTTTATGTTCTCATTCGTGCCGCGTTCGTATGCGCTGTACGGGTGGCAATAGTAAACCTTCGTGCGCTTCCGGTCTTTGCCGTAGACGGATTTTTCAATTCCGGCGCAATCCATGAATTCCGATCCGTTGTCAAACGTAATGCTTTTGAATATCTGTGAAAACTTCTTCCCGAAGCGGCGTTCTAATTTGTTCAGCGCCGCCACGACGCTGGCGGCGGTCTGATCCGGCATTTTGATAATAATTTCGTTCCGCGTCAAGCGCTCCGAAAGAACGAACAAGGTTTCCTTCGTCCGCTTCTTCCCGCATACGCAATCGCCTTCCCAATGTCCGAAGGTCTGCCGATCGTTGATTTCCTGCGGGCGTTCCTCTATGCTTTCGCCCTGCGGCGCGCGGGCGGCTTTCTTCCGCTCCACCTTGTCATACTTACGCTTCCGCTCCCCGTGTTCCGGCAAGCTCTCGCGGCTGATCCCGTAGAATATACCCTTGTCGATGTAATTATAGATCGTCTTTTCGCTGATCTCCGTTTTGAAGGTCAGCCCCAGCCGCTTGATTTCTC
>ULKR01019289.1_pt1 | contig 9918 bp, 10 predicted proteins | sample 1951181 | NCBI WGS metagenome assembly ULKR01 (sample SAMEA4835503, study PRJEB28245) | human gut metagenome | biome: gut microbiome; material: fecal sample | place: Denmark | collected 2008 | reverse complement strand
AGAGGAGAATATGCTGCGGACATGGATGTGTTGAGGGAGATGCTTGAGATATTGGATTTTCCCAAAGAATACCCTTCGATCATTAATATGGATATGTTTTTCTTTGGTCTGATATACGAAGTGTTGTTTTGTCATAAAAAAATTGACGTCTCAAGAAGAGATGATTTATACCTGGAAATAATGCTAGGAATAGATTCTATGCGCAATGAAGATAATCACACGCAAGCGCCTGCTTTGTTCAAATATATGAGAAAGCGCATTACAGAATCTATCAACATTTACAGCCAATACTCTATTGCAAGATGAGAAAGCATGAAAAGTTCATATTGACTCCTATTACTTCTATTCTTGACGAGGGGTGTTGTGCCATGTCCCTTATTGATGATGGATTGGAGACGTATCCTCTAAGTGAATATTTGATGCAGTCCTTGTTTTTGAGAATGACAGGTTTTCAAGAGCAAAAGGTGAAATGCATATTATGGGAGTTGGCTACAGATGATTACGAATTACGATATCGCCGTTTCAAGAAAGAACAAATTGGAGAGGCTTCTTCGTATGAGGATAAAGTAAAGGTCTTTGATGACCTGGCTAAAGCTGTCAAGAGATTGTCTGGGGAAGAAAGCCTAGGGTTGCTATCTGATAACGAACTCGAAGACATTGTGTCAAGCACAAATCTGTGCATGAAGAACTTCTGCGCTCAACGTCTAGTAAAAGGATGGTTGCGGAGGCAGTATAATGAGTATATGCAATTGTTCGGAAACTGTGGCAAGGAGTGTTTGATGTCTCATACAAGAAAAGGATTTGATTTTTTTGCACACTGTGATAATTGTGGCAAGAAAAGGAAGGCGCATGGCAAACAAGTATGTGGTAACTATTCATTAAAGCAAGTGTATGAATCTGTATTCAAACACCGTAACCGTTGTGCCCATAATACTAGGTCGCACGAGCAAAACCTACCATCGTTAGACATACTGCAAAGAAAGGACTACATCTTGGAGAACTATTTTATTCGGTTTGCTATGCTGATAATAATAGACAAGCTGTTTGTTGCCTTATTTGATAAATATTTAACCGTGTCTTTGGATAAGTTTAGATTATGATAGTTCGGAAAGATAACCTTGAACAGTATCTTGTCTCTTTTTTCTTGAATGTCAAAGCTCAAAAGCACTCTGACATGACTATTGGGAGGGTCTTGCACGGCATCAAATCCCGTGCTTATGGTGAGCAGATGGGAAAGGCGAGAGCTTTTTTGGCTCAGGATGAGGAAAACAAGTACAAAGAAATAAAGGGGCAGCTCCCTGCGGTGACTTTTTGTGGAGTGTTTGCTCATGGTCATAAGGCCGAAGAGTGTGTCTCATACAATAATCTGCTGGTGATAGATATTGACAAGCTTTCTGATGGGGAAATGAGTGGAGTTGAGAAAACATTACAAATGGAGCCGTGTGTTGCCTCGTATTGGTTGTCGCCTTCAGGTAGAGGGTATAAGGGTCTTGTCTGCTTGGATTACGATGCTTCCTTTTCCGCAGTTCCCAGCAAAGACAAACATAAAACGGCTTTCAGACAATTGTTTACCTATATGATTTCAACCTATGGGGTGGCCTTGGACGGCAGCGGGTCGGATATCTGTAGATTGTGTTATATGTCATCCGATTCGGAGCTGGTCATAAAGGAGGAGTCAATGGCTTTCTTCGTTCAGAAAGATGACAAAGTAGAGAAGCCGAATAATAATCGAAATACGACTATGAAGGTCACGGAATCCAAAGATTGGAATGAAATATGCGGGAAGGCAACAGGGTATGTTTCAAACGGATATAATAGAAGTTTGTTGACATTGATATTAAAAAAGTTGACGAGGAAGAATCTTTCAATAACAGATACATGGGAAAACTGGGTTAAAGTGGCTTTCTCAATAGCTTCAAGCGTACATCCTGATAAGGGTAGAGAGTTGTTTCTTGCCTTGTGTAGGCTGGATGGTGCAAAACACAATGAACAAAAAAGCGAAAAGTTGATATGGGATGCTTACTCACACAACAAGGGAATGTGTAGCATCGATACGATAAAATACTTGGCTAGGAAAAAAGGAATCGTGCTGGACAGATAAGACTGTGGCATTTTTTTATGCTTCGGTAAGTTTTTGCATGAAAAATGAATAGAAGGTGCATTCCTATCATGCAGTTATGATGTGATCATATCTCTTCTGTATTTTTTAAGACAACTCTATGGGTTGTTGAACGTTTGTCTTAGCAATTCCTTTTTCCTATGCCAAGTTCTTTTTTTATTGACAGAGACCAAGTTGTGATGAAACTGATAAAATATCGTTGCAAATTGGCTGAACAACAAGCTGAAAGAGACCAGAAAAACGAGTTTGTCAGTCGTCAATCGTTGCATAATCGGGTTGGTAGAATTAATGATGGATTATACGATTTGTTCCCTCCACGGAAGCGCTGGTGCGGGATAGGAAGGGAGCGTCAGCGTCTTGATACGCTTGCAAGAAACGAAAAGAGGTTAAGATGTACCTATCTGAAGGCGAAAAGAAGAGGATGCAAGGAAGAATGGTATTTGAAGCTATGTGAAAAAGCGGACGAGATAGTACAACGGGTATATAGAAAAAGGCAAGGTATAGCCCCTCCCAAAGTAACGGTAATAGAGAAAAAGAGGCAGAGAAAGAATGATGTTGATTATATAGTGTGTAGGCCTGTGTGTTCTTTTCCTTTGGACTTAAAGATCATTTTTTCATTGCTTAATAAGTATTTGACAGATTTGTTTGACCCTTATTTTCATGATTGTTCGTATGCCTTTAGAAAGCCGTCCCGTCAGAATCATACTCTACAGCATTTGAATGCAGTGGAAGCCATAAGGGAGTATAGAATAAAGCATTCTAACAAGGAATTGTATGTGGCGGAATGTGATATGCAAAAGTTTTATGATACGATTTCGCATAGAATAGTAAAAGAACGATTTAGAGCTTTGCTGGATAAGGCAAAACGAGAAAAGAGAATAGGGCGATTTGCGGCTGCTATGGCAAGGAAGTGGTTCTTTTACTATGTTGATTGTTTCGATTTTATCAGTAATGTCCTTGTACATAATCAGAAACAAGCTGATCATCCGTTTTGGAAGAACATCAAGAACCAGAATGGTTGTCGTTGTAGGATAGAATGGGTGGAGAAAGCCTTGCTTGACAGGAAGCAAGCCAAAAAGAAAAAACACCGTGTAGGAGTGCCGCAAGGTGGTGCCTTGTCAGGATTGATAGCCAATATCGTGATGCATTCGGTGGATACCAAAGTATTGGAGTCTATTGGAGAAAAGGACATGATTTATTGTCGCTTTTGTGATGATATGATTTTGATAGGAGAAGATAAAAACGAGGTCGTGGCCACTTTTGAATCTTACAATTCTGCAATTGCTGCTTCCAAATTGATAGCTCATCCTAACCAGCCTATTGTCTTGGAGCATATGAGAGAGTTTTGGAAAGGAAAGACGAGGGGACCTTATAAATGGGCACAAGGAGGAAGTGATGCCTATCCGTGGATAACGTTCGTTGGCTTTGATATCAATTGGTGTGGAAATCTAAGAATTCGCAAGTCTTCTTTTCTCAAACAAATGGAGAAACAGACGAGAATTGCCAATGACTTGCTATTGCCCTATGAAAAAGGAAAAATGCCAAGGTATTGTGCCGCTACTATTTTGACCAGTTTGAAAAAAAGGTTGATTGCGGCTAGCGTTGGGCGAATAGAATTATGGAATTATAGCAACAATGCGAACATCCATAGTTGGATGAGTGCATTTTCTTTGTTGGATAAGAATCCATGGTCGGAAAAGCAAATGCGGGAATTAGATCGTCATCGCCAAAAAGTGTTGGCAAGAGCCAAAAAGACTTTGTCAGGTATACATTGTTCAAATAGAAAGAAAGAAGTAAACTATCGAGGAAATAATAGCGAGCAGTTTTCTTTTTCGGGATGTCCTTTTAGCTATTATGGACAATGTTTTGATTATAAGAGCTAGAGTAAGTATTCGGTGAAAGCCGTATTGCGCGCCTAGAAAAAGTTTCGCACCTTTGCACCGTGATTTAAAATGTTCAAATTATGGTACAAGGCAAGAAAGCATTCAACAACAGCAAGCCAAAGTTCGCCGAGGTTGTGGTCGGTGACTGTGAGGCGAAAGAGATGTGTGTTGCGGCGAATAGTCGCCCCTCCCGCCGTCCTTATCTAAAACTGGTCTATCCCAATGGCGTGACGCTCATTCTTCCTGCTGACATCAGTGTCGATCAGCTTCGGGCTTATATTGGCATAACCGTGTAGGCTTATGGCTAAAGTTTGTCAGGTGACGGATGATCCGAGTGGACCGACAGTACAAGCTGACTGTTATGAGGGCCTCTTTTGGAAGAGCCATGCCACGGCAGAGCTGGTTGCCAAGATGGAAAACGCGAAGTACGTTCTCCATCAGCCGTTCAACCGTCAGATAAAGAAGATGGCGCAGGGTGGCTTTCCGATGGCTGCGGCCACGATGGATGACTGACACCAGGCTGCCTGTGGAATGATAGAACCCTTGTATGGTGGGACATTATCTGATTCAGTATCGCTCGGTGACAACAGGAATCCCCGTCTTCCTCGTTAACACCCACAACAAGTGTGGGCGTGGCAAGGCCGACATTATGGACAACCTGAAGGATTGGACCGGCACTCTATTTCTCCATATTATTACTATCATCACAGCTTTTTTGAGGTTGCATTCTTGCATAGTTCAAGAAATAAGTTTATCTTTGTATTTTAAAGTTTATCTGCTAAATAATTAAGGTTATGATTCACGAAACAATACATATAAAGAACTTAGGACCTCTTGAAGATACTGGCGTTATCGATATAAAACCGCTAACGGTGTTTGTCGGAAATTCAGCAAGTGGCAAGAGTACGCTTATGAAGGCTCTTGTATTAATGCGCTACATATTCAAACGCCTTTCTATCAGAGCTTATTTCCATAACTCGCATATAGAAGAGAATGTTATAAACTTTAGATTCAGGGATTTGCTGCGTGATAATATGAGTGTACTGGTTACTGCAGATACATACATTCATTATGTTGTTACTATAAACGGGAATTCGTATTCTGTAAGTTATTCAGGTGGCAAACTGTCTTACAATGCTATAATACCCAACGAGGACTTATGCTTCTTCAAAGAAGTGTGGGTAGCAGAATCAAGAAGTGCAATTGCTCCACTATCAAGTCAAGGCACATTGGCTAAAAACGCTTATTTAGGATTCTTTTTTAATGAAACATTTACCGAATTTGACAATGCAACTGACGCAATAAAGCATTTTGATCTTAACTATATCGGTTTGGATATGAATGTTGAACGCGGAGGCAACAACCAAAAGAAGTTTATACTTAAGCCTAAGGGTAGCAATTACTCTTCGTTTGAACTTCGCCATGCGTCTTCAGGTATACAGACAACTGCGCCTTTAATAGCCATGATGAACTATTATGCCCAGGCTTTTGACTTTAAGTTGGCTCAAAAACGTAGTATCATTGACTTGTTGTTTGAAAAGAACCTTACCACTCAGTATCGCCCAGAAATGGAACTTACAGATATGCCAAAATATGTACACATACATATAGAGGAACCGGAATTGAGTCTTGACCCAACATCTCAGATTCAGATGTTGAACGAAATAATACGATTGGCGTTTTATTCAAAGGTCGACAGCCGTGAAATAGGATTGGTACTTGCCACACATAGTCCATATATAATTAATTCTCTGAATCTGTTGATGAAGGCTCACGACTGCAAGACGGATATTGACGGTGCACATGTAGGCTATGATGACCTTTCGGTATACCAGATTCTGTCGGGAGGAGTAGCTGACTTGAAAGTTAAAAACATTCACTACGTCAACACGGATAGACTCTCAGAGGATATCAATAACATATATGATAAATACCAAGAATTAAAGCAGTTGCAAAATGAAGAGTCTCTTGGAAAATGACCTTCCTGCGTTTTATGGCGTAGGAAGAAGATGTATATGTGATGAAAACACAACAAATTTGAGCGAATTTGACCTTACAGAGGACAATACACAATTTGTTGTTGGTTACAAAGAGGGTTACGCGTCTTTTTGTGGGAATCCATTTAACTTGAGTGTAGTCAATTATGATACATATATTGGCAGATATACAGGTACCAAAATCTCTGATGGTAAGCGCAGGTGCGACTTTATCTTGACAGATACTGACACTTATAATATTATTCTATTGTGCGAGGTGACAAGCTCCATAGGCGGAATAGAAAATCTATCTCGTCCTATTGAAAAGACCCAAAAAGATGGAACAAGAACTGTTGTTTTTCCAAAAGGAAAATATCAAAAGGTTGAGCTTCAACTCTATCAGAGCTTGGAAACCTTAACTGAGGTGCCATCAATATCGTCGTATATAAACAACAAGAAAAGAAAGGTATGTTTAATGTCATACCTCATAAAACGAACAGAGAACAATGCTGTTAATGCTTTCAACAGAAATCGTCTGATGGAAGCGGAGGAGGCTGGCGAAAATGGAGCACAGATAAGTTGTCCACAAATAGAGCAGTTTGGCTTTGACTATTATAGAATAAGTCATGATTATTCTTTCAGAATAAGTAATAGTAAATAAACTTTCAACCCCTTCCGAGTGGCGGCATTAGCGCAGAGCGATACTGCGGTGGGGAACTTTATTTTTTTTATTTTTTGCGATATGCTGTATGGGCAGATGTTTCAGTCTTCATTTACCAGTTTCGAGGATTTTCTGTATGGGGATGCAAAGAGAGACACGTTTGTGTTTGGGTACGACTGTTTGGTGGAGAAGTATTTAGAATATGAGCAAAAAGAAAAGATATAGCATAATTTTCTACCTGTCAGAAAATACATGGAGCAAGAGTGGTATTCCCTGCCCTGATTGCGTGGATGAAAGTAATTATCAGGCATGGAGCAGATACCTGTCAAAGCAGATAGACAAGTTGCTATGTGCGGAGACCATGCAGGCAGCAGAGTTTCAAGAAGAGCTGGAGAAGATTCGTAGAGACAGAGAAGAACGTATTGCCCATCAGAAAAGACTGGATGAAGCTGCCGAGGTGCGCAGACGGAGGAGCTGCATGGCGCGTCCGAAGATCGATTATATCCCGAAGGGGTTGACGGTGGATTTGGAGGAGGCTTACGCCGAGTACTTCAAGCAGGAGGTGGAGTTTCGGCCTGAGAACAAGGAGGATTTCTTGTATATGCTGCGGCTGCTGGAGCGCTGGGAGAAGAAGTCGATACCGGCTGTGTTGGCGAAAGGAAGGCCTGATGCTGCGTATGCCATAGCGATGGGGCTGTGTGAACATCTGCCATTGCTGATCAAGCGGGAGGACATTAGAGGCTATCTGAATGATTACAAGCTACGTATCGGCAAACTGATCTATGCGAGCTTTGCTGCATTGGTAGATAGTGTGGCAGCATGGAACAACGAAGAGAAGCGAGAAGAGGTCTTCACATATGTCTTTACGCATCTGTCACGATTTGATGGCTTCAAACGAGTGCAGAACAATATACAGATGTTGGCACCAAGCAAGAAATTCACGGGAGAGCCATTGAAGATCGAGCGAGAGATGAATGACGAAGAAGAACGCGCTGCAAGAGAAACTGAACGGAGACGACAGGAGAAAGAGCGACAGATGCTGGAGGCAGAGAAAGAGGCCAAGTCACTGATACCACTGAACAAGGACTATGAACAGCGTATCTTCAACAAAAGAAATGTGGATTGGGATTGCTATAGCATCTGGCAGCTGATGTTGGAAGAGAACAAGAATATTGAGACGTTGCTTGCCGTTGGAGAATACCAGACGGCAGCATTGATGTTCCTGCAACTGACGAAATCCATGTGCAGACACTTTGTGATGGATAGGCACTGGGAGTATTTTGATGATATGTATAGTCCGGAATATGCCATAAGAGACTTGACAGAGGAGTTTGAGAAGTTGGCGAAAGAAGGAAAACTGCCTGAGGATGTGAATGTTTATTTGCATGAGGCGTGGAAAGAGATTGAGGGAATGGAGAGTTGTACGGATTATGGAGTGCCGAGAGGGACTTTGCCCTTTTAGTGGGCTGTGGGTGTTGGTTGACAAAAACCTGCTATTGGGTGGTCTTAGACAAAAACCTGATGCTGGGTGGAATTTAGACAAAAATCGAGATAAACCCCGTATCTGTTTTCCGAGTCTTCGACTTGCTTTTCATCCATACAAAGCCTTACGAGAACGAGTTCTCGACTGCTTTATCTGAATGCAAAGCTGTGGCACGATGTGCCACTCGGACAATAGATACGGCGATAAACAGAATAAAATTCATTGGAACTTGCGAAACTGTGGATTGTATATTAAGGTGCAAAATTCCCAAGATTTTCAATCCAAAATTCCCAAGATTTTCAGTCTAAAATTCCCAAGATTTTCAATTTGCGGAGAGTGTAGTATGAAAATGTCGCCTCGATAGTAACACATAATCGAGTTGAGACCTATCTGAGTCACATGGAAAATCCCTGATACCAAAATTTATTTCGTCCAAATACTGCCTGATACCAAAATTTATTTTGCCCAAATACTGCCTAATACCAAAATCTTTGGTGGCAAAATACGGTCTGACACCAAAATCTGGCGGCTGGAATGATAGCGTTTGCTATGAGCTGATGATTTGTGCAAAGTCGGTGATATCGCCATGAATGCTTGCTTTTTCAAGTGCTGCCATGTATGACTGCCTTTCTTCAACTGTGATAATCCTCCACGGGTGACCACTTGTGACGAGCATCGCGTTCATGATAAATCTGGCTGTGCGACCGTTTCCGTCCATGTAAGGATGGATATACACGAAGAAAAAATGGCCTAATACGGCTCTGACGATCGCGTCTTCCTCTGATTCCATGAGTTCGGCGAGCGCAGACATGGCGTCTCTGAGGGCTTCTGGTGGAAGAGGCGTGTGCTTGGAATCTCGAATATACACTTGATGGGATCGATAGCCTACAAGGTCTGAGGGTTTGATAATGCCGACAGTAATGCAAGGCTGGAACATTTCAAAGTGCCATTTGTCAAAGTCTCTGCTGACGATATTGCCGGCATTGGCTCCTTGAAGGATTGCCTTGACACTCTCTTTGACCTGTTGGAATGCCTGGTAATAGCCTCGTGCTGCTAAAGCGTTTTTGCGATCTGCATCAATCTTGTCGTCTTCCGGATTCCACTCGCCAAAGCGGACGCGTTCGATAAGTCCTTCTGTAACCCGATAGCCTTCAATGGATAACGAATGGTAACTGTCGCGTATATAGTTGTCATCCATGTTGCTTAGTATTGCCTCTGTGGTTTGGCTTTGTGTGGGGGCAATGAGTGGAAGGTCGAGTATTTGCTTTCTCATCTTCTGCCATATCAGCCTGATCCTGATGGCATGGGGTGAAGTGTTCCTACTTGTTCCTGATAGGCTGGGCGTCGTGTCTTCAAATGGATCCTCTGGGCGTAACTCGTGGCCAAGTTTCGTCATGAATTGTAGAATAGTTTCTGCAACGTCAGTTCGCCCGATGTTTCTGAAAGCACCAACAAGTCTTGAGGCTCTGGAAGAGTTTCCTTCGTCGGCCACCACTTTGAGGATTTCATCAGCTCCGCCAACCAGAGACAAACAGGTCCGGGCATTGACTGAGTTTCTGCTGAAATATGTTGGTGTACAGAAAACCAAAGCTTCTGCCAAAGGGTAGAGCCTTAATCCATATCTTTGCTCAACTACAATATGTGCTGGCATTGTTGCTGTGATGTCCAGCATCGAGTCACCATGCTTCAAACTTACAATATTGTTGCTTGCCTTTGATGAACGGATTATCAATTGAGTGTAAGCGTGTCCGCGATGCAACCTTGTTCAGCATCTTTCAATTCTTTACCTTTGCCGC
>ULKR01018547.1_pt1 | contig 9976 bp, 9 predicted proteins | sample 1951181 | NCBI WGS metagenome assembly ULKR01 (sample SAMEA4835503, study PRJEB28245) | human gut metagenome | biome: gut microbiome; material: fecal sample | place: Denmark | collected 2008 | reverse complement strand
AACAATATCTTTAATTAAGGGAGACGGGGCTATCTCACTTAGAGACAGCCCCTTTTCGTATACCTAAATTTGATTGCTATTTAGCCACCGGCAGCATAACCGCCGCCAATATCTTCGCCCAAACCTACGCAGGTATACATCCAGCAAATCTCATCCCCCTGCTGCAGCGCATAGCGGGAGCAGCCGTAGTTGGGGAACCAGCCATTGACCTTGTACATCCAGCCGGACTGGCTGCCAACATCGAACTCATACAGATTCGCAATTCCTTCGACATAGGCACTGTTGTAAATCGGCGTCCAACTTGATTCCATGTGTATGCCCCGCTCCCGGCAGGTGCGCTGCAGTACGTCGAAGACGCTTTCGCCCTCGGAGAATGTTACCGTGGTCGTGTCAAGAATGATGCCATCGGAAGGAACGATTCCCTTTTTAGATTCTTTCACCTTGTCCATGTTGTCAAGGATCGTTTTGCAGGTAATGGAGATCGTGCAGGTATATTTCGTCGATGTATCGACTTCGGCATCTTCCGGCTCCGCAGGTGCGGGCTTTCCATCCGGTACCGGGTCGGTTTGGTATTTATCCTTTCCCGTTGAGGGGTCAATCTCCTGTTTACCGCTTGTAGAAGGCGTTTCCTGCGCACTGTCAGACGGCGTCGTATCCTCCGGTTTCTCCGTATCCGTGGATTCATCTGATGGAGTATCCATATCAGAAGGTGTCTGCACTTCCTCCCGCTGCGGAGGATCAGGGACATTATCAGCAGGCTTACCGCTCTGACCAAACGAAAAGGCCACCACAGACGTGACCAGCACCGCAACGATCAGTGCAGCACCGATTCCAATGGACAGCAGTTTTTTCTTCTTTGGCTTTTCCGGCTCCGGCTGCGGTTCCAGATGCGGTTCTTCAAACAAGCTCATACTGTGACTCCCTTCTGCAGGTAGATTTTCTGCTACACAGACGCTTTTTAGATTGGACAGCAGTTAGGTATAATAATCAACTACTATTATACATATTCTAATAATAAAATCAATGTTAATGCTGTGGTTTGCAAAGAATTCCTGCCTGTATTGCATGGCAGATAAAAATTTTTCAAATCGTGCCTTGTAAAATGGGCTTTGAGTGAGGAAGAAGGTAGAGAGACAGAAACTCTCTACCTTCTCTCTGCTTGTGCGGCGAGTGGTCAAGTGTACCTTGACAACCCCATACCCATTCATCAAGTACATTCCCATAGGCGATGCGATGAGCAGAAGCTACCTTAGCAGCTGCGCCATGACCTGCCGGATGAAATAACCAGACCGCACCTCATGTTGATTTTCTGTCTGCGTTTTGCTTCTGCCGGTAGCGAGCGAGAAAAGCGGCTATCAGCGCACGGCGGCTCCGTGTGTGGCCATGACCGCCTGTGGGGGCGATACTCCTGTCCGGCCATAAAGTCGAGCGTTGAAGCGGTTTCTGCCGTAGTCCGTCGTAACAAGTGGGGGCAGCTCGGAGAGATCCTCGGAGGGGTGCAATTCCCGTGGAGCCGACAGCCATCGGCCGCTTGATGATTTCCTGTGCAGGTGGGGCGTCGAGGACAAATGACCTGCAGCAATGATGTATAACCGGCTGGGAGAAATGCTACTTTCTCCCGGCCTTTACTTAGCCGAAGCGAATACGGCATCATTTGTGAAAGCGGAGGTGAACCAGCTTGACCAACGAAGAACTGAACACGGCCTTATATAAAAAGATGTTTTCCGAACAGGAGACTTACCGGGCGTGGCTGCTTGCCCAACCACCGGAAGAAATTCTGAATCACACCTATGAATATACCGTGCGGGAAGATATTCTGATGTCTCTGGAATACAACAGCCTGCCGAACACGCAGGTGCAGGCGTTGCTGAAATCCCCCAGTCCCCTTGCAGATGTGTTTGCAGCATGGGAGGACCGGGAGACAAGCTATATGGAGGAAATCTGGCAGACTGTCACAGGCCGAGCCAAAGAGGAGACACAGAAGTTCCGGAACGCACAAAAAGAGCGATAACAGTAAAGACCGGTTGGGAAAGCCAAGCGGTCTCTTTACATAGCCGCAGCAAACGGCAATGAAGGAGGTTTTACATGAGCCGCAAATATTTACGGGGCGAGATCTACTACGCCGACCTCGACCCCGTTGTCGGATCAGAACAAATGGGGACACGTCCCGTGCTTATCCTTCAAAACAATGTTGGAAACCATTTTGCGAGGACGGTCATCGTTGCACCGATCACCAGCCGCATCCATACAAAATCAAAGATACCCACACACAGCAACATCGGCATGATCGGCAGAATGAAATATCCCTCGGTGGTCATGCTGGAGCAGCTGCGCACCCTGGATAAGCGCCGCATCGGTTACTATATCGGCAAACTTCCCGAAGAAAAAATGCAGGATGTGACCAGAGCGCTGTGCGTCAGCCTTGCCATCCGCCAGAATACAGTGAAAGGAATGTGAACCGCAATGGAAAAATTGTTTACCCGGAAGGAAGCTGCCGAACTGCTGGGAATCAGCATCACAACTCTGGATGCGGCAAGAAACAACGGCCTCATCGCTTATGTGCAGTATGTGCCGAACGGCTGCGTTTTCTTTACCAGTGCCGGCTTGCAGGAGTATGTTGCCAAGTGTACGCACAGGGCAAAGCCCATAGAAAAGAAAACGACCTACCGCAATGTGCGAAAGGATAATTCGCACATTTGAAGAATTGCCGTCCATCTGATAAAACAGAAGCACCGCAGCAATGTGTAATACTCTTGGAGGTGAGATAATGGCAGGAAAAAGAAGCAGGATCCCGAAGTACGGCACGGTCGAGATCAAAGGACACACCTACTATCGGACAACCATAACGGATAGTGAGGGGAAACAACGCGTCCTCTATGCCAAAACACGCGAGGAGCTTTATGACAAGGAGCTGGACACGCTGTCACAGATGGACGATGACCGACAGCGCAGGAAATCTCCCACGGTGGCGGACTATTGTGAAAAGTGGCTGGTGATGCAATCCGCCCATGTACGCACAACGACGCTGACAGACTATACCTCTAAAGTACGCCGAAACATCATTCCGTACCTCGGAGAGAAGAAGATCGCGGATGTGACCTTAGATGATATTCAGCTCGCCCTTGTGCCGGTTTCCAAAAAATCCGCATCAGTGTATAAGTCGGTCATCGTGATCTATAAGTGCATTTTCCGTGCAGCAGAGGAAAGCCGGATCATCAGCAAAAATCCCACAGTGTATTTGTCGCCCCAAGGCGGCGGTGTCCCGCAGGGAGAGAAGCAGCCGTTGACGGATGAGCAGGTGCAGCGGCTATTGGATGCGGTTCGTGAATTGCCGCCCTATGTTTTTATCATGCTGGGGCTATACGCCGGTTTACGGCGGGAAGAAATTCTCGGTCTGCAATGGGATTCAGTTTACTTGGACACCGAGGCACCGTATTTGACCGTGCGCAGAGCATGGCACACGGAACACAACCGACCCGTCATATCAACAGAGCTGAAAACCGCTGCCGCAGAGAGAAATATTCCGCTGCCGGATCATCTGGCGGCTTGTCTGAGAGAAGCCAAGAAAAAATCAACCTCGGATTTTGTTGTAGCGAATCGGGACGGCGATCCGCTCAGCTACACGCAGTTTAAGCGGCTCTGGCAATATGTTGTGACCCGAACGGCAAAACCGAGGATCGCCCGCAAGCAAGTGGACGGGAAATATGTGAAGTATATGCTTTACCCGGAGCTGGGAGAAAAGGCACGGAATAACGGTCATGTGGTGTATAGCCTGGATTTTGAAGTGACACCGCATTTGTTGCGGCATACCTACATCACCAATTTGATCCATGCCTCCGTTGATCCCAAAACGGTGCAATATTTGGCTGGTCATGAAAGCAGCCGGATCACCATGGACATCTACGCCAAGGTGAAATACAATCGCCCGGAAGATGTGGTAAAGGCTATGGCCGGTGCGTTTTCTCAGTGGGACGCCTCATAATTCGAGGCAAATACGCCAAGGGCGGGGATGAAATTCCCCGCCCTATTTTCATGCCGATTTGCACCTTTGCGCCCAACGCTGATTTCTGGTAAAACGGATATGCCACCGCAAATACATAACGCCAAGAAAGGAAGATCAATATGGCAAAGAAAAAACAAAACATACCGTCATACGGCACCGCCGAGATCAACGGTGCCACCTATTTCCGTACCAGGATCACCGATGCAGACGGCAAGCAGGTAGCGCTCTATGCGCCTACCTGTGAAGAACTGTATGAGAAAGAACAGGACGCACGACAGCAGGTGCAGGACATTCTCTTTCGGCGGAGGAATCCGACCGTGGCTGAATACTGTGAGAAGTGGCTGCTGATGCGTTCGGCAACCGTAACGAAGGAAACCCTGCGAAATTACCGCGCGGAGATGTATAATCATATCATCAAGCCTCTGGGCGATATGTACCTTTCAGATGTGACGGCTGATGATATTAAGCTGGCACTTGTTCCTGTGTCCAAAAAGTCAAAGCACATTTTTGACACCGTGAATATGCTGATCAAAAGCGTGTTTTACTCAGCGGAGCGGAGTGAGGTGATCGACTACAATCCTGCGGCAAAAATCAACGCCAAGGGAGGCGTTCCGGAAAAGCCAAAGGATGCTTTGACCGATGAGCAAGTACAAGTGCTTTTGGATACTGTCAAAGGGCTGCCGCCGTATGTGTTTATCATGCTGGGCTTGTATGCCGGACTGCGACGGGAAGAAATTCTTGCTTTGCAGTGGGACTGCGTGTTTTTAGATGTGCCGACCCCGTATGTTTCTGTACGGAAAGCATGGCGTGGGAACCACTGTCACGAGCCGGAGATCTCCACCATATTAAAGACACCGGCAGCCAAACGGGATATACCTATCCCCAAGTGCCTGGCAGCCTGCCTGAAGGAAGCAAAATCTTCTTCCGACTCTGATTTCGTAATCGCCAACCGCAAGGGCAAGCCGCTCACCTATGGGGAATTTCAAGGGATCTGGCAGTATGTCATCGTCCGCACCGCAAAGGAGCGGGCCTACTACAAGTATGTTAACGGTGAGCGAATCCGCTATACAATCCATCCTACGCTGGGAAGCTGTCAAAAAAATCGACCCAGCCTTGTTTACAGTCTGGATTTTGACGTGACCCCGCACCAGCTCCGACACACTTACATTACGAACCTTTTATACATGGGCGTAGACCCCAAAACTGTGCAATATCTTGCTGGGCATAAAAACAGCAAAACGACTATGGACATTTATGCAAAAATCAAGTATAATAAGCCCCAAGAACTTCTCCCCGTCGTAAACAATGCGTTTCGGCAAACGGCTATGTTCTGAACCGGCTGTTTTCTACTGTTAACGGGTAGGTTAAATCCGGTCTGGAAAGCCAAAAAGCGCTGGTATCGCAAGCAAAAGTTGAAATTCTATCTTACGAGTACGGTCTCAAAGCTGCACGTCGTGCGTCGCAGTTCTCCAAGAGATAAGTTTTTATTTCGGGAGATCGTCGCTGTCAGAGCACAGAGATCGCTTCACAAAAGCGCTGCCGCGTTATGCGGCGGCGCTTTTGTGTTATTTTGAAAAATGCACAATTTCGATGATAAAAAGTTCTGCGAAATCGGTTAAAAGTATAGACTTTTTAAGAAAAATGTTGTATAATGTTATGGTATGATAACTTTCGCGGCGCGCGTGCGTCGTATCGGTACGGTTTATTCATAAATATATGTATCAGGAGGAAGGATCCAAGACATGAAAAAGAAATTGACTGCGGTCGAATTTCACGGAACTCCGGAACAGGAGGCGCGGCTTCTCGAAGTCATCGCCAAATATGACGGTGTGAAGGGAAAAATGATGCCTATACTTCAGGAGGCACAGGAAATTTACGGCTATCTGCCGATCGAGGTACAGAAGATCATTTCCGAAAAGACCGGTATCTCTCTTGAGGAGATCTACGGCATTGCCACGTTCTACTCCCAGTTCAAGCTCAATCCCGACGGACAGATCGCTATCGCGGTATGTCTCGGCACTGCATGCTACGTAAAAGGCTCAGGTGAGGTCATAGAGGAGATCTCAAAACAGCTCGGTGTCCCCGTAGGCGGAATTTCCGAGGACGGCAGATATTCTCTTGACGCCACAAGATGCATAGGCGCATGCGGACTTGCCCCCGTGCTTACCATAAACGGCGAAGTGTACGGGCGTCTTACCAAGGCTGATGTTGCCACCGTTCTGGCAAAATACCGTGACTGATAAAGGGCGAAAGGAAGAAAGAATATGGAACACGTGATCAGAACAATAGATGCCCTTAACGAGGTTAAGGCAGGCTGCCTCAAGGAAATGGCTCTCCGTACAGGCGGAGACGCTACCGGCGGCAAGCTCAAAAGAGAGATTCTTGTCTGCGGTGGTACGGGATGTACCTCATCGGGAAGCCCGAAGATCCGCGAACAGCTCGAGGAGCTGCTGAAGGTACGCGGCATTGAGGATACCGTTGAAGTCGTTATGACCGGATGTTTCGGTCTTTGTGCTCTCGGCCCCATCATGATCGTTTATCCCGAGGGTACCTTCTACAGCATGGTTACTCCCGATCATCTTGAAGAGATCGTTGACTCTCACATCATCGGCAACGAGCCGGTCGAAAAGTATATGTACCATGAAAAGGCGGAGAACAACAAGCTCGTTCCGAGACTTCAGGACACCCGCTTCTTCAAAAAGCAGCACCGCGTGGCTCTGCGCAACTGCGGCGTTGTCAATCCCGAAAAGATCGAGGACTACATAGCGCGTGACGGTTATCAGGCTATTGCCAAGGTGCTCACCTCCATGACCCCCGACGAGGTCATTCAGACCATGCTCGATTCCGGTCTCCGCGGACGCGGCGGCGCGGGATTCCCGACCGGTCTCAAGTGGAAATTTGCATCGGGCAACCGCGGAAATGTAAAGAAATACGTCTGCTGCAACGCCGACGAGGGCGACCCCGGGGCGTTTATGGACCGTTCGGTGCTCGAGGGCGACCCTCACGCCGTGCTTGAGGCTATGTCCATTGCCGGCTACGCCATCGGTGCCGACGAGGGCTATATCTATGTCCGTGCTGAGTACCCCATTGCGATCCACCGCCTCCAGATAGCCATAGAGCAGGCACGCGCTGCCGGTCTGCTCGGCAAGAACATTTTCGGAACCGGCTTTGATTTTGACATTTCTCTCCGCTTCGGCGCAGGCGCGTTCGTCTGCGGCGAGGAGACCGCTCTCATGACCTCCATCGAGGGCAAGAGAGGCGAACCGCGTCCCCGTCCGCCGTTCCCGGCTGTAAAGGGACTCTTCGGTCAGCCCACCATCCTCAACAATGTTGAGACATATGCGAACATTCCTCAGATAATCCTCAAGGGCGCCGATTGGTTCGCGTCGATGGGTACCGAAAAATCCAAGGGCACCAAGGTCTTTGCGCTCGGCGGTAAGATCACGAACACCGGCCTTGTCGAGGTACCGATGGGAACCACTCTGCGTGAGGTCATCGAGGACATCGGCGGCGGCATCCCGAACGGCAAGAAGTTCAAAGCTGCGCAGACCGGCGGACCTTCCGGCGGATGCATTCCCGCTCACCTCATCGATACCCCCATTGACTACGACAACCTTATTTCCATCGGTTCCATGATGGGCTCCGGCGGACTTATCGTCATGGACGAGGACAACTGCATGGTCGATATCGCCAAGTTCTTCCTTGAATTCACCGTTGACGAATCCTGCGGAAAGTGCACGGCCTGCCGTATCGGCACAAAGCGCCTGCTCGAGCTGCTTGACAAGATCATATCCGGTAACGGCGAGATGGAGGATCTTGACAAGATGCAGGAGCTTGCAATGTATATAAAGAACAACTCGCTCTGCGGTCTCGGTCAGACTGCGCCTAACCCCGTTCTTTCCACGCTCCGTTACTTCAAGGACGAATACATTGCTCATATCGTTGAGAAGAGATGCCCTGCCGGCGTCTGCAAGAAGCTGGTGCGCTACCGCATAGAAGAAGAAAAGTGCAAAGGCTGCACCGCATGCGCGAGAGTATGCCCGGTCGGAGCTATTTCCGGATCGGTGAGGAATCCGCATAAGATCGACACCGCCAAGTGCATCAAGTGCGGCGCCTGCATCCAGAAGTGCCGCTTCGGTGCGATCGTCAAGGAATAATCGGAGGAGATTGAGATAATGGAAAAAATAAATGTAACGATCAACGGCAGAGAATATGCCGTGGATAAGGGTCTGACGGTTCTTGAAGCGGCAAGAGCCGCACACATAGACATTCCCACTCTCTGCTACCTCAAGGACATAAACCAGATCGGCGCCTGCCGCATCTGCCTTGTTGAAGTCTCCGAGAACCAGAGACCTTACCGCATGGTCGCCTCCTGCGTTTACCCCGTCAGCGAGGGTATGGTGATCCGCACAAACTCTCCCGCGGTATTCAGCGCGAGAAAGACGAACCTTGAGCTCGTGCTCTCCAATCACGAAAAGCACTGCCTCTCCTGCGTCCGTTCTACGACCTGTGAACTGCAGAAGCTTTGCAATGAGTACGGCGTTGACGAGAACCGTTTCGGCGGAGCCGTCAATCATTACGAAATAGACGACAAGTCGCCCATCATCCGCGACAACAACAAGTGCATCCTCTGCCGCCGCTGCGTGGCTGCCTGCTCCGCAATGCAGGGCATAGGCGTTATCGGAGCCAACGACCGAGGATTTGACACCCACATCGCCTGCGCATTTGAAAAGCCGCTTGCCGAGACCTCATGTGTCAACTGCGGACAGTGCATCGTGGTATGTCCCGTCGGCGCTCTCTATGAGAGAGACGACACCGATAAGGTGCGTGAGGCTATCGCGGATCCCGAAAAGCATGTGTTCATCTGCGCCGCGCCTTCAGTTCGTGCGCAGATCGGCGAGTGCTTCGGATATGAGCCGGGCACCGACTGCGAGGGCAAGATGGTCGCCGCTCTCAAAGCGCTCGGCTTTGAAGGTGTATACGACATGAACCTCACCGCCGACCTCACCATAATCGAGGAAGCCAACGAGCTTATCGGTCGTATTCAGAACGGCGGCAAGCTGCCCATGATAACCTCCTGCTCGCCCGGATGGATCAAGTTCTGCGAGCATTACTACCCCGACTTTACCGACAATCTCTCCACCTGCAAGTCTCCTCAGCAGATGTTCGGCGCTCTTATGAAGACCTACTTTGCCGAGAAGATGGGTTACGATCCCAATGATATCTTCTTTGTATCGGCTATCCCCTGCACGGCAAAGAAGTTTGAGGTAGGCAGACCCGATCAGGCTGCGTCGGGATATCCGGATGTTGATGTTGCCATCACCACCCGCGAGGTCGGCAGAATGATAGAGAAGGCGGGCATCAAGTTCCGCGAGCTTGAGGACGAAAAGTTCGATCAGCCCTTTGATGTCGGCTCAAGCGCCGGCGCTATCTTCGGCGCGACCGGCGGCGTTATGGAGGCTGCTCTCCGTTACGCGGCCGAGATAATTCTCGGCAAGCCGCTCGAGAAGCCGCTTGAGACTCCCGAGATCAGACGTCACGGCAACGACAACGGCTACCGCACCGCTTCCTACAAGGTCGGAGACGTCACCGTCAATGTTGCCGTTGCCTCCGGCACAAAGAACGCCAAGGCGCTCCTTGACGACGTTAAGGCGGGCAAGGTCGATGTTCAGTTCATCGAGATCATGGCGTGCCCCGGCGGATGCGTCAACGGCGGCGGACAGCCCTATCAGCCCGCATCGGTCAGAAATAACGTTGATCTGCGCGCTCTTCGCGCCGCAGTGCTTTACGAGGATGACCGCAACTGCGATATCCGCGAGTCTCAAAAGAACGCGGCTGTCATGAAGCTGTACGACGAATACTTCGGCAAGCCGAACAGTCATAAGGCACACGAGGTGCTGCACACCTCATACATAAAGCGCGGTCTCTGATAAGTACGCGCAAATAAGCCAACACCCCTGCGCCGCGGCGCAG
>ULKR01004441.1_pt1 | contig 9994 bp, 10 predicted proteins | sample 1951181 | NCBI WGS metagenome assembly ULKR01 (sample SAMEA4835503, study PRJEB28245) | human gut metagenome | biome: gut microbiome; material: fecal sample | place: Denmark | collected 2008 | reverse complement strand
GGAAAGAGCCGTATGCCGCTTGCTATTATGATGATGGGAATGTTGTTCAACCTTCTGAATGGCTTTATGCAAGGAGAATGGCTTTTTTATCTGGCTCCTGAAACTCTTTATACGCTGGACTGGCTGAAGACTCCACAGTTTATTCTTGGAGTATTGCTGTTCTTCACCGGAATGGGAATCAACTGGTATTCGGATTATGTAATTCGCCATCTTCGTAAACCGGGAGATACGCAGCATTATCTGCCGTCGCAGGGGATGTATCGTTATGTCACTTCTGCCAATTACTTTGGTGAAATTATAGAATGGGCAGGATGGGCTATATTGACATGGTCGCTTTCCGGGCTGGTCTTCCTATGGTGGACAGTAGCTAACCTAGTTCCTCGTGCCAATGCTATCTGGCATCGCTATAAAGAAGAATTTGGAGATGCGGTAGGAAACCGGAAACGTGTTTTTCCGTTTCTATATTAATTTCTCTCACTTATAAATCACAAATCATTAATAATACTCATGAGCAAGTTATTTACTCCTGTAACTTTTGGCCCGTTGACTTTACGGAATCGTACCATCCGCTCAGCGGCATTTGAAAGTATGTGTCCGGGTAATGCCCCTTCGCAAATGTTGCTTGACTATCATCGTTCAGTTGCGGCTGGTGGTGTTGGAATGACTACTGTGGCCTATGCAGCTGTCACCCAAAGTGGTTTGTCGTTCGACCGCCAATTATGGATGCGGCCTGAAATTATCCCCGGATTAAAAAAGCTGACCGATGCTGTACATGCCGAAGGTGCTGCTGCGGCTATACAGTTGGGACATTGTGGCAATATGTCGCATAAAAGCATCTGTGGTGTTACTCCTGTCGGAGCTTCCAGCGGTTTCAATCTTTACTCACCTACTTTTGTTCGTGGCTTGAAGAAAGAGGAGCTGCCTGAGATGGCACGCGCGTATGGTCATGCTGTAAATCTGGCTCGTGAAGCTGGTTTTGATGCCGTTGAAATACACGCCGGACACGGATATTTGATTTCTCAGTTTCTTTCTCCTTATACCAATCGGCGTAAGGACTGCTTCGGTGGATCCTTGGAGAATCGAATGCGTTTTATGAACATGGTAATGGAGGAGGTGATGAAAGCTGCCGGAACCGACATGGCTGTATTGGTAAAAGTGAATATGCGCGATGGTTTTCGTGGTGGAATGGAAATGGATGAGACTATGCAGGTGGCAAAACGCCTGGAGCAATCAGGAGCTCATGCATTGGTACTAAGTGGAGGTTTTGTAAGTAAGGCTCCTATGTATGTGATGCGTGGTCAGATGCCTATTCATTCTATGACTCATTATATGAATTGTTGGTGGCTGAAGTATGGAGTACGAATGGTAGGGAAGTGGATGATACCTACCGTTCCTTTCAAAGAGGCTTACTTTCTGGAAGATGCGCTGAAATTTCGAGCAGAAATAAAGATGCCGTTGGTATATGTAGGTGGTTTAGTTTCGCGTGAAAAAATAGATGAGGTACTGAATGATGGTTTTGAAGCAGTACAGATGGCACGTGCTTTGCTTAATGAACCGGGCTTTGTCAACCGTATGCGTGAAGAGGAGAAAGCAATCTGTAATTGTAAACATAGTAATTACTGTATTGCACGAATGTATTCCATTGAAATGGCATGCCATCAGCATTTGAACGAAGAACTTCCGGCTGGTTTGAAGCGGGAAATTACAAAAATAGAAGCAAAAGGATAATGAAACAGAAACTTGCAGTTATAACCGGAGCGGATGGCGGTATGGGAATGGAGATTACACGCGCTGTTGCTACCGCCGGATATAAAGTCATTATGGCGTGTCGTGATCCTGAAATCGCAGAAGAGAAACGTCAGTTAATAATGCGGGAAACAGGAAATATAGCATTGGAAATAGTACCGGTCAATCTTGCTTCTTTATCTTCTACGGCTTCTTTTGCCAATGAACTTCTTCAGCGTGGAGAAGCTATCACCTTGTTAATGAACAATGCCGGCACCATGGAAACGAGACGTTGTATCACCGAAGATGGATTGGAACGTACAGTAAGTGTCAATTATGTAGCTCCTTATTTGTTGACCCGTAAATTGCTTCCATTGATGGGAAAGGGAAGCCGGATTGTAAATATGGTGTCCTGTACTTATGCCATTGGTAAACTGGATTTTCCTGACTTCTTTTTGCGTGGAAAGAAAGGCGCTTTCTGGCGTATTCCGATTTATAGTAATACAAAATTGGCATTGACTCTGTTTACAATAGCTCTATCGAAGAAGGTGAAAGAAAAAGGAATTATTGTCAATGCAGCTGATCCGGGTATTGTCTCCACAAAAATCATTACGATGCATATGTGGTTTGATCCGTTGACGGATATCTTTTTCCGGCCTTTCATACGTACGCCTCGTCAGGGAGCAGCGACAGCCATCAGTTTGTTACTGGATGAAGATGCGGGAAAACGTACCGGAACATTGAATGTAAGTTGCCATCCTAAACAGCTCTCAGAGAAATTCTTTCATCATGTACAGATGAAGGAACTATGGGATAAGACAGAAGAAATTGTAGCAAAATGGCTATAATACAAAAGCGCGGATGAATCTCATCCGCGCTTTTGTATATTTCACTATATTCTAATTAAATAGAGAGTTCTCTCAATACATTTACCAAGTCTTTCTTGATTGGCTTATCATTCTTGATAGCTTTTGTGAAAGGAACGTATACTACTTCGTCATGTTCGATACCGACCATTACATTGCGTTGTCCATCCATGATGGCATCAATAGCTGCCGCACCGAGTCGGCTGGCAAGGATACGATCGTGAGCAGTAGGACTTCCACCGCGCTGCAAGTGTCCAAGGATAGTAACACGTACATCGTATTGAGGATATTCATTCTTTACACGCTCTGCAAAGTGCATGGCTCCACCTGTCAGTTCGCTTTCCGCAACAATTACAATACTACTGTTCTTGGATTTGCGGAAACCGTTTTTGATGAATTCTTCCAGTTGATCGACTTCCGTACTGAACTCTGGAATGATAGCGGCCTCTGCACCTGAGGCAATAGCACCGTTCAAAGCTAGGAAACCGGCATCACGTCCCATTACTTCAACAAAGAACAAGCGTTCGTGAGAAGTTGCCGTATCGCGAATTTTATCCACAGCGTCCAGAATGGTATTCAAAGCTGTATCATAACCGATAGTCGTATCTGTTCCGTACAGGTCATTGTCGATAGTACCGGGTAATCCGATACAAGGTACATCAAACTCTTGTGCGAAAATACGTGCACCCGTCAATGAACCGTCACCACCAATGATAACCAAAGCGTCAATACCTTCCTTTTTCATATTATCATATGCAATCTGGCGTCCTTCGGGAGTAGTGAACTCCTGACAGCGAGCGGTTTTCAGGATCGTACCACCTAATTGTATAATATTACTTACGTTCTGGCTTTTGAATTCTTTGATTTCACCGGTTACCAGACCTCTGTAACCTCTATATATACCTTTTACTTGTAATCCGTTGTAAATAGCAGCACGTGTTACCGCACGAATAGCAGCGTTCATTCCCGGTGCATCGCCACCGGATGTCAAAATACCTATGCACTTAACTGTTCCCATAACAATCTTTTAGTTTGGTTTAAATAATTGCCGCAAAAATAGTGCAAGTTGAGAGCAAAAGCAAAATGTTTTTTTGATTTTGCCGAAACGCAGCCTATTTTCGCTCGGCAAAGATAGCAAAAAGCTGAGGGCGTGATTCATATTTAACGTTAATTTGTTGTTTCAAAACGATGACTTATTGTCCTGTAAGTCGTGATTGAATGGCCTTAGAAATTTCTTCCATCAGCCATTTGGGAGTGGAGGTTGCTCCACATACTCCGATAGAGGAAGCTCCGGTAAGCAGAGAACTGTCTATCTCTTCAGCGCTGTCTATCAAGTGGGAATTTGGGTTGACTTTTTTGCATTCGCTGAACAACATTTTTCCGTTGGAACTTTTCTTGCCACTCACAAAGAATACCAGGTCGTGCGAAGCGGCAAATTTCCGTATGTTCGGAATGCGATTGGCTACTTGTCGGCAGATGGTATCATAATATTCGAATGTGACATCAAGCGAGATATGTTCTTTGATATATTCTACGATTTTCTGGAATTCGTCCAATGATTTTGTTGTCTGCGAATATAAACGGATGCTTCTGGTGAAATCCAGTTTTTTAGCTTCTTCCAACTTTTCTATGACAATTGCTTCTCCGGTAGTTTGTCCTACTAAACCAAGGACTTCGGCATGACCGGTTTTTCCATAGATAACGATTTGTTTGTCCTCGGTATCTTTTTGAGTATATTCTTGCTTGATTTTCTTTTGTAGGCGGAGTACTACCGGGCAAGTGGCATCAATGATTTCAATATTATTGCGACGGGCAATTTCATAGGTTTCGGGCGGTTCTCCATGGGCACGCAGCAAAACTTTGGCATCGTGCAAATGATTAAAGTCATCATGATTGATAGTGATGAGGCCCATCTCTTTCAGGCGCTCCACTTCACGGCTATTGTGCACGATGTCTCCCAGGCAATATAAAGTGCCTCCATTGGCTAGCTCTTCTTCAGCTTTATTTATTGCAGTGACTACACCGAAGCAGAAGCCGGAACCTTCATCTATTTCTACTTTTACCATAATATAATATGTTGATATAGAGATTGTAAACAGACCTTCGGAAGGGCTACACCCTTTACGGTCCAAGGCTACACCCTTTGTCTTGGATGGCTACACCTTTTACGGCATAAGGCTACACCCTTTTTCCTTTATCTTTTAACGATCTTATTGAATTGCTCTTGCAACCATTCCTTTTGTTGAGGAATAGTCATGTCAGTATTGTCCAACAGCAATGCGTCATCTGCTTTGCGAAGCGGGCTTACTTCTCTATTCTGATCGATATAATCCCGTTGCTTTACATTCTCAAGTATTTCATCAAAACTGGCTTCTTGTCCTTTGGCCTTTAATTCATCATAGCGACGTTGTGCACGGATTTCGGGCGTGGCAGTTACGAATATTTTTAGTTCAGCATCTGGAAAAACCGTAGTTCCGATATCACGTCCATCCATGACAATACCTTTGGAATTGCCCATTGCTTGTTGCTGTGCTACCATTGCTTCGCGTACAAACCCTAAAGTTGCAATGGGACTAACATGGGAAGAAACTTCCATGCTGCGGATTTTATTTTCTACATTTACTCCGTTCAGATAAGTATCCGGACGCCCGGTCTCAGGGTTTAATTGAAAGGAAATATGGATATTATCTATTTCTTTTCGAAGTCTTTCCGTATCGATGTCATTTCCCTGAAAGATGCCGTTTTCTATACTGTATAAAGTGACTGCACGGTACATGGCACCACTATCGATGTAAATGTAGCCTATTTCACGGGCAAGGTCTTTTGCCATAGTACTTTTTCCGCAAGAGGAAAAGCCGTCGATTGCAATAGTTATCTTTTTCATATTTGAGTTATGCTATTATATATTATAAGGTATATGATAAATTAAAAATAAGTGAGGATGAACTCACATGATATTTGGCGTATGCCATTCCCAGTTTCAACCGTTTTAATTGAATACCTGTACCACAGGTGAAACCTGCCCAATGACTGGAACCGTTTATTTTCATTTCTTCTCCGCGGCGGAAATTATATCCGGCTGCCAGATAAAAGTTGTTGGTTGGTAGAAAGTCAATACCAAGGGCAATATGATTTAACAATTTCTTTCCGAAATTGTTTGCCGCTGTGGTTGAGGCACTCCAGTGTGTGAGGTCATGTAGGGTAAGGGAAAGCCGGAACGGAGCATGTGACAATCGTTTGCTGAATCCCAGTTGTACATCAACTGGTAATTTCTCATGCCGTTCCTCAAAAGCTTTAAGCTGTCCTCCCAGGTTGCGTGCAACGAGCGAGGCGGAAAAATCGGACTCCTGATTATAGTAGTTTAATCCCAGATCGACACCGATAGCAAATGAAGAATATTTATCATAGTGGGAGTAAATGAAATTGGTGCGTACACCTCCACTCCAATAATCACTTAAATCATAGGTATAAATACCCGATATAGAGATATCTTTGGCGGAGAAAGTTCCGGTTTCAATATTTTCTTCAGTCGTTTCTTTAAGTTCCCCATAGTCTACATATTGTGCGGTTATTGCCCAAGTGGAACGCTCCCCGGCAGTACGTGCAAATGCGGCTCCACCAACGTTGACACCATCCATATAAAGCATGTAATTCAAGTTGAGAGTCTTATCCGCTACGCAGGAAAGAAGAGCCGGATTCTGGACAGCCATAGTCAAATCATCTTCTATAATAGAAATGTTTTCTCCACCCAATGCTGATGCATGGGCAGAAAAAGGGAGTTTTAGAAATTGAAAGGCGCTGGTTCCGTCTTGTGCACGTAAAACGGAGAAAATCAGGAGTAGTAGCGCCGTTATAAATGACTTTTTCAACATTTCATTTAAAATTATTGCCAAAGATACGGTATTTTTAAAATATCTCGTTACATTTGTGGCACAAAAGCACAGGTGTGCTTTCTGAAGGATAAAAAAAACAAAAATGGGTGCATATTGTCTTAAAAAAGATAGTACGGCTGAACGTTTTGCGGAAAAAGTACTATATTTGCCCAAAATGAGAAACACGTTAAAATAATATTATAATTATGGAAATTAAGAAAACACCTAAAGCAGATTTGGAGAACAAGAAATCGACTTGGATGCTTATTGGTTATGTTATTGTGCTTGCCTTTATGTTTATAGCATTTGAATGGACGAAGCGCGATATCAAGATTGATACAAGCCAGGCGCTTACTGATCTCTATTTTGAAGAAGAAATGGTTCCTATCACTGAACAGGAAGAAAAAGTAGCTCCTCCTCCTCCTGAAGTAGCTCCGATTAACGAAACGTTGGAAATCGTAGCGGATGATGCTGATGTGGAAGAAACAGTTATCGCCTCTTCAGAAGAAACAGGTAAGGCAGTAGAAGTAAAATATGTGCCTGTAACTGTTGTAGAAGAAGAACCGGAAGAACAAACCATTTTTGAGGTTGTAGAACAAATGCCTGAATTCCCGAATGGTGGTATGGCTGGTTTGATGCAATTCTTGAGCAAGAACATCAAATATCCGACTATCGCCCAAGAAAATGGTACGCAAGGTCGTGTAACAGTACAGTTCGTTGTTAACAAGGACGGTAGTATTGTAGATGCCAAAGTCATAAGAGGTGTTGACCCGTATCTGGATAAAGAAGCACTTCGTGTGATTGGTACCATGCCGAAATGGAAACCTGGTATGCAGCGCGGTAAACCGGTACGCGTTAAATATACGGTGCCTGTAATGTTTAGATTGCAGTAATACGTTATCTATATAAAAAGGAGGCTGCTTTTGGGCAGCCTCTTTTTATTCCTACTATTCTCCTAAATTTACTATCATTATGTTTACAGCTTCCGAGCTTCTCGAAAATTTTAATTCTCATATTGCTGGCTTACAATTTACGCGTACTCCGAAAGGATTGTATGCTCCGGTAGAATATGTATTATCTATGGGTGGAAAAAGAATTCGCCCGGTGTTAATGTTACTGGCTTATAATTTGTACAAGGAAGACGTGACCCGTATCTATGCTCCGGCCACAGGTATCGAAGTTTATCATAATTATACTCTTTTGCATGATGATTTGATGGATCGTGCGGATCGCCGTAGAGGAAAAGAAACTGTCCACAAAGTTTGGAATGATAATACTGCTATCCTTTCGGGAGATGCGATGTTGGTGCTTGCCTATCAGTTTATGGCAGAATGTCCTTCGACTTTTCTGAAAGAGGTTATGGATCTTTTCAGTTTGACGGCACTTGAAATTTGTGAAGGTCAGCAAATGGATATGGAGTTTGAGCAGAGGAATGACGTAACTGCAGAAGAATATCTGGAGATGATTCGTCTGAAAACTGCCGTGTTGTTGGCGGCGAGTCTGAAGATTGGAGCTCGTTTGGGGGGCGCTTCGGTAGAAGACGCTGATCGTTTATATGATTTTGGTATGCATATAGGTGTTGCCTTCCAGTTGAAAGATGATTTGCTGGATGTATATGGCAATGCTAAAGTGTTTGGAAAAAATATAGGTGGGGATATTCTCTGTAATAAAAAAACATATATGCTGATTAAAGCATTGGAGCATGCGAATGCGGATCAGCATAACCAGTTGAATAGCTGGATAAACGCAGAGACTTTCCAGCCGGCAGAGAAAATTGCAGCTGTGACGGAACTGTATGACCGGATTGGTGTAAAGGCAGTTTGCGAAAATAAGATATTGGAATATAGCAACCGGGCAATGGAAAGCCTTGCAGCTGTCAGTATTGCAGAAGAAAAAAAAGAAGAACTGAAAAAGATAATAGAAAATTTGATACACAGAGAAGTTTAACTGTGCTTTTTTGTAACTATGCCTTATAGAAGATTACCAAATACAGACCAGGCGAGAATACGGGCACTGAAAGCAGTGGTTGCAAAAGCTGATACCCATAACCTCTATGATTTGGCAGTTTCTTTAAAGACGTTGACTGAAGCCCGGAATTTCTTGATGAGATTTGAAGCCGCCCAATCGTATTATGTCCAATGCTTTGAACGCCAGTCGCAAGCAGGGCGTAAGCATCAGGCCAATGTGAAGATGGCTCGTCTGTATATTTCTCATTTCATTCAGGTATTGAACTTGGCTGTTATTCGTTCGGAAGTGCGTGCAGCCCATAAATCTTATTATGGTTTGCCGACTGATAGTTCAAATGTACCGGATTTATCGACGGAGGCAGCCTTGGTGGAGTGGGGGCGAAAAATTATAGATGGAGAAACCAAACGAACTTCTCAAGGAGGGATTCCTATTTATAATCCTACTATTGCGAAGGTTAGAGTTCATTATGATATTTTTACAGATAGTTATGACCGACAGAAAAATTTGCAGGCTTTAACTGCCCGTAGTTTAGATTCTCTTTCTACTATGCGAACTACTGCCGATGAATTGATCTTGGATATATGGAATCAAGTGGAAAAAAAGTTTGAAGATGTTTCTTCCAATGAAAAACGATTGGAATTATGTCGTGATTACGGGCTGATTTATTATTATCGTACTGGTGAGAAACGAATAGAAAAAGTAAACGAATGAGATTGATAGATACACATTCCCATCTTTTTTTGGAGGAGTTTTCAGAGGATTTCCCACAGGTTATTGAGCGTGCACGTGCTGCCGGAGTAACTCATATATTTATGCCCAATATTGACAGTACGACTATTGAAGCAATGCTGTCAGCCTGTAGCGTTTATAAAGGATACTGTTTTCCTATGATTGGTTTGCATCCTACTTCTGTCAATGACAATTATGAAAAAGAATTGGAAATAGTTGCTCGCGAATTGAAGTTTTCTAAGGAATATGTTGCTATAGGGGAGATCGGCATGGATCTTTATTGGGACAAAACTTACCTGAAAGAGCAGCAAATAGTACTGGATAAACAAGTCAACTGGGCTTTGGAATATGATCTTCCTATAGTAATCCATTGCCGGGATGCCTTTGATTATATATATAAGGTGCTGGAACCTTACAAAAAGACTCCTTTAAGAGGAATATTCCATAGCTTTACAGGAACGGCAGAAGAAGCTACCCGTGTATTGGAGTTTTCCGATTTCTTCATTGGAATTAATGGTGTGGTTACTTTTAAGAAGTCCCACCTTCCGGAAATTTTGGCAGGAATACCATTAGAAAAAATTGTTCTTGAAACAGATTCTCCTTATCTGACTCCAGTCCCGAATCGTGGTAAGAGGAATGAAAGCGCCTATGTGAAGGATACTTTGATGAAGGTTTCTGAAATTTACGGGATGTCTCCTGAGGCTGTTGGAGACGTTACTTCGGAAAACGCTTTAAAAGTGTTTGGAATGCTCAAATAACATCGGAAAGATTTTAAAGTTTATTAATTTTGAGATTTTATTAAAGATAAAACGGGGAGAATGAAGGGCAAGAACG
>ULKR01009917.1_pt1 | contig 10003 bp, 15 predicted proteins | sample 1951181 | NCBI WGS metagenome assembly ULKR01 (sample SAMEA4835503, study PRJEB28245) | human gut metagenome | biome: gut microbiome; material: fecal sample | place: Denmark | collected 2008 | reverse complement strand
CATTCCAGTGGCACAGTAGCAATGCGAGTCATCGACATAAACATCATCAAGCATATAAATGCATTCGGTATCGCTGGTGTTTTCAATGCTCATTTTGATATAAAAAGCGCCATTTATAAAATCTGGAGCAAAACACTTTTCAACTTTGGCGGTAAAACTGCGGGTGGTTATTGTTAATTCTTCGACTGTGGGCGATTCTCCGCCTGTGGAATTATTGGTTTCCTGCGGCGCATAACCGCCGCTGCAAGACTTTGCCAAAATGGCGATAATCGCGCAAAGCGTGATGACAATAATGACAGCACAGGCGCTTAATGCGCCAACATGCTGTTGTGCTCCGCAATTTGGGCAAAATCTTGCGGTCTTTGCTATTTCAGCACCGCACGTCTTACATCTTACAAGTTTTGCCATTTTTACAACCCCTCCATAAACACAATTTGTGCGTGTGTACAGATTATATCACTTTTGCACAAACAAGTCCACATAAATTAACGAAAGCGTGGTGAGTATATGGCGGCTGACGGGTCTATTGTGTTCAGCACAGAAATTGATGACAAGAAAGCACAGGCGGACTTAAAAAAGCTGGAAGAAAAAAGTAAAAAAATAGAATCAGAACTTAGCGAAAGTACCGGGAAGAAAAGCGCAATCGAAAAACAGCTGGAGGACGCCAAAGGCGCTGCAGAAGAAACGCAAAAAACAATTGCCGAATTGCAGGCAAAGCTTAAAAAGACGACGGCGGAAACAGGCGGCGGAGACCCCTTTTCGCAGATGTACAGCAGCCAGATCGCAAGCGCAAAAGCCAGCCTTGATGAACAGAGAACCGCCGTTGACAAGCTGGAAAAGAAATACGATTCGATCACACAAAAGGTTGAGAGCCAGACAAATGCCCTGAACAGCGCAAAGGACGCCGCTGGCGACCTTGCTGCAAGGCTGGCTGGTGCGAAACAGCAGACCAGCGGCACAAGCGCGGCGGCGGCGGAAGCGGCAAAGCGCATGGACAAATTCAGTCAGCACGTAAAAACTTTGGCAAAACGTGTGCTGGTGTTTTCGCTGATCACAGCGGGACTACGGGCACTGAAAAACTATTTGTGGGAAGCCATTCAGCAAAACGACGAGGCTGTGGCGGCCATCGCGCGGCTGAAAGGCGCGTTGATGACGCTGGCGCAACCGATCGTGGAGGTGGTGATCCCAGCGTTTACGGTGCTGATCAATGTGATCACACGCATTGTGACGGCGGTCGCAAAACTGATCTCCATGTTGTTTGGCACCACGATCCAGAAATCGGCGGCTGGCGCGAAAGCGCTGAACAAACAGAAGGACGCGATTGACGGCGTAGGAGAAGCGGCGAAAGAAGCCAGTAAGTACTTGGCGGGATTTGACGAGCTGAACGTGATGGACAGCCAGGACAATTCTTCGGCAAGCGGTAGCGGCGGGTTTGATACCAGCGGCGGCATCGCGCCGGACTTTACCAGCATGATAGACGATGGGTTGAGCGCCATTCTGGAACTGTTCACCGGCGCGGCGCTGCTGGCGCTGGGTGCTATTCTGACCTTCTCCGGCGCAAATATTCCGCTGGGTATTGCATTGATGGTGTTGGGCGCTATTGCAATCTGGGACGCTATTTCTGAAAACTGGGACGCGATAAAAGAAATGCTGCAGGGGCCGCTTGGCTGGGCCGTTTCCATTCTTAGTGTGGCGGCTCTGGTAATTGGCGCTATCCTGATCTTTTCTGGCGCAAATATTCCGCTTGGCTTGGGACTGCTAATTATGGGAGCTATCGGCCTCGCATCTGCTGTGGCGGCCAACTGGAACTACATTGTGGAAGCACTGCAAGGGCCGCTTGGATTGGTTGTTGGCTTGCTGGGCGCGGCGCTGTTAGTGCTTGGCATTGTTCTTTTATTTACCGGCGTTGGCGTTCCGCTTGGACTAGGCTTAATTCTGATTGGCGCAACAGGCTTGGCAGCGGCCATCGCACCCAACTGGAACTTTTTAAAAGAAAAGTTGGTTGGATGCTGGGAAAGCATCAAAAACTGGTGGAACACAAAGGTAAAAAAGTTTGTGTCTGAACACTGGTGGGCGCAGCTGGGCTTAAAAATAATCGGTGGCCTTTTGGCGGGGCTAATCAACAAGTGGAAAGTCGTAGTTACTTGGGTGACAAACGCGGTGAAATGGATCACCAACGCTTTTAGCAGCGTACTGAATTTTCTGAGCGGCGGTAAAGGCACGTTTGCCTCACGAAATAATCTTGGCTCCGGTGGTATCGGTGGATACAAGAAGCAAACTATGCCTGCGTTGCGGGCCGTGCAAGTGCCCGCCCTGGCACAGGGCGCCGTTATACCGGCCAACCGGGAATTTCTCGCAGTGCTGGGCGACCAGAAACGAGGCACCAACATTGAAGCACCCGCTGACCTGATCCGGCAGATATTCCGCGAGGAGAGCGGCAATTCCGGCGGCGACATTGTGATCCGGTTTACCGGAGAGTTGGCTCAGTTGGCAAGAGTGCTGACGCCAGAGATCACGCGGCAGCAGCGGCAAAACCAGAGATCGTGGGGAGGTGGAAGCCTGTGAGCGCACCGTATTTCAAGATCAACGGTACGGACATTCTCCGTTTTGTGCGGGAAGAAGGTATGGAATGGTCCCGTAACGACCTTGACAATTCGGAAGCAGGGCGAACCATGGACGGCACCATGCACCGCGGCCGCGTTGCAATCAAGTACAAGGTCAACATTCGCTGCATGGATCTATACCGGAATGAATTGATGATGCTGATGAAATTAATTCTTCCGGAATTTGTCACAGTGGAAACCAATCTGCATCCGTTGTACGAGACGGTTGTGGCGCAGTTTTATTCCAACAACGTGCCTGCCACGGTGACGATGGTAGACCCAAAAACAGGAAAATCGCTGTGGTCTGGCATTTCGTTCCCGCTGGTAGAGCAGTAAGGAGGGCGAAATGCAGAGCACGAACGCAAGATATCAGGAACTGCTGGCAAGCACCCACCGGATGCAGACGCAACTTTACATTGACAATGTAGTCTACGGCGAAGAAAAGATTATGGAGGGGTCTCTTCAAACGAAGAACTCTCTATTCCAGGGGGATATCCCCACGGTGGGCGGGGCGGTGGCCGGGGAGATATCCGTGCAGCTGCTGGGGGTAGCGTCCTCCGGCGTGGCCAGAATGGCTGAATTAAGGCCGCAGGTGCGGCTTGTGGGCGATTCCGGCGAGCCCAGCGAGTGGATCGCGCAGGGGGTCTACAACGTAGACAGTCGGAGCTACAACAAGCAGACCGGCGTGCTGACGCTGCACGGCTATGACAAGATGCTGGCCACGGAGCAGTGGTATACCGGAAGCGTGCCCAGCGGCGGCGCGGTGGACATCGACATCGTCAACCGGGTCTGTACCCAAGTTGGGATCACGCTGGACAGCGAGACGGACAGCTTCTTTTCCGCCAGCGGCAAGAACTACAAGGTGACGAATCCCAGAAACTACACCTGCCGGGAGCTGCTACAGGCCATCGCCGGGTGGTACGGCGGCAACTGGTGCATGACGCCGGTGGGCAAGCTGCGGCTGGTGCTGATGAACAGCCTGCCGAAGGAAACCAATTATCTGGTGGACAACGGCGGCAATGCCATCACGTTTGGAGGTGACAGGATTCTTGTCGGGTAAGATTTTTGTAGGAAACAGTGCTTCCAGTCTGACGGAGGCGGACAAGCTGCAGCCCTACAGCAAAGTGACGGTGACGGACGGCACCAACAGCTACACGTCCGGCGACAATACGGGACGGGAGCTGACAGTCAATGTGCCGCTGCTGCCCAGCATCAAGGGCGACACGCTGGCGGCGAATATTCTGGCGGCGGTTAAGAACTACCGCTATCAGCCCTACGAGGCCGCAGACGCGCTTTTAGACCCGGCGGCGGAGCTGGGCGACGGCGTGACCGTGGGCGGCATCTACGGCGGGATACACGCCAAGACAACCACGTTTTCCCGGCTGTTCCGGGCGACCGTGAGCGCTCCGGCGGAGGAGGAGATCGACAACGAGTATCCGTATCTGTCCGCTCAGGAGCGGGACTCCGTGCGGCAGAAGAAGCAGACGGCGCAGAACACGGCGGATATTGCTACCAATACCAGCGATATCGAGACAAATGCGGGCGACATCGCCGCCAACGCCAGCGCGATCTCATCGATATCCGCAGACATCGCTAATTTCGGTGAGGTCTACGCGACGAAGGCGAGCGTGGCTTCATTGTCGGCGAAGGTGGCTAATATTGAGAGCTTATTCAGCGGCAACGTCTACAGCGGCAACGTGAATTCCAACAGTGTGGCGACGCTGTCGCTGAAAGTTGGCGGCTCTTTTTTTTCCGGAAAGACGATCAACTACCTCGGAAAAGACGGGTCTTATCATCTTCTGTATGTGTTGGGCCACGAATAAAGGAGGCTTCCATGAAAATAACCGAAAAAAATACCATCCAATCTGTCCGGCTGTCGCTGGATCAGATCGAGGTACACGGCAGCGGCAATCTTGACTTGCTGCTGGGGTGCATTCAAGCACTGGACAGGCTGCTGGCTACAGCAACGGAGGAAACGGAGGTGACGGAAGATGGCTGACAGATCTATCGGCCAGCTGACGGAGGCCACCACCATCGGCGCTACCGACCTTCTCGTCATGGAGCAGGCTGGGACGGCCAAGAAGGTGCAGGGACGGACGCTGCTGGCGTGGCTGGACGGCCACGGTGGCATCGCGGACATTGACTTTAATGACAACGACACCATGACGATCACCGCCGCGGACGGCGCGGTGTGGACATCGAACAGCCTGCGCGGGCCTGATGGCGTCAGCCCTACGGTGAGTGTGCTGCAAGCACCCGCCACACCTACCACCCCCACCGCCTATCTTATCACCATCACCGACAAGGACGGAGACCACGTTTTCACGTTGTACGACGGGGCCAAAGGCGTCAAGGGAGATATCGGCGTTCACGGCAGCGATGTCAGCGTGACGGTCTCTGACGCGGCGGCGACCGACGAGCACCCCAGCGGCGGAAAGACGCTGACCATCACCGAAACGGTCTATTCGTCCAGCGGCGGCGCTCCGACTCAACACGAAACAAATGCAACCATCTGGAACGGCGATGACGGCTCGTCTATCCAGTCTATCAACCGGACGAGCGGAACCGGTGCGCCCGGCACGACCGACACCTACACCGTTACGCTGACAGACGGCAGCACGACGACGTTCATGGTCTACAATGGCCGGGATGGCGACGGCTCCGGCGATATGACGCAAGCCGTTTACGACCCGCAGGGAAAGGCGCGGGACATCTTCGCCTACGCCGACGCGATCCAAACCGCGCTGAACGCGCATGCTGACAGCATCAGTTTGCACACGTCCGCCGCGGAGAAAGCTGTGTGGAACGCCAAGGCGGACGCGCCCAAGCCTCGTTCCGTGCTCCTGCTGGCGTCCGGCTGGAACGCGGACACCAAGCAGCAGACCGTCTCCGTCAGCGACATGACGGCCAGCGCCAACATTATCGTCAGCGCGGCTCCGGACAGCTTCATGGCCTACGCGCAGTCGGGTATCCGCGGCACGGCGCAGGGCACGGGGACGCTGACCTTCACCTGCGAGACGGTGCCGGAGGAAGCTGTGACCGCCAACGTTATTATTCTGGGTTAGGAGGAGATCACATGATCCTTAACATGACAGGCCCCGCCACGGGCGGCAGCGCCATTTCCGCGCCCATCATCGGCGAGGATTTCAATTGGACAGGTGGAGATGGAACTTACCAGGTTATTGAAGGAAAACCTTGGAAAATTAAATTTCTAAGTTCTGGAAATTTTACTCCATTAAAAAATATGAATATAGATGGATTTCTAGTAGGCGGCGGTGGCGGTGGGGGAAGAGCCTATTGTGGATCTGGTGGTGCAGGATATACTACAACAGGAAAATCTATTGTATTAATGGCTAATACAATTTATCCTATTGTAATTGGTGGCGGAGGAACAACTGCCACATCGAATTCGAGTAGTACTTCAGATGGTGGTAATACTACTGCGTTTTCTTTATTGGCGGAAGGGGGAAAGCATTCTCCGACTGGTGATGTAAAAGCAAAGAAACCTGGCGGAGCAGGTGGCTCTGGCGGTGGTGGCCTCTTTGGTACAAGTGGTAAGGCCGCTGGTGGTACAGATGGTGGCGATGGTACGACGGCCAATACCGCTGGCGGCAAGGGACAGGGTACCACCACACGAGAATTTGGCGAAGCAGACGGCGACCTATACGCTTCCGGCGGAGGCGATAATCTTACTATGAGCATTCCAAATTCAGGTAATGGTGGATACTATTTCAATGGTACTATAGCAGCAGCTGACGGCATAGTCATTATTCGCCAACATAGGGAGGAAACCATATGAGATACGCAATTATTCAAGATAATATAGTAACTAATATTATAGCATTGAGAGATACTAATGCTAAAGATTTCCCTGGTGCGGTGGCGCTCCATGACCGTCCGGTGGGTATTGGAGACACGTATAGTGATGGCAAGTTCTGGCGGGATGGCAAAGAGGTGCTGACCGCCCAGGAAGAAATTGAGCAGTACAAGGCGGCTTTGCAGACGCTGGGGGTGGTGACAGATGAGGACTGACATCATGGCGCAGGCCCAGGCCATTCGGGCCAGTATGGATGCCGCAGCGGTGGTGCTGACGGACGCACAGGCGGCGGCAGCGCCGCTGCTCTACCGCCCGTGGGACGGCGAGGGGGTGGCCTATGCCGCGGGAGACCGGCGGCTGTATGGGGGATACGTCTACAAGTGCCTACAGGCCCACACATCGCAGTCAGGCTGGAACCCGGCGGACGCGCCCAGTCTGTGGGCGCAGGTGCTGATCCCCGACCCCGCCGTCATCCCCGCGTGGCAGCAGCCAGACAGCACCAACCCCTACATGACAGGCGACAAGGTGACACACGGCGGCAAAACATGGCAGTCTACCATTGACAACAACGTGTGGGAGCCGGGTGTATATGGATGGGAGGAGGTCTGATATGTGGCAGTATGTTATTCCGGCCATCAGCGCCATTGTAGTGGCCGCGCTGACCAGCGGCGGCCTGTGGGCGCTGGTAGCCAAACGGGCCGACAAAAACGACGCGGAGCGCAAGATGCTGGTGGGGCTGGCTCACGACCGCATCATCCACCTCGGCATGGTGTACATCGAGCGGGGCTACGTCACACAGGACGAGTATGAGAACCTGAACGACTACCTCTACGCGCCGTATGAGAAAATGGGCGGCAACGGCAGCGCCAAGCGCGTGATAGAAGAGGTGCGCTGCCTGCCCATCCGAAAGGGGGAACCGGCATGACCCACAGACTGGACTACAAGCGGCTGGAAGCGGAGTACCCCAACCGGGGCAAGCAGACTTACCGGAAACTGATCCCCATGACGGGGCTGCTCCAAAAGAACTACGGCAAGGAGCTGGACTGTACGCTAACCTCGCTGGCCTGCATCTACGGAGCGCGGTGGTACGGCACCATTGAGCACATCGCCACCAAGCACGGCTATGACGGCGACAGGAAGGGCACGAATCCTCTGACAGTTAAGGCTATCACCAAGGAGCTGCTACGGGTGCTGCACGAGCCGGGAACGCCCCGCAGCGCCTACGGCAAGGTGGTGGGCTGGAACTGGCTGACGGCCCGCAGGTTGGCGGAACGGGGCATTCCCGCCGTGCTGAACCTGTGGGACGACGGTCGGGGCTACTACCACGACCACAGCGTGGTGCTGGTGGGCGTGGAGGAGTACCAGCGGGCAAAGTTCCTGCTGGTGCTGGACAACTGGCATGAGACGGTGAGTCTGGTGGACTACCGCAAACTGAGCTTGTTCTCCAGTATCAACTGGGTGGAATAATTGGATAGGCCGAAAGGCCGGAAAGGACTACATGATGAAGCTGAACGACAAAGTTTATGACGTGCTGAAATGGATCGTAATGATCGTGCTGCCTGCCACCACCACGTGCTACGTGGCGCTGGCACCCGTTTGGGGCTGGCCCCGTCCCGACGACGTGGCCCTGACGCTGAACGCCATCACGGCCTTTATCGGCGCGCTGCTGGGCATCTCCACGGCGGAGCACAACAAATCACAGCAGGGCGAGACGGACACGCCCGACACGCTGTAAGGAGGGCCGTGACATGCCCAAGGTATTTCTGAGTCCGGAGGACCGGGTCAGCAACGTCTACGCCAGCGAGGCGCTGTGGAATGGCAAGACCACCAACGAGAAGGAGCAGATGGACCGGTGCGCCGACTATCTGGAGATCGCGCTGAAGCGCTGCGGCTGCGAGGTGAAGAACGCCCAGTACGGCGGCATGTACGACCGGGTGCGGGATTCCAACGCGTGGCCCGCCGACCTGCATATTGCGCTGCACACCAACGGCTTCAACGGCAAGGTGGCGGGTACCCGGGTACACTGCTATCCCAGCGAGGAGAGCCGGAAGATCGGCAAGCTGATCCAGGACTTGATCGCCCCCATGTCGCCGGGCACCTCCGAGCGGCTGATCGAGGACACGCGCCTTTACGAGCTGCGGGCACCCACCATGCCCGCCGTGCTGCCGGAGTTCGGGTTCCACGACAACCCGGAGGAGGCCCAGTGGCTCATCGACAACATGGAAGCCATCGCCGAGAAGACCTGCCAGGCCGTGTGCGCGTTCTTCGGCATCCCGTACATCGCGCCGGACAAGCAAATCGACCTGGAGCCGGAACCCGCGCCGGATGTGCCCGAATCGGGCACGCTGTACCGGGTGCAGGTGGGGGCGTTTGAGGAGAAGTCCAACGCGGATATCTTCCTGGAGGCCGTGCGGGCCAAGTTCCCCGGGGCGTTCATCGTGAAGGTGTAAGGGTGTGAAAACGACAACAGCGCACCCACAAGGGTGCGCTGTTAGCCGCATAATCGTTTTAGGTTATGTTTCAACCCGTGGGGCTGGGATCGGAGCCCACCAAGCACGAGCGCCTCTCGTACCCGACAAGGCCATTATAGCACATCGCGCAGGCCCTTGTCAACGCCGGATGCATGGCCATCATCATAGGCTCGCTTGAGCATAGCCATGACCTCGCCAATGTGCTGGGCGCTGTATACATCCCACCACTCATCGGGGATGCGCTTCAGCAGCCGGGACATGGTAGTGCCGTAAGCCCGCCAGCCGCTGTACTCTTTGGCCTGCTCGACTTTGAGGGTATAGCGCCGTTCCTCGGCGGTCAGGCCCTCGTAAGCTTCACGGGTGAAGATGTCCTTGGCTTTGAGTTTCCGGGCGGCGGGCTTGATGTCGTCCATCTGGCAGCCAAACACAGCGGCAAGCTTGCGCAACGTGGCAGCGCTGGGCTGCACTGCACCGCTTTCCCACCGGGATACGGCCACTTGCGATGTGCCCAGAGCAGCGGCCAGCTCGCCCTGCGTCATGCTTTTGTTCTCGCGGAATTGTTTGATCGTCATAGTGTGATTCTCCTCAAATCAGCAGAAGTATTCAGCGACCTTGCGGTCGGTGGTGAACCAGTTAGAGGACTCGGAGTCCCAGCGGAAACCGGCGGCCTTGAGTTCCTTGCGGGCGGCGTAGGTCTTGCCGGTCACGATCCAGCCCATCGCATAGTCGGCTACGACCGTGCGGCGGAGGCCCAGACGGGAGCCGTTGACTACCTTCATGCAGCCGTTGGACATCAGCTTCTGAGTGTTTTCGACATCCTTCTTGGCTGCACCCCAGGCGCGGCGCAGGCACTCGGAGAAGGTCAGGGAGTCAACCCACTTTTGAGACATCTTGAACAGGCTCCATGCACGCGTCATAATCTCACTCTTGCTGTACTTCATCTTCGTTTCCTCCCGGGGTGATCCCCTCACTTGATGTTATAAGTATAGCACACATGATATATTTTGTCAAGATATATCATGCAAAATTTGAAGAAATCTTGAAAAAAATCTGAGCGAGGTGTGAGGCTACGATCCGCCGCCCTCCGCCTCCGCGCAAGCTCCGCAAGCTCA
>ULKR01003070.1_pt1 | contig 10044 bp, 8 predicted proteins | sample 1951181 | NCBI WGS metagenome assembly ULKR01 (sample SAMEA4835503, study PRJEB28245) | human gut metagenome | biome: gut microbiome; material: fecal sample | place: Denmark | collected 2008 | reverse complement strand
CGGTTGATGGGGCGGTTCGTTTCTAGCAAGTCCAGAATAGAGCGCTTGGTTTTGCCAGAGTCGTCTTCTTCCGTACCGTATTCCGCCCCTGCTGGATATGGGGATGTCCTCACACATTCATTCGGAATTTGACAGGTGCCGCCCCTGTCTAGGAACGGCACTTTTGTACGGATTAAAAGGGGGTATGGAGAAGGGGGCAGACTGCTCAGCGCCTTCTTCTCAGAACTGCTATTGTTAAGGATAACAGAGAGAGTACTGCCGTTCCCGGTTCTGGAATGATTTGAAAATTAAGATATTCGATGGAGGTGAGCTGGCGATCACCATAACCACTGAGAAGATCAGGAAGTGTGATTTTCGTGTATTCGATTTCCTTGAGGGGAAGACTTCCCTCTTTTCCATCATCGCTTCCAACGGTAGCAGTAGCAGTATTATATACTACATCACACTCAGTAGGAGGTTTGCTGTAATTGTTGTCCTGAATGAGTACTGAACGGATAATACCATCTTTATCGAAGTCGGCTCCGTAAAGGGTGATGTAGTGTCCCATGGTGGCCAAGTCCGTTACCCCTAAGGCAATGAGAGATCCTGCTTCCAGTCCGGCTTTGACGGCGTTGCTGAAAAGTTTAATATTAAGCTCTTTGTCGTAAGAATAGTAGTCTGAATTAGTCGGGTAGGAAATAAGTGTGAAGTCTACATAGTCCTTTTTATGTAGGCTGTCGTAATCAGCTTGGTAGCCGAGCGTGGTGCAATATTCAGCCCAGTATCCACCGGGGAGGCTTGGCGCTATTGTCTCTGCCTGGTGGTAGTACCCTGAGAAGTACCAGTGCAAGCCTTCTTCCACGCCTAAACCTGTATTGGGCCAGGCTTTAACGAATGTATCGAAAACCACGGAACCTCTTTTGCTTGAATCCGTTCCCCCGGGAACTCCGCTTGGAAGGGGTAAGCCCGTTTGCTTTTGGTAGCGCTGTTGCCAGAATTCGATGAGGTTAGAGGAGGTGGCCGCCCAACACATATTGCTGTCGTTTCTTCCAGTATCGTCTTTACCAATTTTGTGGGCGTAAGGATAGTTTGAGGGAAGATTTTCTCCTCCGGCATAGAGCCACTCCCCAAGGGAGTGGGAGGCGAACGCGATGCAGAGAGCAGCAGAACAAAGATATTTATTCATCGTGACTTTGGTTTGAAAGAGGCATTAAAGGGAGAATATAGAAAAGCTCATCGTATGGCTACATCCTCTCCTTTTCTGAGAACACTACCTGTTCTCTGCGTTCTGTCAATTTTTCCTTTTTAGTGAAGGCTGAGAGCATTGCAAAATTAAATGTGTCATCATATAAGTTCAACAATGGAATCCTTCCTGAGGAGATACGATTCGATTTATTCTCCAAAATAAGCTCATTCTATTCTGCAGGAATGGCCGCCTCATTACTGAGTCCGAATTCTTTATTTTTGAAAAATTTTTAGCATGTATGGTTTTTCTTTTTCATTAAAGTGAAAGCGTACAGGCGTGTGTCCGCTATTTTTTCTTTCACCACGTCAAGCTGATGATAATTCGGATCGTATTTGTAGAGTTTTCTTTTGAGAGTTCCGGAAGAATGGGGGAGGGGTCAAAAGGCGCATTCCATTGCTCCTGTGTTTCTCCGTAGGCGTGCAACAGGTGGTCAAGCAGGTCTCCGTAAACATGTATAACGGAGGGGCTGGAACTCATAACGCACCCCTTTTCCAAGACAAGGACTGCTTCAAACGCGGAGCTAAAAACAAAATGTTTACTACACCTTTTACTACGCTAAATGCGTAAAATATTGAAAATAAACATGGAGGCGGGAGCGGGAATCGAACCCGCGAATAACGATTTTGCAGACCGTCGCCTTACCACTTGGCTACCCCGCCGCTGATGCTGTGCGCGGATACTAGGGAAAAGAACCGCGGGTGTCAATCTCGTTTTTGGAAAAGATGCTTTGTTTTTAAGTGAAGGACTCTCTGGAAACAGCCTTTTTCTTTGGCGGAACGGACAGAGAAGGAGGAGAATGCTTGTTTTTTAAGGCATCATGATTGTGCGGCGGAATGCCGCCCGTGCCTGTTGTCAGATCTATATGGAGCAACCTTGTTCCAAAATGGCGTGAATCAGGATATAAAAACGCACCAGGAGTTTTTTTGCAAGTTCACGGCAGCACGTAAAATTAGAGGGGAGGTCGTTCCTCTTCGTTCCGAATGAGGGGGACTACGCGTTAAACGTGTTGATGGGTTCAGGTAATGCCGCAGAAATGCCGGAAGGCTGATGGTTCAGTTTTTCCAGAAAGTAAATAACAACAATAGCAATGAACAATTATATACCAATCAACAAGGCAGTTAATCCCGTCTGCATCTATCAAGGGTATGAGCCTCTTATCAACAAGACGCTTGGCGTTGATGAAATGATATATGGCTTTGACGGAACTCCTTCGGATTATGCCACCTGTACTGGAGCTCCCGAAATGTTCATCAAGGTGGAGCGTGACGGCTTGTACTATTTCGGCGTGGAAGCCGACGACACAGGCAGCCTGACGATTGCCGGTGAGCAAGCTATAAAAAAGGATGGGACACCACCCAACGGCAAGCTGAATATTGAAACCGATTCCAGGTACCTGAAAGCGGGCTATTACAGGGTGGCCCTGTCGTGGACCAACAACGCCTACACCCCCGTCAGCAACAATGCCATTGCATTCAACGTTACCATGGATACCAAACCTATTACGGAAGGGAAGTATGAAGGCAACTCGACGATGAAGCGCGAATTCTCGCCGTCCCCCAAAATCAAATTGTGGACAATTGAAAAGGAATCCACTATCACCTGTGAGCCATCCAAGGAAGTGGAACTGGAATTTGAGAAACCGGAACCCGTCTATTTGGAAGGGAATGGTGACTGCAATGTAAGTAGCTTGAGACCTAAGATTTGCGTAACGGTTTGCAAAGATGAATCGGAAAACGTATGGAGGTGTCGTGTTGTTTCCGTTTCTGCCGGAGCCAAGCTAACTATGTATGAAGGCATTTACGTGAATCCCTATGTTGATCTCCCTCTCAATGAAGAAGCCGTCGAAGCGGTCAACGAAATGAACGGCTACCAGGCCCGCGGAAGAGTGGGCACATGGCACACGCCGCAGGCTTCCCTCGCCCACGAAGAACACCACCGCCGTCAATGGGAGGATGCCTACAAGTTCTACTGGAAGGACTCCAAAATACAGGAAATGCTTGAAAAGCAGACTATCTCCTGCGACAAAGAACCGAACATGGATAAAGCCGTGAAGTTCATGCAGGCTCTTGCCAATGAAATGGCATTGGATCTTTGGACGGAGACATCAGCCTATGTACTGGCGTTGCCAGATGATGCCAATGACAGACCCTATTGCGCCGGACAGGAAGTCCTGAACGAGGCAACCGCCTATGTCATTCGTCTGGCCGACGCGATGGGGTGGAACAATGTTCCCAGGTTTATCACGAAACCTGGAACGATCGAGCCTCCCTGTCTCATGCCTCCGGTCAGCGAAGGTGAAACCCGCAGCATGGCTGTTGCGGAGGAACCGGCGTCCTTGATCCTCTCCATGGCGGATACTTCCCAATTCACGGAAGGCAAAATCACAGTCCGCTTCCGCAACGAAGGAAACGAGCCTGTCCGCATTCCCGATGAAATCAACGACGAAACGTCCGATTTCTTTTTCGTGACGGTGTTGAGGACGCAACAGGGGAAAATGCGCGTTCTGAACAGGGAAATAGGCACCATGACCTTCCAGCGACCCTTGAACTACCGGGAGCTTGCTCCCGGTCAGGAATACAGCGTCACGATTCCGGTGTGTCTGGATGAAGTCGATCTGGAAGGCTGGAAACAATGTTCTTGTGAACTGGAAATGCGCTACTATAATCAGCAGGGTAAGGATTGTTTCCTGGGGGTTCTCCGGGCAACGGCCAGGCTCACGCTGCAATGAAAAAAATCTTCCGGTATTTAATACTTCTGGCAAGCCTGTCCCTCCATGTGGTTGCGTGGGGGGACATGGCCGACAACGGAGTGGAATGCTCCGTGGTGATGGAAAAAACCGAATTTGACGCGAGGGCTGCCTTCCCGGACTTCAAGCTGGTGTTCACGAACAAGGGCGAAAAGACCGTGCGTCTTTTCGATGACTTCTATCCTCTCAAGGATAACGGCCCGCATATTTCCATAGAGATTTTTTGGAAATTGACAAAAGAGAAAAAGGAAAAGGTAGCAGCATATTACCCTCATTATTGCATTGAGCGAGGACAGTTCTTGAACTTCATCACGTTGAAGCCGGGAGAAAGACATGAAGTGCTCATCAAAGATGCGTATCTGTTGATGCACTATTTTGGGCCTTCACGCCGCCTTCGCAATGGTGAGAAATATGAGTTGGAAGTAATCTTTCGTGACGGATATGGAGATCCCGGTGTTCGGAGGAAGTATGTAGGAAGAAAAGATTTCTCCGTGGTCGATCAATCGCCCTGGAGATAGTGAGACATTTTATTACAAGGTGGCTTTAAAGTATGAGAATAACGCTTACGATCCCTCTAGTGGCAATGCGGTCGCGTTCAACGTCACGATGGACAAGGAACCTATCCAGGAAGGGAAGTACGAAGGGAACTCGACGATGAAGCGCGAATTCTCGCCTTCTCCCAAAAGCTCGCGCTGCAATGAAAAAAATCTTCCAAATTTTAGGGCTTTTGGCCAGCCTGTTCTTCCATGCTCCTGCATGGGGGGATATGGCCGATAACGGGATTGAATGTTCCGTGGTGATGGAAAAGGCTTCGTTCGATCCAAGAGCCGCTTTTCCGGACTTCAAGCTGGTGTTTGCCAATAAGGGAGAAAAGGCTGTGCGTCTTTTCGACGACTTCTATCCTCTCAAGGAACGCGGGCCGAATATGATCATCAAGATATGGAGTCAGGGAAACGGAAAGAAGGGAGAAAGGCCAACGGCATGGTATCTTCCCTCCTATCAAATGGAACGTGTCGCGAATCTTATGCGCTTTATTACCCTGAACCCCGGAGAAAAATATGAAGTGCCCGTCAAGGATGCATACCTGCTGCTGACCTGTTTACAACCTCTGGCCAGCGGGAAAATATACGAATTGGAAGTACGTTTCCGGGACGGATATGGAGATCCGGGTACCCGGAGGGAGTATGTGGGGAAAAAGGATTTTATCGTCATTGATCAAACTCCCAGGTGAATTTGAAAAATTAATATAGCCCCGTTCATGAAATATGAATAGGACTTTTTTGTGGAGGGGAGGCATACCCTTTCTTTGGAATTTTAAACTATGGAGCCTGTGCTAAGGGGTATTCAGGGAATGAAATTTGAATGCTGAAATAAACGACGATGGACAGCAGGGGGGCTCGTTTTTCCTGTAAATCCAGGGAAGGGATATTTCCGTAACATGGACGGGGAAAGTTTCAGGAGCCGGTTGTGTCCGCCCGTACAGTGGAAAGGCCGCTGTCAGACTGGCCGTGACTCAGCATTGATGCAAGTGGTTCGTGCGCGTTTTCTAACGGCTGGATAGCAGTTGTTTCAACTCCGGAAGGCGAAAGTGCAGCGGAGGAAGTTCTTGCTCAAGCTCAGCTGATTTTTCTTTTCTCAGCATTTCAGCCCGTTCTTCCAGTTTTCGGGCTTCTGCCAGAATTTTGCGTATTTCCTGCCGGCCTCGGCCTATATGGGCGACGGCCCGGGAAGGATCCGGAGTAAAATCCGGTCCTCCCTTTAGATATTTTTCAAAGTATTGCTGGTAGCGTTCCGCCAATTCCCTTCCTCTGGCAAAAAGCTTGCGGTCTTCTGCCACATAGGCCGTCACGGCGGGATCCACGTTTTTCGTGCTCAGGTCCGCCAGTTCTTCGTCCCTTTCCCGCAACAGGTCAGCCGCATCCCTGCTGCTTTCTTCCAGGCCCGGAAGGGTAGGGTTCTTTTTCAGTTTCAGGAGGCGTTGCACCAGTGCGTCGCTTTTTTCCGAGTATTCCGTATTGATGTCCGCCGCCTTTTTCCAGTAGGAGACGGTAGGATCACCGCAGGAGGCCATCAGGAACGCGGCCAGCATAGGGAGCATGCGCCGCAGGAAAACAGAGGCATTCATTTATCCTTTGTAGCATGCCCCAGGCGGGAATCAAGGGTGTTTTCCGTTTCCCCTGTTGCTGTTTCACGTTGAAAAGCGGTGAAGCTTAATTGATTTCAATTCCGGAGTTTTTCTTTTCCACCGGAGGGGGCATTTCCACCACGCCGCAGCTGTTTCCGGGGGTCAGCAAAATTTCCACTTCCAGAGGCAGGGTCGTATCCGCCAGCAGCCCTTCCGGGATGGATATGCCTATGGGAGCGGAGCTTTTGCCGGGCAGCACTTCCTGGGGGGAAATGATGTCCAGAATGAGGCGCCCATGTTGGAGAATATTGATTTTACTGATGGAGAAGGCATCCTTCAGGCTTGTGTTGTGCAGAGTAACGCCCTTGAGCTGGGACGGGGCGAACGGCCCTGGAATAGTGAAGCGCAGAATGGTGTTTTTTTCTCCGGCGAGAGGAAGGGGAAGCCAGTACGCCGCGATAGGCGCGTTGGGATTCAGGCTGTCCGTGGAGTAGGAAGATCCATTGAGGCGTTCCATCATCAGGCTGGAAAGTTCCGGGGATGCGGGTACGCCCCAGCCCTGGGAGTACATGAGGGAAAGCAGGTACAGGGCCTCCTGGTCCCGGTATTGGTCCGCCATTCTCAGGAAACGCGCCGCCTGGGCGTAATCCCGGGAGGCAAGGGGAGGCTGCTGGGGAAGGCGGGGAAAATAGGAGGGGATGTCCATGAGCAGGATGCCCAGCTCCTTCATGGCTTCATAGCACCCTCCTGTGGCGGAACGGTAAAGCCATTCCACGCCTTCTTCCGGCCTGGAACCGCCGGGACAGTCCGGAGACATGAGGGTTTTCCCCAGTGCCTGCTGGGCTATCGGGTAGCCGGCTTTGGAAAGTTGCTCCAGGGCCGGCAGCATGCCCGGCATGGAACTTGCCTGGTCGAGAATATTTTTGTTCTCCGGGGAGGGCGCGGCGATTGCCGCCACAAGATTTTTGTAGGCCGGGTCATGGAGCAGGGCCGGTTCCGGCGCGGGGGGAGCAGCGATGAAACGGATTTTCGGGAAGGCTTCATCCGTGCGTTTCGTCTCGTTTTTGAAACATGCCATTTGCATGGGAACAGCCTGGTGGGCGGCATTTTCAAAGGAGTACGTGTAGGTGCGGTCCGTGGACAGTTCCGGGAGTGCGGGAAAGAAGAAGGTGGAGGTGGATTGCCCTGGCACCGTGAAGGAGGGGACGGCATTGATGGAGCGGTCCACCAGGACGCCGTTGGAGTCCCGGATGGTGAGGTACAGTTTTTCCCCGTTTGCTGCTGGGGGAATGATTTGGAGATAAATGCAGGAGATGCGCAGTTTTTCCGGCAGGATGGGAGGAAGCCCGGAACGGGTCAGGATGGTGTCGTCAAGGCGCAAACGGAACTCCGTCAGCGACCGCGGTTCCAGCGCCGCGTCTTCCGTTATTTTGAGTTCCGGAATGCGGATGGATGCCAGATCCCGTGGCGGCGGTTCCGGTTCTCCCACGTTGGAGCTTGCCGCGGGCTGCTGGATGGCTTCCTTGATGGTATTGATGGTAGTGCCCATAGGGGCTTTTTTCATGTAATCCAGCAGATAAAATGCTCCCGCTCCCAGCAGGATGGTGCATGCGCTTCCTACCAGCAGGGACATCATGTGGCGGTTGCGGCGAAGAGCGCGTGCAGACTGCCTGCGTGAGGCGGAATGAAGACCGTCCGTTCCGGTGGCGGCCTTTCTGCTGCCGATGTTTTTCCCGGCGCCGGGAGTTGGCATTCCTTCCGGATGGGCATGGCGGAGGTCTGCCGGGAGGACTTGAATAGTGGCGGAGGATTCTTCCCCGGAAATGGCGCAAATGTCGTGAATCCATTCGCCGGCAGTCTGGTAGCGGCAATTGATCTGGGGGGCCAGCGCCTTGTCCAGGGAAAGCAGGAACTGCCGTGAGTAATAGCGGGTGAGCACGGGGTCGCTGTGCAGCGGCTGCATTTCATCTTCCGCTAGGCGCGCTTCCGCGCGGTCCGGAGGATTTCCTGTAAGCAGGGCGTAAAAAGTGGCCCCTACGGAATAGAGATCGCTCCACGGGCCGATATTCGTTTTGCCCAGCGCCTGTTCCGGGGAGGAATACCCCTGGGTGGTCAGGACGGTGGCGGCATGAAGTTTCAGGGCATGCCGTGCCGCTCCGAAGTCGATCAGCACGGGCGTGCCTTCCTCCGTCAGCAGGATGTTGCCGGGTTTGATGTCCCGGTGGTAAATGTGCCGGGAATGGAGATAGTCCAGAATCCGGAGCAGGCGCGTCAGCAGCCCCTTGAGTTCGTCTTCCGTATACCGGTGTCCGGTGCTGTGAAGTTTTTCCCCCAGATAATCCAGGGAAAGGCCGGTAATATGCTCCATGGCGAAGTAGGCCGTGCCGTTGGCTTCAAAGACGGAAAGGATTCTGACGATGCCGGGGTTGTTGAGCTCCGCCAGCGTCTGAGCCTCGCTCAGAAAGCTTTTCAGAGCCCAGGTGTAATTTTCCAGATCGTGTTCATTATTGGGCCGGATATGCCCGGTCAGAGGGTCCCGGTAGGAGTATCTTGAAGGGAAGTTTTCCTTGATAACCACGTTGCGGTTCAGGAACAGATCCTTCGCCAGGTATGTGATGCCAAAACCTCCGCTGCCCAGGACGCGGATGATTTCATATTGTTCCAGGCGCGTGCCGGGAGCCAGCTCCCGCTGGTAAACGAAAAAGGCCCCTTTTTCTTCCGCATGGGGCAGGGGCGGACGTCCGGGCAGAATCTGTTCCAGGCCTGTCGTCGGAGCGGGAGGCGGGACTTGCCCTGTCACCCGGGGCTGGTCGTCTGGCTGGCCTTCTTCTGCTGGCATGAGGGGAAAAGTTCCTGAAACGGAGCTGGAGCATTCTTATATGCCGCGGAAGTCAAGTCAAGGGGAATGCCTGTTTTCCTCCGTATCCGGGGAGGCCGGTATGGAATAGGTTTTCCTGACGTTAAATGGGCGCAACAAGCCCGGAAGGCAAAATGAAGAAGGAAGTTTTCTGCGATGCCCTTTCTGCCTGTCCCTCCCGCAGAGGTTTGCGGTATTCCGGGAAGCTTGTTTCTCCAAATGTTCAGGGTTTATGGCGTTTGATGAATTCCCGGGCTGCTTTCAGGTAGGCGTCCGCCGCAGCTCCGGAAGGATCGTGTTCAAAAATGGTGTGGCCGAAACTGGGGGCCTCCCCCAGCCGGATGGAGCGGGGGATGACCGTTTTGTACAGCATCTGGGGCAGATGCCGTTCCACCTGGTCGATGACCTGGCGGGAAAGATTGGTGCGGCCGTCATACATGGTCATCAGTACTCCTTCATGCCGAATGCGGGGATTGGCGCCGCTGGCGCAAATTTGCGCCGTCACGTGCAGAATCTTGGCCAGCCCTTCCAAACCGAACCATTCGCATTGGAGGGGAGTCAGCACTTCGTCGCAGGCGGCCAGGGCGGAGGTCATTAAAACGCCCAGGGAAGGTGGCGTGTCCATGATGCAGTAATCATAGGTGTCCGACTCCCGCAGGGGGGCGAGCGTTTCCCGGAGGCGGGTCAGATGGTTGCCGGAACGGGCCAATTCTATTTCCACGCCGGCCAGGTCCATGGTGGAGGGGATGATATCCAGCCGTTTCCTGCCGGAAGGCAGGATGCACTCTTCCGCCGGAAGCTGGCCGAGCAGGGCCGGATACAGGCTGGGCATGTCTTTTCCGTCAATGCCCATGCCGCTGGTGGCATTGGCCTGCGGGTCTAGGTCAATGACAAGGATTTTCTTTTTCAGCTGAGCCAGGGCGGCAGCCATGTTGATGGCCGTAGTGGTTTTTCCCACTCCCCCCTTCTGGTTGGCGATGGCGATGATTTTCATTCAGGAAAAGGATGCGGAAAAATGGTAGCATAACGGGAGGCCCTTTCAATTATTTTCCCGGAGAGCCGAAAGCTCTCTCAAGCCTCAGGGCTTTCCC
>ULKR01021398.1_pt1 | contig 10109 bp, 10 predicted proteins | sample 1951181 | NCBI WGS metagenome assembly ULKR01 (sample SAMEA4835503, study PRJEB28245) | human gut metagenome | biome: gut microbiome; material: fecal sample | place: Denmark | collected 2008 | reverse complement strand
CGCGGCGGCATCGCTTAGCGTGCGCGGGGTGCGCATAGCCGTGGGCGTGGAGCAGAAGGTGTTTTCCGGCATACTTGGGTCGCGCATAAAGGGCACCAGCGCGTTTGCCGCGTTCATATCTCAAAACGGGGACGAAACGTCGCTTGGGTACTTGGGAGAAGCGTTCGTATTGGAATGTACGTCGCTTGGGCTTGGCACATGCTGGCTCGGCGCCAATTTCAACCGCGGTGCGCTCGGTTCTGCGATAAAGCTGAAAAAGAGCGAGAAGGCCGTTTGTGCAACGCCAATCGGCATTGCGGACGAACCGTTTGTGCGCAGAAAACGCCGCGGCGTTGCGGAGCTGACGTGGCTTGAGGACGAGGAATTTGAGCAGCTTCCCGCATGGCAAAGGAGCGCGGTGCAGTGCGCAATACTTGCGCCGAGCGCCGTGAATAAGCAGCCGTATGAACTTATTCCCGAAAACGGGGGCATAAGCGTTGTGGATTGCGGCAATAATTTCGGCTTCGGCAACGTGGACAGGGGCATAGCTATGCTGCATATAGAGCTGGGCGCGGCGGCGGAAGGCGTGCACGGCACATGGCGCAAGCGGGGCGAGGATATGTGCTTTATGCCGGACGTGGAATGACGCCGAGCATAAACTAATAAATAATTTATAAACAATGCCATTGCGAAAGACAGCGATACAAGCTATAATATAAGGTGAAATAGCATTATTAAGTGTGCAGTTATCGGAGGAAGATATGGGCTTTAAGAGAGTATCGGAAGCAGTAATTAGGCGTCTGCCGCGGTACTATAGGCATTTGACTATGCTGGAGACGCAGGGTGTTGAGCGCATAAGCAGCGAAAGGCTGGCGCGGCAGATGAATCTGAACGCATCGCAGGTGAGGCAGGATTTCAACTGCTTCGGCGGTTTTGGCCAGCAGGGCTATGGTTACAACGTGAGCAACCTTACGGGCGAAATAAAGCGCATAATGGGCATAGACCGCAAGCACACCATAATAATTGTAGGTGCGGGCAATATTGGACATGCGCTTACCAACTTCCCCGGCTTTGCGGAGACGGGATTCGAGGTAAAGGCGCTGTTCGACGTGAATGAGGACCTTATCGGCACCGAAATAAAGGGCCATCCCGTGCTTGACGTTAAGGACATGGATGAATACATACGCGAGAATCAGATCGACATAGGCGTTATAGCCGCCCGCCGCAGCGCCGCGCAGGAGATTGCGGACAGGATGTGCGCAGCGGGCATACGCGGCATATGGAACTTTGTGCCGCTGGATATCACAACATCCGTACCGATAGAAAACGTTCACTTGAGCGAGAGTCTGAGCACGCTTTCATACAAGATAGAGCATGGGCTGCTGGACTAAAAAAACAATGTATTCTTTTATCAGGAGGTAAACCTATATGAAATACCGTTGCACCGTTTGCGGTTACATTCACGAAGGCAGCGAGCCGCCGGCATTCTGCCCGCAGTGCAAGGCCCCTGCGGACAAGTTCGTTCCCGTTGAAGAAAACAAGCTGGACTGGGCTGCCGAGCATGTCGTGGGCGTGGCGAAGGGCGTTGATCCCGAAATAGTAGAGGGTCTGCGCGCCAACTTCACCGGCGAATGCACCGAAGTGGGCATGTATCTTGCCATGGCGCGCGTAGCGCACCGCGAAGGCTACCCCGAAATCGGTCTTTACTGGGAGAAGGCCGCCTATGAAGAAGCCGAGCATGCTGCCAAGTTTGCGGAGCTGCTGGGCGAGGTTATAACCGACAGCACCAAGAAGAACCTTGAGATGCGCGTTGAGGCCGAGAACGGCGCAACGCTGGGCAAGTTCGAGCTTGCCAAAAAGGCCAAGGCGCTCAACCTTGACGCAATACACGACACCGTGCATGAAATGGCCCGCGACGAGGCCCGCCATGGCAAGGCGTTCGAAGGTTTGCTGAAGCGCTACTTCGGCAAGTAATTCAGCCTAAAATAAGCCTTTTCGAGAGGAAGTAGGAACAAACCTGCTTCCTCTCTTTTCGATATACAGTAAAGGAGCGGGGCATGCGCCACGCTCCTAAGCGTGCTATATGTTATTTGCTCAATGCCTGATTGACTTCTGCGATGTCGCTGACGGAGAGCTCCGTACGCGTTCCGGAATCGGTAACAATAACACCGCCGTCATATCCGCTGCCGCACAGTGCGCCATTGAGCATCGCATAGTTCCAATAATCTATGCTGCCTGTATTCTCAAGCCAACTTTCGTCTGCCATAAACGGGTCCAATACTTCACCAGTATCATAGTTGACAACGATAAGAATATCGTCGGCGTTAAAGTCATCATCTATTGCATACTGCCAATCTGCCTTGACCAGCAGATAGTGGATAGATATAGACCCAATTGCTTTTCCATCCAATTTCAATTCAATAGCTCTCGTTACAGTAAACGGTTTGCCGGGCGTTTCAAACGTATCTACAAATCGTTTTTCCCGGTCTGCAAATTCTTCTGTACTTGTGTATTCCCTCAAATGCTCAATTAAAAATCTGTAATAGAAACTGTTTGACCATTTATTTTGATATCTTCTACGGTGCTTTCGTCTTTTTTACTGCCGCAAGCCGCAAGGCTCAGACACATTACTGCCGCCAGAAGCAGCGCAATCAGTTTTTTCGTGTTTTCATTCCTCGGTTAATGTGTTTTTGCGTTCCGTTTCTCCTGCGATACGCGTTGGTCATTATAACAATGTCACATTATAAAGTAAAGGAAAAAGAGCCTTGCGGCTCTTAGAATAGCTTTATAGGTTCTTCAGCTTGACTATCAGTTCCGGCAAGTCCTCATGGATTATGTCCCATACAAGCACGAGGTTTACGCCTTCGTAATCATGAACGATTCTATTCCGCAGTCCGCGAAGCTGTGACCATGGAATATCTGCATACTGCGCGATAAACGAGTCATCAAGCTTTTTGGTAAGTTCGCCTATTTGGCTCAGATTGAATACGCAGGCTTCCATAAGCATGCTGTTCTGCGAGAAGCTGCCGTATGTATCATAACCGTGGCAATACTCAATGATTTTTTCGCCGTATGATATCATCTTTGGTATCGGAAGAATTTGACCTGATTTCATAAATCTATAAAGAAGCATAAACGCCCGTAAATCCTTACTGGAACAAGCTTTTTCAAATTTCAAGGGGCATAAAACTCCACGCTGTTTCATAAAGCTGCACGCCAAAATGGTACAGTCGTGGTACAGTAGATTGAAGTGCCGAGAAAAGCCCCTATGCAAAGATAATTATACTATGACGGTAAAAAGCGAAAGCGGATGTCAGAGGGAAAGGCCTCAGACATCCGCTTTTTGTTTTTATAGATATGCTTTTTCCCTCTTCGCGGCAAGGCAAATGGAATCCGTGAAATATTTGCCGATCCGGAAGCCAAGTTGCACGAAATCGTGTGCCGCGAAACTGCGAACACGGAACGCTGTTCAGGAAAGAATCTTATGGAATCGGACTTAATCCCATGACTTCGTGAACTGGAAAGTATGCTGATTCGATCAACGCATCATATTCGGTTCTCAGAATCCCCCAGAACGGGAATTTCGCTTTTCAAATCTGTCTACATGGATTTCCGACAGAACGAATGAAAATATGCCGTGATAGGGGTTGAAAATCAAGGATATTCTTCGCTGCAAGCAATGCGGGCAAGCTTCCCCCTGTGATGATACTCCTTGCACGGATTTGGCTTTAGAGCGCAAATAAGTGTTGATTTTAGCGCTGTTTTGAGGCCACCGGAGCATAACGGATAAGCGTTTTTACGACGCCTATTTGGGAACTGGCAGGTGTTTCTTTGCGGGCTTTGTTATCCCCTATTGATTGATTCTGGTTCCCTGCGCTTCCTCAAACATCTTCGCCAGCTCCGTGCCGCTCTCCTGCATCTCTCTTAGAAACAACGCATAAGATGTAGTTATAGTCTGATAAAGCCGTAACAGAAAAAATGGAGTTATGCGGCTATAATAATTCAGAAAAACGTGTAATATATAGTTTGATAATTCCAGAAAAACGTGATATGCTATTGGCGTACTAAAGGAAGGCTGGTGAGTCGCATGAAACGCAATGCAATTCAGGAACTTGTAGCATGGAAGTCCAGTGAAGACCGCAAGCCGATGGTGCTGAAAGGCGCCCGGCAGGTGGGGAAAACCTGGCTGATGAAGGAGTTCGGGCAGAACTACTACGACAGCTATGTCTACTTCAACTTTGATGAGGAAGATGAGCTGAAATCCATCTTTGAGGCCAATAAAAATCCCCAGCGGATCATCGAACTGCTGTCCCTGATCGCCGGGGAGAAAATTCTGCCGGAAAAAACACTGATTATTTTCGACGAGATTCAGGAGTGCCCGGAAGCACTGAATACTTTGAAATATTTCAAGGAAAAGGCCAACGAATACCATGTAATCGCCGCGGGCAGTCTGCTGGGAACCCTCCTGGCGCAGCCCAAGTCCTATCCCGTGGGCATGGTCAATCTGCTGGACATCTATCCGCTGACTTTTGACGAGTTTCTGGAGGCCACGGATAAGAGCCTGTACGCCTACTATTCCAGTGTCCAAAAAGAGCAGCCGATCGAGGAAATTTTCCACAATCGGCTACTGGAGGCATACAACTATTACCTGATCATCGGCGGAATGCCGGAGTGTGTCTCCTCGTGGATCGCCCATAAGGACCCGGCAAAGATCTCGCAGATTCAGAAGGAGCTGATTGAGGTCTACGAAAACGACTTTTCTAAACATAACGGTAAAGTCAACAGCGGACGCATTCTGATGGTGTTCCGCAGCATTGTGGCCCAGTTGGCAAAGCCAAACGAGAAATTTATGTACGGAGCTGTCCGCGAGGGTGGCCGGGCCCGAGATTTTGAGGAAGCCATCGAGTGGCTGGTCTCCGCCGGGATGCTGAATCGCGTCTACAATGTCTCCAAGATGGAGCATCCTCTGGCAGCCTTTGACAAACTGGACCAGTTCAAACTCTTCGTGTTCGACACCGGTCTGCTCAAACACATGGCAGGCATTGATAACAGTGCCATTCTGCTGAAGACGGATTATCAGTTCAAGGGTCCGCTGACGGAAAACTATGTCCTGCAGCAGTTTCGCGGCCAGTTCGATGTGGAACCCCGCTATTACTCCGATAAAAACAGTGAAATTGATTTCCTTATCCAGTACGGCACCAAAATCATCCCCGTGGAAGCCAAGGGCGGCGAGGATAAATCCGCTCCTTCCTTTAAAAAGTATATCGCCGACCGTCAGCCGGAGTACGCCCTGCGCTACTCCAAACGGGGTTACCGGAAGGATGGAGCCATTACCAATCTCCCATTGTACCTGGCCCGGAAGACAAAAGAACTGCTTTGACAACGCAGCTCCTCACACTCGTTGTGAGGAGCTGCCGATCTTTTGTGGCAAGGTTTTTTCCAGCTTCAAATGGCTTGTTTTTGTCCGAATAATATGTTAGTATGTTTACATGCATACTTTTTGAAGGGAGGATAACTGCAGATGGGTAAGCGCAAGAAGGAATTGTCTGAATTCGGCGAATTTCTTGTAGCAGAAATTAGCAAAACAGGCATGAGTAAGGTCGATTTTTGTACAGCGGTTGGGATCAACAAGCCATACTTCTATGAGAGTTTAGCTGGCACACCCCCATCGCAGGAAATTCTCGAGAAAATGCTCGAAGTGCTGGATGCAAATCTTCTTACGGAAGATAAGATTAAATCCAATGACTTGTTTGACAAGGCTGCTAAATGCAGGCAGGAAATACCGACTGATATCAAAAATCTAATCAGAACCAATCCGGATGAATGGAACAATATTCGGACAGTATTGAAGGAAATGCTTCCCGGTGCAAAATAGAGAATAGGAGTATCATTATGAATGAACGTTTAAATCGCTTTATAAGCCTGCTGAAACAGATTTTTGAACTCGATAAATCAGATCTTGATTTTAGTATCTATCGCGTTATGAACCTTCGCAAGACACAAATTGAAGAATTCCTTACAGAGCGTCTGCCGCAGATGGTGCAGGAGACACTTGCCCCTTTGCGCAGGGCAGCAAGGATGAGCTCCGCGCCGAAATGAAGCAAATCGAGGATAGCGTGTCAGAAATGGGCATGACTGTGGATGCCCTCCCCGACACCGCGCAGAAAAAGCAGCAGTATCTGCAGCTCCAGAAACAGCTTGCGGAAGGCGCTGATCTGGCCGCGCTGGAGACAGACGTGTATTCTGCGCTGTATTCCTTCTTCAATCGCTATTATGAGGATGGCGATTTCATTTCCAAGCGACGGTACAAGGAAGGCGTGTACGCTATTCCCTATGAGGGCGAGGAAGTCAAGCTCTACTGGGCGAATCAGGATCAGTACTACATCAAAACCAGCGAGAATTTCAAGGATTACACCTTCGTTTTCGACGGGATCACCGTCCATTTCCGCTTGGTGGACGCAACTACGGAACAGAATAACAATAAGGAGAGCAAGGACACCAAGCGCACGTTCATGCTCTTCACCGAGGATGAGGAAAACTACCCCGGCATCAAGACCTTTGAATATGATCCTGACGCGGCGGAAATCGTGATCCGCTTTGTGTACGATATCCCGGAGGATAAGAAAAGGAAATACGCAGAGGAAAACTATGTGCGTATCACGGAATGGCTACTGCGCCAGCATCGGGCAGAGCTGAACCCGCTGATAGCTCCGATTCCCACCGGCAAAGGTCGGGAAACGACCACCCTGTTGGAAAAGCACCTGAAGGGCTATGTGGCGAAGAACACCTTCGATTATTTCATTCACAAGGATCTGCGCGGCTTCCTGACGCGGGAGCTGGATTTCTTCATCAAGAGTGAGGTTATGCATCTGGAGGATCTGGACACCGGCAGCGAAGCCCGGGTGGAGACTTATCTCGCCAAGGTGAAAGCCATCAAGCGCGTCGGTAAGATCATTATTGATTTTCTCGCCCAGATCGAGGATTTTCAGAAAAAGCTGTGGCTGAAGAAGAAATTTGTGGTGGAGACCAACTGGTGCATCACGTTGGATAAGATCGACGAATCCTTCTGGGCGGAGATTATTGCCAATAAGGCACAGATCGACGAATGGATCGCTATGTACGCTATCGACGAGGCGGAAGGCTGGACAAATCCGCCGTCCGTCGATTTCCTGCGTCTGAATCAGAATCTGATCATCGATACCAAGCATTTTTCCGATACGTTTAAATTCGCGCTGCTGGAGAGTATACCGGATCTAGATGGGCAGACGGACGGTGTGATGGTAAACTCGGACAATTACCATGCTTTGGAGTTGCTTAAAGAAAAGTATGCTTCCTGTATTGATTGTGTTTATATTGATCCTCCATATAACGCTCAGTCAAGTGAAATCCTATACAAAAACACCTTTAAACATTCGGCGTGGTTGACACTGATGGATAATCGTGTGTCACTTTCGAAAAATTATCTTACCGATAGTGCAGTTTATGTTTGTGCAATTGATGAAGTTGAACAAGAACGACTGGGAATGCTTTTGGGTGATATTTTTGGAACCGAAGGACTGAGCAAAACATGTGTAACTGTTGTTCACAACCCGTCTGGGCAGCAGGGCGATAATTTCTCTGCGACTCATGAATACGCCTACTTTATTTATCCCACACCCGGACGCAGTATTGCTGAGCAATATCGTGAGGATCCCAGCGAATGGGATAAGCGAGGCCTTCGAGATGTTACAGGCGATGATTCGCTTCGTTTAGCAGGAAAAACCTGTTTCTATCCTATCTACATTAAGGATAATCAAGTGATTGGTTTTGGGGACGTGTGTGCTGATGACTATCACCCTGCGGTTAACGTCAAAAGGGATGACGGCGTTATCGAAGTGTATCCCATTGATCCGCAAGGAATCGAAAGAAAATGGCGATTTGGCAGAGACACCATCGAAGGAATCCGTGAACAGTTGAGTGCAAATTACATTGCTAACCGCGATGTTTGGGACATTCAAAGACTCAAAAAGCATTTTAATTATAAGACTGTATGGCAGGCACCTAAATATTCGGCTAACAATTATGGCACACAGGTGCTTAACAGAATGTTCACTGCGCCGCCATTCACTTATCCCAAATCTGTCTATACAGTCAAGGATTGTATAGAAGCAGCAATGAACAATAAAACCGGCGGTGTTATCATGGACTTTTTTGCCGGATCTGGTACTACTGGACAAGCGGTACTTGCCTTAAACCAATGCGGCAGAGATTATCGGTATGTTTTGGTTGAAATGGGTTCCTATTTCATTGACGCCACCTTGCCGAGAGTGAAAAAGGCGGCTTATTTGTGTGATGAAAAAGGTTGGAAAGACGGCAAACCTCAGCAGCGCAGCAGCGGCATTTCCCAGATCATCAAATACATGCGCCTTGAAAGCTACGAAGATGCTCTTTCCAACATTGAGCTTTCTGACAATGGGGGCGTGATGGCCTCCATTCTGGGCGAGGATTATTTGATCCGCTACATGGTGGATTTTGAGAGCCGCGGCAGTCTGCTGGACGTGGAGGCGTTCGCCAATCCGTTCGCCTACACCATGAAGATCACCGAGAAGAACGAGTGCAAGGAGCGCCCGGTGGATCTGGTCGAGACCTTCAATTATCTGATCGGTCTGACGGTCGCCCGGCAGAGTGCTATCTCCTACTGGCTCAGCAAGCCCGCCGAGCATCCTGCTTACGAAGGCGCTGTGGAGTTGGTCAGCGATATCAGCGGACAGTACGCCTTCCGGCAGATCGAAGGCACCTTGCCCGATGGTCGCCGCGCACTGGTAATTTGGCGCAGCGTGACGGATGACATTGTTGCCTCCAATGCGGCGCTGGATGCGTATTTCACCACCTACCGCAATAACGCCGAAGATCGCAAGTATGACGTGATTTTCGTCAACGGCGACAGCAACCTTGAAAATCTGCGCGGCGTCGGCGAAGGCTGGAAGGTACGGATGACGGAGATCGAATTCAAAAATCGTATGTTCGAGGAGGCATAATGACATGAGCACGCTCACCTATGTAGAAAAAGAGAGAATGGCAAACTTCTTTGGCATAAAGAATGGCTATGTTTTCTCTTTTTTGAAAAATGGATATAACAAAACCAACACCCGAGATATGATTTTTGAAGCTACCGGGATCGACATCTATTCCAATGCAGACTATGACATGTCACAAGAGCGATGCATTCGTAAAATTTGGAATAAATGTGATGATTATTCCGTTGGGAAACTCCTAAAAGTGATGTTGGATTATTACATGTCCGTTGCAGACTGGTCGTGGGATTGGAAAGAAGAAAATGATTACAAGTATTTAAGAGATCTGGAAAAGAGATTGATGCAGAATCCAGTTACCATTCCTGACGCGACAACAGATACCCTTAAATTGGTAAAGGAAGACATTGAGCGCAACTGTAATAACAATACACCTGAGCTTGCGCTAGATAGGCTGCACACTTTCTCGACAGAATTCTTTCGTTCCTTGTGCAAAAAACACGGAATCAGCACAGAGGATGACCGAGGAAATGAATATCCCTTACAGTCTCTTGTTGGCCGGCTAAAAAACTGGTACGCAGAAAACCATTATTTCGATTCAGAATTTTCTGTTGTGGCAATACAGAACACAATCAACATTTTTGATAAATATAATGCAATCCGTAACGATCAGAGCGCTGCTCATCCCAATGAAGTGCTGAACAAAGCGGAGGCGATGTACGCTGTTCGTATTGTTGCGGAGACATTGACCTTCATTGACAAGATCGAACGTATCAAAGATGCAGAGGCTGCAACGCTTCGCTTGCCTTGGGATGATCTTGATACTGATGGTGAATTACCGTTTTAACAGGTGATTATTATGGCAAGAAGACAAACAAATCCCGCGCCATCTTTCGACGATCAGCTTGTGCTATTCCGCTATTTCCTGTACGAGCTAAAAATTGACTCTATCAGTGCTCTAAGCGAAAAACTGAACAGTACCGAATACGAGGGCGTCAACGAAAGCGGCAACACATACTTTTATACCTATATCGCCCGTATCTGCCAGATGCGAGGCGCTGCCGTTACGCCCGAAAAGCTGCGCCTGTATGACGAAAATATCTGCCGCCATACCCACCA
>ULKR01020289.1_pt1 | contig 10121 bp, 17 predicted proteins | sample 1951181 | NCBI WGS metagenome assembly ULKR01 (sample SAMEA4835503, study PRJEB28245) | human gut metagenome | biome: gut microbiome; material: fecal sample | place: Denmark | collected 2008 | reverse complement strand
AACAAAATACGTTATAACTAACAATCTCTCTAGTATTGTATAATACAGAGAGGCAGCAGAAGTGGCATCATGACTAAGCCTTTACGTGGCGATGCTATAAGTAAGTCAATAGACTGAAACTAATTAGTTCTTTATTAACGTTTCACTAAAACCTCGTGAGTGTATAGGTAACTCATTAGATTAATTATGAAGACATTAAAATCATCTCTCAAGTTCAGTGTAGTAGAAATCACACCGAAAGATGCAGAAGTACTATTGTCAAAGTATTTGCACAATCGGCCTATTTCTAGAGACACTATCAACAAGTATGCTATTCAAATGTCTGAAGGTAAATGGCATTTGAACGGTGAGGCAATCATTATAAATGATAAAGGTCTTACTGATAACGGCTGTCATCGTCTAGCAGCGTGCATACAGGCAGGTGTTCCATTTCAAACTGTGCTCATAGAAGGTATTAAACACGAAACTTGGACTACCATAGATACTGGTAAAACAAGAAGTGCAGGTGATGTGTTTGGAATCATGGGCATTACTAATCCTACCCAGAAAGCTTCCATTGTGGCTAAATATTACGCTTTGACCAAGGGCTTGAAAGGTTTGGCTGATGCTGGCGCTCTTCACAGACTTAGAGGGACTGGTCTGACTCGTCAAGATTTGTTGAACATGTACAGAGAGCATGAAACTACCTTTGATGAGGCTACAGGACTTGCACTCAAGTACAAGAAGTACACTAAAGGATTACTCCATGCATCTATGATTGGTGGTGTAACAGCTTATCTTGTTCTTGATAAGAAGCATAAATTAGATACTCTTGACGACTTCTGGAACAAAGTATCTACAAGCACACTTCCGTTGTATACGAGTGGTCGTAATCGTTTGCTGTCTGTGCGTGGTCAGGACAAACAAAAGGTTGTGACTGACCTGTGGAATAAATATATCTCTTCTAAAGAGAACATCCGCGTTAATATCACGTCTGCAATAATCTTTAAGTAACCAAAGGAGTGTGAGATTTCCATATTTTAAAACCTGGCAGTGAGTAGGTTAACTGCCAACTTATCTATGACTAATGAATTAGCAGAGGAATACAGAGAGCTTAAACGTAACTTAATACCCATATTGTTACAGACATGTGGTAAAGAGCGTTTATGTGATGCTGTAGACAAATGGTTATTAGTAAAATCCGGTATCAAAGTAATATCTAAATCATGGTATGAAGGTGGATTGCCTGGTAAAGAGTATGTGGTAATTAAGGATACTTCAGTACTTGCCAGCTATCCCTCTAAAGGTGCTAATTATGAACATCGTCTTGCGAGGTATAGAGCCTACACTAAGGCATTTAACCATGTAAGAGAAGAAGGAATACCTTTGGCTCCTATACAGGTTGATAAATTTACCAAAGTACTTGTCAATGGAGTAACACTATGCCTTATCGGAACTTTTGAAGGTAAATCAGAGAATGACTTTATCAAAGAGATATCTGGTAAGGTTTACGTAAAGGCAGGTACTGATTCGGTAGATGTTATTAATCTACAAACTAGAAGAACTAAAAGATATAAAGTTCAGTACACATGAAACTATACTTTAACTATACACAGAACTTCATCCTTGCAGATTGTGAGGGTGAGGTTATTGATATGAGAACTGGCCAGCCTTCTGATGCCAAACTACAATCTCGTCTTAATAGCTACAAAGATGAAACTACATCTAAGTGGATTCCTATTAAGGACTTAGGAGATTTGTATGATATGTCAGATAGTGATGTGACAGTTTCTGGCAGCTTAATCACGATGTCCATTGACGGACATAAGGTTACAGCTAGACATAAGGTGTCAGCAGGAGTTAATTATGTACAACTGACTGGACACTTCCCTCGCTACTTCTGGAAAGGATTTGCTAACTTATTAACTAAGTAACAATGTTATCGCAGATACAATTTAGGAAACAGAGAATACCATGTACTCTCAATCATCAATCTGTTACTTCTCGTGAAGGTAAATTGCTTCTTGGGTTTGGAACTAACCAGCCCATGATGCAGCAAGCCGAAAGACAAATTGCTAAACATCAGGTTCCTTATGAGACATCTGATTTAAACGGCATGCTTTCAATCATTATCGATTATTCTATTATCAGCAGTGTAACAACAATCTAACCTTTAAACAATGGATATAAAGAACAGCCCTATAGTTAAACATGCAATTAACAATGACAAATCTCTTCTTCCCGGAATCATCGCTTACAGCTGCAAAGAAGCTATGGTAATGGCTAAGAGAGAATGCGGTGATTTTATAGACTTCGCCAAGGAGTGGATACAGTCCTCCAAACAGCTTTGCGAAGAAGAGAACATTCCATGGGAACAGATTAGAGCAGCAACTGGAGATTCTATTGATAATTATATATCATAATCTCCTTTCCGTCTAAAAGAGAGTCTGATGAGTCGTTGAAAATTACGACGAAACTTCACTGTGATTTGGTACGTTACGGTGGAGTCACTCTTAACCAATATTAGTAATTATGAAACTCACTAAGAATAAGAAAGACAATATAATAATTAGTTCTGCCATTGGAGCATTAGTAATTATTAATATTATGTTGCCTACAGCTGGCGATTTTACATATGTAGTCGGAGCTATAGGTATTGTTGCGGCCATAGGAGTCTGGTTCTTACCAGACTAATCAAATAATTAATAAATCAAACTCTTTAAATTTAGAAGGAAATGAAGAAATTACAAGAACGCCTGAAAGCTGGTATTGATTTCAATCCAAAGAAAGACCCATGCTATGATTCTATCGTAGAAGAAGCTGAAACTATTCTTGGGCATGTACTCGATGCCACTGAAGGCAAAGAAGTTCCTTACAAGAATTTCACTGTTGGTGGCGGTTATGACGAAAGGAAAGACCGTGAAATCATCATTGTTCGTGGTGACGGTGAAGACTTGCTCGTTATGGAAGTTAAAGACGAATCTATTCGTGTTCAACCTCATGAACGTCGTGCTGTCACTCTGAATGAGGATGACGAAGCTTCTGCCCGTGAAATCTTTGACATTCTTATGAAAATGAGAGACCAAAGACAAGGCTCTACATTTAAAGTCGAAGAAGGCAAAAAAGCTTTGTTTGAGTTTCTGAAGGATATATCTAAGGCTATCGGTGCTGATGTTGAAGGTGTTGAAACGCCAGAAGAGCTATTAAAAGCTCTCGAGGCTAGAGAAGAAGGCAATGAAGGAGCCATAGAAGATTTGATGCGTGAACAACGCATTCATCTTACTATGCACATGCTTGACTGTTCCCGTGAGAAGGCAGAGAAGATTGTAAAGAACTTTGAAGAAGCTGTGAAGCGTTAATAATGCCAAGAGAGGATTAGTTTAATGGTAGAAGGCTAGTTGCGAACTGGCGGAGGGAGTTCGAATCTCCCATCCTCTCCCAATCATTTTAAAGTTTTGTATAGTTTAGGCTTGCCCCAGTCATGTTGTGAAACACACTTGGGCTTTTAATTAGTAAATTTATGAATCAAAACGCAGTTAATTCTCTAAGGAATGCTAAGAAGCATATCCTTATTAGCGATGTTGATAAGTTCAATAGCCATTTATTGTATTACATATTAAATGTTATATATGGAACGCATGACCATATTAAATTGAATACAATACGTGAAAGACTTGAACGTGAGCTTAAATGGTCGTTGGACGAGCATATTCCTGATAAGGATGTAATTAGAGAATGGCTTGACAATGATTACCCTCTTATATGCATAACAGAATTATCGTTTGACAGTTGTATTAAACTTGCCAACGATTTCCCAGATTATGAAATTGTAGTTTATAGTTGGATGAAACATGAAGGAAACTTACCATTTTAAATGGAACAAATAGCTTATAAGCTGCCAAGTCCATAATGGGTACGCCACTTAATGTGGCACAGGAGGATACTGGCTGCTATATTCATTATTTTAAACGAGACTCCTGGCATGAGAGTATAATCATGCCACTTATGGGCCATACATGGAATTGATTCATGATGACTGGGTAGTAAGACGTGTAGAGTTCGTACCAACTCTTTAATAATGATACGGCAATTTAAGTGGAAACACTACTTACAGAATGGCAGCCTAAGCTGCTGGCTTAATTAGTGGACGTCATTGATTAAGTCGGGTTAATTGGAGAGACCTAGAAACAGAAGAGGTGTGGGAAGAAGCATATAGGGCAGCCCACTTAACTTGAACGCCAAAGGTTAGTAAAGCTGAAATCTCCACTACCTATCTATGGGTTACAAATAGAAACGTTCTCCAACGTAAATGGAGTGGTGGAGCGACCGTTCGGTCAAGCCCAGTTTGGTAGTTTGTGAACAACTAAGTCGTAGCCCTACGAGGGAGACGTAATTGGTGAATTAACACTCGGCTTCTTAGTAAAACTACCTACATGCTGAACTCAACAGCTGATGTAATAAAATAGAGACACACGTAATCTTATTATTTAGAGTTGTGAAGACCGCGGTTCGAGTCCGCGATGGTCCACTATTATTAACGTTTAAATATCAATTTTATGGGATTATTGCAGTGATTGTTTTACTTATTTGTGTATGTCTTTCGCGAGTAGGGTCTGAAGACCTAAGAGGAGTTGCAGTGGCAGTTGAGGTTGTATTCTCAATAGCAACAGTTGGGGCAGCGATTTCATTACCATTCGCTATTACAAGGAATATTCAAATTATTGGCAAGCACGCAGTGCTCAAAGAAACTTCGCAAGGAGTCAAAGAAGCTGAAATTAATAAGAGGTGAGGATTATCAATACATAGTTACTGATAGTCCTCATGACATATTAAGACCAAAGCTTGATACTTACTACAGTGGCACATACTACTGTGGTCAAGAATTATTATTTGACGAAGATGTAATTGCATGGTTACATCAATGCAGACGTAATTGGATTCTGTCCGAGGTTAAACGAATGCGTGTACATCTACGTAAATCTCGAATTAGAATATATAAAGAGTAATTGTTTCACTAAAAGTTATTGAAATTATGGGAAAGAGGTCAATATCCGACGATGACATCGTTCGGATTTTTAACACGGTAAAGGCAATGAATCCTGGGCCTTTTAAGATTACAGATGTAGTCAGGGATTTAAAGAAGAATGGCTTCCCAAGGCCAGAGAACTTCATGGCTGTTTTGCGTAAGCAGGGAGTGATTGAACCTGACGGTGCTATCTATACTAAAGGATTTATGTGGAAAGAACATGGCCCTTTGTATAAGACTAGAGTCATTGAATTGATAACTATCAGCAGGAAAGAAATGGCTAAGATACAGAGAGATGCATATGCTAAGAGAATGGCTATTAAAGCTGGCACTTATGTAGCACCTCCTAAACCTAAGCCACAAGCTGAAATGGAAGCTGTTACAGAAGCGGAAGAAGACAAACATCTGATTCCTATTACACAAGCTGAAATGGAAGCAATCAAATTCCTGAAATCGAGAGGTTATAGAATCACTAAATTAATAACAGTTGAACAGATAGTATGAAGTTTACAGTACAAGGGAACACGCCATTCAGTGCACATATTTGCCAATATCTATATGATTTGGAAAGCAACTTTGCTAAGGAGAAATTATCATTGCCACTTAGTCAGATTATAGCTCATATCTTATATGGGACTAAGAGAATCAGACTTGGTAATGAAGCTATTCCGTCCGAAGCAATCACTATTTTGGAAGAATGTATTGAAGCTAATCAGCCAATACCAATCAATTGTATCTTCGGTAGTTCTGAATCGGAGAAAGACTATGTTGATGTTGCTGAATTTCAATCTCTTCAAACGTTGAAGGATATAAGCAGGAGAGTTGCTAAATTCTACTATCCAGGCTTGAACATAAGACTAGATGTAGTAGGCGATTCAAAATACGTTAGTAAGGTGATGAGACTGGCAACAGTCCTGGGTGGTTTTACCATAGGCACACACCAATCAGCTATTAACGTATCATTCGCTCACTACCGGCCAGCACACTATTATTATAAGTCTATTCCGTCTCGAAACATTCTACGAGGTGGATATGTTCCAGCTTGGGACGGTAGAGGTTATTTATACTTGGAATCCCCACATGATATTGTGAGTATGATAACTACGGCTGACAATCCTGACATTCTTTCGACGACTGTGGTGTTAGAAGCAAACGAAGAGACGGTAGACCTTCGTGTGGACTATCTAATACCGTAAATCCACTATTGACGAATGGTGGTAGCAAAACTTGGTCTGAAGAACCAGCAGATGTAGTCTAGAATACATCTGTGACTTAAAGGCTATATTAAAGAGTTGAAACCTGTGCTTGCGTCAAAAGACGATTTATAGCATCACGAGTAGAGAGAATCCTCGTAGCCCCACTATGCAAATCAATATTGTGGGGCAGGTAACCAAGCAAACCTCTTTCCTGCCTGGTCAAGTGTGCATTACGGTCTGTAAGTGGCGAGCGGATTAACGCATGTCCAATTGCCGTAATGCCGCTTGTTTATTGTTTAGAATAAAGAAAGACTCTCATAACAATAAATTTAAACAAAGAGATGGAAATGAAAGGAGCACAAAGGCCAAGGAGGCCTTACCCTAATGCCGCACGTCAAAGGCGGGATGAGAATAAACCTAAGTTTGTGGATACTAATCAGTTATTCATAGACCAGTTTGTTAATCTTAAGAAATGTCTTCAGCCACGTACCTACGTGCAAGTGGCTAAAGATATGTATCCTTTATGGAAAGCTAATCCATTACTATGTACTAAGTTTACTGCATATACGAGAATGATAACTCGTAAATGTAGAATAACTACCCCGGAAGGAGTTATACAACTTGATACACAGCAAGGAGAAGGTTTGAAGAATGAAGGTATAATGAGAATGTTGTGGTTGGCAATCTATCACAAACCCACATTCCATGCCAACATTGCTTATTTTGCAGCAGCTGGATGCTGGAAAGATTTCATTACTATGATGGCTTTAGATGTTCAACTCCATGGCTTTAAGCACAGATTGGATTGGGACTTCTTCAAGAAAGTCATATTCGCAGGTCTTGCCAACGGTCAGACATGTGATTTAGTAAAGAAGTATCTTCCTCGTGTTCGTTCCAGTGTTGCATGTAAGACAGATGAGGCAAAAGCACGTAACACAGTAGCCAAATTCTTGGCGGAAGGCCTTTATGGTAAACCTAAGGATGAAGGAGACTATTCAACCTATCGTAAATATAGGAAGATGAAGAATAGCGGGAAAGCAGCCCAATGGCAGCAGTTAATCAGTCAAAAGAAATTCTTGGAAATTGATTTTGACACTGTTACTGGAAAGGCGCTGGCACAGCTAGTAGGCTCTAAATTCCTCAAACATCAAGGTCTTAAAGAGAAGTATCAGAACTGGTTGAAGAACCGTAAGAAGCCCTCTAATAGCGGATTTCTACATACTTTATTCAAACCATATGGACTGGATAAAATTGCCGAAGAGATTCCAGAATTTATGGAAACTTCTATTAATGCAAGTTTCAACGTATTCGTTGATAATGCTAAACGCAATAGAGTAGCTCCGTTGTTGGTAGTAAGAGATATAAGCCATTCTGCTAATGGTGAGATAGAGAATAGCGAAACATCTGCTTACAGTTTGGGTAAAGTATATGCTTTATATCACTCTGAACTACTTCCTACAATATTCAAAAACTCCTATGCCGTGTTAGAAGATAACATGGTTCTACGTAAGTTCAAAGGTCAGAATGTCATTGAGAAATGGAAATCTGACAAAGAAGAAGCATTATGCCAGAATCCTTCTATTGTTAATATAGCAGAAATGCTGTGTAAGATGAAAGAAGATTATGGTGTAGATGAAGGAGAGTTCCCTAGAGGTTGTGTGGTAATTACTAACCATACATATTTTACCAAGTTGAACAACCAAGCATTCGTGGAATTTAAGCAGAGATTGCTTAAAGCAAATTTCAGTAAGGAATTTGTAAGGGCGTTCAAAGTTATTATTTGGAGAGTTCCTTTAGCATATAAAGGAAGACCTAATGTAGCTTTGGTTCCAGGAGTGTCAAATTGCTTCTTAGTAAATGGACTTAATAATTCAACATCCTCATTTATTACTGGAGAGAAGAGGTTCCAGGTGCCTAAAACCACCAGAGACATTTTTAAGCATGCTATGAATCAAGAGTTGCTTAATATGATGATTCTAGAGAAGGATGTTGTCAAGAAGAATGCAAGCGTGCAGAAGAAGCCTGTGAAGGCCTAAGTATTTCGCGCACCGTTTATTTAATAGTTGAATTAATGTTCTGATTGGATAGAAGATAGATTTCATTATGCATGGAGAAGAGCGCATATTTGGTATAGTAATCTTTGTGCATATCTAGTGATACTAGGTGGGAATTTATTGGATGATTCCATAGGGACTGGATAGAGATATAGTTCAGTGGTAGAACAGCTAAAGTCAATCTTTAGAAGAACATCAGTTCGAATCTGGTTATCTCTACACCATTTTATTAATATGATTCTTTCAACATATGCAGTATCATTTCTATCTCGACTCATAGTCATTATTACGAGTTAAAGTATCTGCAATTGTTGAATAACTACTAAGCTCATCGGTTCGAGAGAATATGTGAGCTTAGTTTAATACCGAGCAAACTTCTATCGTATTTAATACATATTAACTTTTATATGTGGGAAAGATTCATTACCTTTGCACTCACAATTCACAGTTAATATGGATTGTGTGAGGACAATGTTTTATGCTATTTGATAACGCAATTAATTCCAAGAAGCAAGGTGACATTGGCATGTGCTACGCAATGGCGTACTATGCTAAACTGGGATGGACAGTTTCAGTCCCTGTCACAGATTCTCAAGACTACGACCTAGTAGTTGATAACGGAACTAGATTGTTTAAGGTACAAGTTAAAACTACTAAGTCCATTTCACCCAGTGGTAACTACTGGGTTAGCCTTAGAACCATAGGCGGTAATCGTAGTGGTACTGGGAAATGTAAGGACTTTAGTGAGAACTCGTCAGATTTACTGTTTGCTTTAACTGATAGTGGGGATTGTTATTCAATTCCAAAGTCAGAGATTAGTGCTGTAAGTTCTGTAGCTCTCGGAGAGAGGTATCTACCTTATCGTGTAACATTGCATTGACAACGGGTGCGTAAACCGTAATTGGTAGCGGGCGAAACTGTAAATTTCGTGTCTAACGACTCTGGAAGTTCGAGTCTTCCCGCGCCCACTCACACTGCGATAATTAAATACAATATCTGTTGAGGTCAAACTCGACAAACCCTTCTATGGTTCGAGAGAATAGTAGAAGTAAACTGCGGGATTCGTATAATGGTTATTATAACAGCCTTCCAAGCTGAAGATGACAGTTCAATTCTGTTATCCCGCTCATTATTAATAATAGATTAGATTATGAAAGAGACATCATTTAAGGCAGGTGTTATTGGTGGATTATGTGGAGTATTTACCTTCTTGGCATTATTTGCAACCACAAGTAAAGCATCAATTAATGAGTCTGCTGCTACTAATGGAGATTATAAAATCAACAGAGTGCAGTATGAATTTATTAACGAACTAACCATTTATAAGGTATCAGGTCCTGGTATTCCAGGTATTAAGTATGTGCTTAGAGATTCCGAAAAAGGTGGTTTATGTGTATTAAATCCATGAGTGAACACTGTCTTATTAAGAAGAATACTCCAGAACTTCGTAAGAAACTAGAGGATGCTGGGTTAAGTGTGTGTATATGTACTACATTTGAGGATGCTGATTGGCTTAGTTGCTGGGGTTCTCATATGTCATATGATGTACATGGTGTGTATCCGGATGACGTGGACGATTTGTCTAAAGAAGCCTATCTGGAGATGTATCTCAAGGAAACGAATCCGATTATATGTGAATCGGATGATGAGTTTATTAACATGTGTAAACAAATTAAAGGGAAATGACGGTCGCATGTTCAAGAAACTTAAATTAGTAAGAGAATGATATACAAACGAGATTATTATGTTAGTGTAGGAGATGACCATGTAGTTATCACTAAGAACCCTAATCCTCATTTAACCACATTAGAGGATTTAAAAGACCTCAACAAGAGGTATCTTTACAGAGAAGGGCAGAAGATTCTA
>ULKR01019343.1_pt1 | contig 10195 bp, 8 predicted proteins | sample 1951181 | NCBI WGS metagenome assembly ULKR01 (sample SAMEA4835503, study PRJEB28245) | human gut metagenome | biome: gut microbiome; material: fecal sample | place: Denmark | collected 2008 | reverse complement strand
GGATACTTCTGTTTATATATCCATCCTGTTTTAGCGCATCAAAATAAGTTGCAATTTGTAATAGCAAATTTGTCTCTTTCTGTGACTCTGTATTATTAAATTCAACATATTTATTCACCAAAGGCTTTATAGTATTAAGTACCTGTCTCGCATGATATACATCATATGGATGACTGCTATTTAAATTATGTACATACGAAAATGCACTTCTTCCATTTGAAAAACGACTTCTTCCTTCAATTGGCTGATATAATTCATAAAACAAATTAGTTTCAACATTATTCGGTAAACCTTTTATCCCTGTATAACATTCCTTATTCATTTCCTGCATTTGCTTGTGCAAAAAACCAAACATATATTTAATGGCTGTCTTATAACACTCTTTCATCTTTTCTGTTTTATCATTATCAAAATGGACTTGAAAAGCTAATTTATACTCTTCAAACAAATATTCATGTTCTTCGCCAACTCTTCGTTGATATTCTTTATGCAAATTATCTATATATTCTATGTAATTAGCAAACGATTCCGGTTCTAAAATAGTCTCTCCCCTAAGCCTTTCTTTTTCGTTTTCTGCAAATGAATATATATGTTCTTTAATATTATCCATAAGAGAAATCCATTTATTCAGATATAGGATAAACGGCTCAACCTTAATACCAATATATTCTTCTTCTCCCCCTTCTTCCGACGGATACACAATTGCTGTCAAATCCCTCTGATCTACACATCCAATACCATCCCATACTATTCTTGAACAACAATCAAACTCTCCAGCTTTATGTACTGTTGGATGCATACTTGTGTCAGTTGGATGAACTGCACATAAGGATCTAATATACTCAAATACTTCTCCATCATTTCCATCTCCGTATGCAAAACCCGAAAAACAATCTCGATTATCAGTGATATCTTCTGTTGATACTTCAAATATCTTTGCCAAAGTATCAATACTATGCACCACAATATACTCACAATTTAAAAACTCAATGAAGTCAAATGCATTTCTTTGATTATGTGTAGGTTTGAACTCATAATCATAATTCAAATAATCCAATACATTTTCGATTTGTTCTAATGCACAAGTAATTCTATTTCGAGCTGGAAATGTCTTGTCTATCTTTCTCTTTTCCTTTACTTTTACAATAATTTCTTTATTGTTATTCAATGCGCTCTCACAGTTTAACGCAATCCAAATATTCGTAATATCATCCTTTGAAAAAACATACTCTTTATCTTTATATTTCATAATTCCTCTAATCTGGCAATAAATATTCTTTCGTAATCCCCTTACCTTTAAGTTCATTCATTATTGCATTTTTTAATTTAGCTGGAATAATAATCTTAACTAAAGAATGCCCTCCATCTAATTCTCTAGGTGCTACTACATCGTGCGGACAAAATATATTTTGTCCTGCATTCATACTTGTCCGCATTTTGTCAATTGGTGTTTCAAATTTCACTCCACACACATATAAGCATCCTTTTTGTCTTTGTATTCTAATATTAGTCTTCTGCTGTCTTCTTGGTTGCATTATCATAAAACCATGATCTAAAAAAGATATCAATTCTGTATAAAATTCATCTGTATAACTGTACCTATCTTTCAATTCTGGGTATTTGCCAAAAAGTTCTTCTGCAAATTCTTGAATGCTAAGTTTATCTTTTTGAATATTGACAAGCTCACATTGTATTATAGTTCTCACCCATTTTGAATCATATGGTGAATATGACCATAAAAATACTGCTCCATCTTTATCCATACTATCACAACAAGCGAAATACAAAGCAATATTTATATCTGTTGTGAAATCTATTAATCTTGTTGCCTGTATATTATAATGTTGCTCATATGCCATTACCTCAAACAACAAATCTCCACTTTCTGATATTCTCTCATCAACGCCCTTATTTCTGCATATACTTGGCATTATTTTCCATGAAGAATCACTCTGTCCTCGATAAAAAGCTCGCGAATATGTATATTCATCACCAATATCTCCCCTGCCTTGCCTAGGCAATTTATGAAATGAATTATAATCATTTGCAACTTTATAAATCTGTTTTATGTCTTCAACTAAAATCTCTTGATAATCATGTTTTCCAATAAACTCTGTCATATATACCAATTCAGCTCCACCCTCCTACTCTACTACAATTCCTTAACAATCCTCATAAACTCCTCATATGAATAAGCACCATTATATCCAGGATTCTTTGTTTCAAACACCATATAATACTTATACATTCTTCCAGCCATCTCTGCCCACTTTGCTCCGATTTCGGCTTTTTCTCTGGATTCAGAGTTTTCAAGCTGATCACCTTTAGTTTCTATCAGTAAAAGTTTACCGCTTTCTGTTCTCACCATAAGATCCGGATATGCGTTTACAGCACCATTTATGGCAAATCCTTTTCTTGCCATATTTCTATGCCACCATTTAATATTGTTTAATGAGGATAATTCCATGACAACCTTTCTTTCATATTCGGTATCAAACTTTTCCTCTTCGTTATATAATGATTTTGGTATTGATGCTATTGTTTCTGTCGGGCTGATTTCTTTCGGTAGCTTATATGACGACTGGCAAGAAATTTTGTCTTGTTCCACCCACTCAAAAAACATTTTCTTTGCATATTCATTTAAAAGCGAATTAACTTTTTTATTAATTTTCAGGACATAGATACCTGGTGTCTGTTCCATATCTGTTAATTGATCCTCTGTAAGATTCTGAATAATCCTGTCTACATATACCTCCAAATCTCTATCATTTATCGCATTATTCTTTGATAATTTCTTTATTATCATATCCTTACACAGACGCATTTTTCTATCTGACGGCTGTTCATCAAACCACTGTTTTACATTCTGACTATCAAAGCCCTGCAACTTCCATGCTTTTGGCATTGCATCTGAATCATCAATATCAATTCTTGCAATTTCTGAATCTATGCTGTCAAAATCAATTACCGTATCCTTATCTAATAATGAAAATCCCGCATACAAATTTTCTTTCTTTAATACCTGATGCTCATGTTCAGAAAACAGAGAACGTCCTGTTTCTATCATAAACTGCGGTATTTCTATCTGTCCTGCTTCACTAGCATATAACTGATTTACTTTGTAATGCTTCATCTTATTTCCAACCTCTGGTGGCACTGGCAGATATTCTTCTGTTTTCTCAAAGTCTTGCCAATATAATTCATTCTGTGTTTTTGCATGGTCAAGCATATCTGTTACCACATCATTAACCTCAGATTGACTCTGTGATTCCATATTATCATTATTTACGAATGGTGATATTTGTTCCCTCACAAAGTCTATATTTAAAGGATCTATCTCATCCGACACATTATTTGTATCATCAGTTACATCATTATCTAACTTTAACTCTGTCTGTATATTACCAGCTTGTTCTACTGAAAATTCAGTATCCTGTTCCACATAATCGTCTATACGATAATCTTTACTCGTAAAGCCAGCCGCATTAAGTCCTGCTACAACCTTGTCAAGTGTTGCATAAAAGGCATTTGATGATGTAATAACATACGAAAGATTTAATACTTCTCTTTCGTTCTTTCTCGTATTAGGAAGTCTGAGAATTCTTCCTAAAATCTGTTCTACATCTATGCTTGATGTTCTATTTGCGACTGTTGCCAATATATATGCAAATGGACAATCCCATCCTTCCTTTAATGCATTAACAGTAATGATATATCTGATACTACAGTCCTTGCTGCTTAAATCTATATTTTTTAACTCATCCCTATCCGCAGTCTTTATTGCAATTTCAGATTCTGGTATTCCCATATCAATAAGAGTATGCTTTATCTTATCATAGGTTGTACTGTCATAATTGGTTCTAGGCTGAGCCTGAAATAAAACAATTGGTCTGATATATCTGCCACCATTTTTCTGTTCTTCAACCGCTTCATTTTCTAATTTTCTTCTTAATGAAATTGCAGATACAAAAACATCTTCCTGTGATTTTCTGTTATAAACAATTACAGGTAATTTAACCATATTTTCTGCTTTAAGCTGTCTTGCATCTACAAACGAGATAATATTACTTCCATTTTTCGGTGTGGCTGTCAAATCAAGTACAAATGAAGGATTGAAATTCTGTAACATTTCTTTACTGAGCTTACTTGTAGCATGATGACTCTCATCAACAATAACAACTGGATTCAATTTACGGATAACTTGTATCAAAGCTGTTTCATCCGTATCTTCCAACAACGAACCACTATCCTGTTTAAATCTCACAAATGGCAACAAACTACCATTCTCTTGATACGCTTTTCTTCCATCCTTTTTGCTCGTCCGAAATGAATCATAGCTCAATACAAATACTGATAAATTATCACTAACTGAAGTCGGATTAAAATTCTGTCCATTTAACAATTGCTGCTTAGAATAAATCTCGACCTTATTACCAAAATCAACATCTATTTTCTTCCTATAATCATGATTCTTATCCGTTAATGTTCTATATGTCTGAGTAAGTATTGCATCTGATGGAACGAGCCATACTACTGCTTTAGGATGTATATGTGGCATAGAATCAAATATTGGCTTAATTGAATTTGCCGCTAGAAATGTTTTTCCACCACCTGTTGGAACTTTAAAGCACACCTGTGGAACACCTGCTAATTCCGTTTTGTATGGCGGCATTCCATCTATCCCCACATTCACTCCTTTTTCATTCCATAAGGTGCTGTACGCTGAACTTATACTCTGCTTCTCTATAAGCAGCTCTAAAAATCGTTCTAAATCACTTATAACCTGTATCTGATAATTTTTAAGTTCCATACCTTGTCCTTTCTAGATATGCTCAATATCTCTTGGTATTTTCTTAAATGTAATATTCCACTTCTGTAAATCAATATCTGATAATGCACAAGAATCTGCATATATAATATATGACTGGTTCTTTACATTTACCGTTGCCAAAAAAGAATAGTCAAGTATTGTAGCCTTGTCCTTTTCATAATAAAAATAATATGCTGTATCATTATGAGAGCCAAGATAATATTTTTCCTGTTCGTTCTCAGCATACTCAAGCCCATTGGTTTCTGTGTACCAGATATATTTTCTAATTTCAGCTGTAGCTATATCATTGTTGATAGTTCCATCCTGCAAAAACAATGGACTTCCTAATTCATAATATGAGAAATTACCACCTGTTCCATCTACTGCATTCTTTCCTTCCCCATAACCATCAATCACTCTTTTTACACGTTCGGCTGTTATTGTGTCAGCATAATCTCCCATCTCAACCAGAATAAATTTACGATTGCCACCATCTTTTTTATTCATGTTTAAAACAGCATGAGCTGTTGTACCTGAGCCTGCAAAAGAATCTAATATAATGTCATCTTTTCGGCAATAAAAACTAATTAAATATATTACCAAATCAACCGGTTTAGGGAAATCAAATTTCACACCCATTTTTGCCAACTCTGTACTCATATTTTGTGTGCTACCTAAGTTCTGTAAAAGCGAGAGAACATGACTAGCATCTCCTCTTTTTTTTATCATTTCGATATTTCCAGTTTTTGTAATTTCAAACACTGTATCTTGTCCCTTGGTATCCTTAACTGGGTTAAACCCATTATTAATATACTTCATTAATATGTTCTTTGACGACCAACCGCTTTCAACTTCTACCTCATTAATTAAACGTCCGCCTTCTATAATTGCATCTGCTCCATAATATGGAAATTTATCTTTCCTCGATTTTATTATCAAATCACTGACCGAGCACGGAAAACCTATTGGTAGCTTTATTGTTGACATAGGATTTTTAGGTCCGTTCTTGACAACTGTATTTCTCACTTCTTGATTATATATTTTACTATTTTCAGAAGCACTTGGATCTATTGCCTGAGGAAGTCCAACCTCATCAGCATTCTTTATATAACACAAAATATACTCATGAACATTCTTTATCTTCGCCTGATTATCAAAGTTCCCATCCGATCTCCATATTAACTGTGCAACAAAATTTTTCTTCCCAAATATATCGTCACAAATTATTTTCAAATAACTACATTCATTGTCATCTATACTGATAAATACAATTCCTTTATCGGATAATAATTTATTTAATAATACTAGCCGAGGGTACATCATGCATAACCATTTATCATGTCTAGATAAATCCTCTCCTTCATCACCAACAGTCACACCTAACCACTTTTCTATCTTCGGGTCATCCACACTATCTGAATATATCCATGCCTTATTTTTTTCTGAACTCTTCCTAGTGTTATATGGAGGATCAATATAGATACATTTGATTTTCCCCTCATACTGTGGCAAAAGAGATTTTAATGCTTCTAAATTATCGCCATGTATAATCATGTTCTCACTGTGAATATCATCTTTATGCTCACCATCTTCATCATAACTATACTTGCGTTCAAGAACTTTATATGGCACATCATTATGATGATTTATTACCTTATCTTTTCCTATCCAATCCAATGTAGGCATATTTACTTGCTCCTTATCTATAATTATTGCAGTTTTTCTATTGTCTCAATTATCATTTCAGCTTTATCCGTCAACACATACTTTCCTCTTGTTTTTTGCTCGACGAAATCCTGTTTTTGTAACGCACTAAACATACTATTAATCTTCATTTTGCTACATTTCAAAGTTGTAGCTATCTGTTGTTGTGTTAATGGAATCACTTTCTCGTCTAATATTATAACTTCATTATCATGCATCAATTTCAAAAGGTCATAATAATCATTCAAAAATAATTCGATACCCATATTTTCTCCCTTAGTTGCAAATAAAAATGTATAGATAAATCATATCACATTTTTATTGTATTTTAAATATCATTTTTTTGTTATCTATTTATATTTAACAGCTAAAAGCAGAGGAATTACCTTCCTCTGCCCCTATTTCCTATCTTATCTCTTACCTTTTCTTTATCAGCATCTCTGCTAACCGTTTCATCATAAATCCTCTGAAACTCCTCATAAAGTTCATCCCCATCCAGCTTCATTCCAAGTTTTTTCATTACATCCGAGAACAGTCTTATACTTCCACTTACAGCAGCAATATCAAATCCAAATATATCTGCCTTAACAGAATTACTGACATTCTCATAACCACCAAGCTCTGATATTCTCCTGACAATCCAGTCAGCTTTGTCCACAGGTTCAGTTTCTCTAATTTCCACATATTCACCTTTATCTGTTACGTCAGTAATATCTTCATCCATTCTTGCCGTATTTACATCAGACACATTACGAATATCTGGCATTACAGACGTATCATTCTGATTATTGTTAGGATTCATTACCTCAACATTTGTATACGGCTCAACAACCGCTTCTGTTGTTATCTCATCCAGCATATCCTCTTCCATCCCCGGTATCTCAACATCCCTGTCAGCAACAATCTCCTCCTTCCCCGACACCGCATAATAAGCCGTATACAAATCTTCTTTTATAATGTCATCAGCAAGCTGTATCTGCCTCTTAATTTTCCTTTTCTCCTGCTTCAGTTCGTCCAGTTCTTCCTGCACTTCCACATGCCATATCTGATATTCCCGGTACTGCTCTTCATTCTTTATACTGCGTTTCCGACTAGAGCTTTCTCTGTATATCTCATGCTGTCTGTCCTCAATCTGCTGGATTTTTTCTTCCTGCTCATTTATGAAATCCACAAGATCCACAACACTTTTGATGTCATTATTTACAATCAGCAGATATTCGTCCTGTAACTGATGAAACCGCTTCAAATCCTCTGTATACTTTGCTCCACCGACTGCAAAACGCTTCTGCTCTACAATCCTTAATCTGTATAGCTTTGCATAAAACTTCTTCTGGAATGATGACAGCTTCGCCCTGTGCAATCCCCTGATATCCGACGAATAAAAGTAAGGCTTTACCATCCAGGGCATATCCACATGATGCCTTAGCATATCTTCTGAAAACATCTCGTCCAGCTTTGCCAGTTTATGATAATACCGAAATCCCGGTGCCTGCACTTCCATCCACGCATCTTTCTTGAATACATATCCAAGTCTTTTCATCAGATATTTAAAATGCTCCACATTTCCGGCTGCATACGCACACATTTTTGCATCCCTGAGAATTATCTCTTTCATTGACATTTTTCTTTCCCACTTGTGCCTGCTGATATTCTTTGGGTTTCTGCTGTACTCTGCCGGCATGATAGCAAGCCCCAGTTCATCACAATATTTATTTGTAATAGGCTGGAGATGGTTCTTCCAGTTGCTTTTAGGTGAATTGTATTTCTTGCCAGTTGTCATGCTGACACTGTTCCAGATAAGATGTCCATGCATATGCTCTCTGTCTGTGTGGACTGCATACACAGCCTCATAATCATCACTAAGCACATCCTTCGCAAAGTGCTCCAGCACATACATTGCCTGCTCTGCCGTCACTTTTTCTTCCGGTGAAAATGATATGATCACATGATACCCCTGCCTTTTACCCGTCTTATGAAAAATGTTCTTTGTCTCTTCCATCTGCTCAAATGCTGTATCCGGCAGGCAGTTAATACCGCCCACCAGTACACATTCTTCTGTCTTATCTGGATTCTGAATATATTCCAAAGCATTCTTTAGGTGTGATGCTGGATTTCTACCTTCCGATTCCATGATATTTAGGATCTTTGTAATCGCCATACTTCCAGCACCTCCCCGAATGTTTTCTTTACCTCATCCATACTGCTCTGCAATTTATCAATATCGCTGTAATACAATCTTCCCTGTGAATTGCCAAGCTTTACCGCCTGATTAATATTATTTGCAATACCTGCAATAACACGAATTATTTTTGCCCTGTCCTCTGGATAACTTGTATCAATGTTGCCTCCTGTCCGAATTAATTCTCTTATATAGGCACTTGCTGTCATTCCTGTTCGCTTAAGTGCCGCTTTCAGAATATCCATATCTTTCTCTGACAGCTTCACCGATATCTTATAATCTTTCCTGTCAGACTTGTATCTTCTCTTTCCATCTGCCATACGTTTTTCCCCTTTCGTAATTTCCAAATTCTGTATCAAACCAATCTCTTTTTATCTGTACCATTGCTTTTTTCATCCTTTCTAAAAGTTCTGCTTATAGGTTTTGCAAGATGCGGAAAAGGTCGGACCTTTTCCCGAAAAAATATAAACGCATCAGCGTTTACATAATTTTTCGTCTTGGCAGGAGCATCTGCACCCTGTATATGATATGTGGTGGTTAATGTACCACCACAATTACTGATATGGTGGCTAAAGTTCCACCTGATTTAAAAGTGGTGGCACCTTTTGCCATCATTTTGCTTGTTTGGTGGCATTTTCCGCCACCACTTTTCCATTTTGATGGCACTTTCCGCCACCATGACTTTTTCACTCTGATTTGAGTGGTGGCGCTTTTTGCCCCCACTTTTGCATTTTGACGGCACTTTTTGCCTCCACACTTTTTCGGCTCTGATTTGTGCGGGGGCGCTTTCTGCCCCCACTTTGTGGTTTTGGGGGCGCTTTCTGCCCCCATTTGCACGTTTTGGGGGCGCTTTTTGCCCCCACTCGCTGGATTCACCTATTCAGTTGTCTCTTCCACCATTACATCTGCATCCGACATCACATTTTCTGCTATCTCAGCACCATCTTCCGGCAATTCATTTGTTTCAGGCGGTATATCCACTTCATCATGTTCGCTTATCACAGAATCCCCAACTGCCGCTTCATAATCCATTTCTTCTGCAACCTTGCTTCGGTTACGCTGTGGCTCATAATCCGGATTGTAATAATCTTCGTAACCATAGATTTTCTGTTCAAAGTACTTCCTTGGACATTTGCCCCGCATGGTGAAATAACCTTTTGCCTCAAGCTCTGCATTATATTCCTTTATAATTGCATATGCCTTTGTCATCCCGATACCAAGCATCTGGCTTATCTCACCTGCATCTATGAATGCTTCCTTTATACCCTTCATGCAGCTCCTCCTTTCATAAATTGTTATTTTAAATACGTGTTTTTACAAAACAGCTATCCTGTTCTTTATTTAATCCGTATTTTTAATTCGTGTTTATTTTAATATCCTTTTCAAAATTTGTCAATAGAACTTTTTATAATTACGCACTTGAAATTCGTTTTTATTTATGATAAAGTAATCGTACAATCATAAACAAGTCACTTACTGATACGTATTTCATTTAATATCAA
>ULKR01032252.1_pt1 | contig 10372 bp, 14 predicted proteins | sample 1951181 | NCBI WGS metagenome assembly ULKR01 (sample SAMEA4835503, study PRJEB28245) | human gut metagenome | biome: gut microbiome; material: fecal sample | place: Denmark | collected 2008 | reverse complement strand
TCGTGTACCGCGTAAGCGGTGAAGGAAATATAGATTTTTCTTCGGGAAAGTCAAGATGTTTGTAAGATGATTTGAGAAAAAAATTCATTTTTCTCTTTTTGGGAGAATAAATTTTCAGAAAAAGAACCGTTAATTGAGGGGTGGAGAAAAAGGGGAAAGGCGTTGCGCCATGGAATGGCCTGTGGCACACTAAACGGAGAAAATGAGCGAGTTCAAGGTGATCAGGTCGCCGATGGAGGCATTGAAGAAGTACTTCGGCTTTTCCGGCTTGAGGGAGGGCCAGGATCAAGTGGTGGCTTCCATTATGGAAGGCCGCAATGTATTGGTCGTGATGCCCACGGGAGGAGGAAAATCCCTGTGTTACCAGCTTCCCTCCTTGTGCCGGGCCGGGGTTTGCCTGGTTGTCAGTCCTCTAATCGCTTTAATGAAAGATCAGGTGGATGCTCTTGTCGCCAGAGGGATTCCCGCCACCATGATTAACAGCTCCCTGAGTTTTCCTGAGCAAAAGGAACGTTTGGAAGGAATGAAAAGGGGAGCGTTCAAGCTGGTATATGTGGCTCCTGAACGTTTTGGTCATGAAGGGTTCATGCATGCTCTGGCGGAGGTGGATGTAAATATGGTGGCTGTGGATGAAGCGCATTGCCTGAGCCAGTGGGGGCACGATTTCCGTCCGGATTATCTGAAGCTGGGAAAAGCTGTTGAAATGATGGGGCGGCCTCAGGTGGCTGCTCTGACCGCCACAGCTACTCCGCGGGTGCGGGAAGATATTCTGAAACATTTGGGGCTGGATGATCCGGTGACGATCGTACGAGGGTTTGCGCGGGAAAACCTGCATTTCCGCATTACTGCGTGCGATACGCACAAAGACAAATACAAGAGGCTGTACGAATTGGTGAAGCGTTACAAGACGGGTATTATTTATTGCTCCACCCGCAAAAAAGTGGAGCAGGTATATGAGGCTCTTTCCGATTTTGGATTGAGCGTGACAGCCTATCACGCAGGCATGACGGATGAACAGAGAGAGGAAGCCCAGAACGCTTTCATGAACCGCCATGCGGATATTGTTATTGCCACGAATGCTTTTGGAATGGGCATTGACCGTGCGGACGTCAGGTTTGTTGCCCATTTTGAGATTCCCGGCAGTGTGGAGGCCTATTATCAGGAGGCCGGCCGAGCCGGACGAGACGGGGAGGAGGCTTATTGCGAACTTTTGTTCAACCATGCGGATTTGCGGACCCAGGAATTTTTTATTGAAGGAGTGAATCCGGGAATTCCATTGATTGTGGAGCTGTACGAGTTGCTCAGAAAGCATTGCAGCGCAGAAACCCACGATGTCATGTGGTCTCTGGAGGAAATGGCGGAGCGTCTCAAATGCCGCAATGCCATGCAGGTGGGAGCTGCTTTATCCGTTCTTATACGCAATGGAGCGATCAGCCGTCATGACGTTCCGGGACAACGCGTGAAGCTTACCAGAGTGACGGATCCTTCCGTAAGCGGCTTGAAGATTCCTCTGGATGAAGATGCCCTGCGGGAAAAGGAAGTGAGGGACCGGGAAAAACTGAAGGCAATGACGGAGTTCGCTTATTCCTCCGGCTGCCGTCAGCAATGGATTTTGAATTATTTCGGGGAGGAAGATGGAGTGCCGTGCGGCCGCTGCGACCAGTGCCTGGCCCTGGGCGTTGAGGAAGGCCAATCCCTGGGAGAAGAAGAGACTTTGGTGGTGCGGCAGGCGTTGAGCGGGATTGCGCGCGCATCCGTGCGTTTGGCTGATGGTTCCTGGCAGGGAAGGTGGGGCAGGACGAAAATCATCCAGATGCTCAAAGGGGCGAAAACCCAGGAGTTGTTAAGAACATCCCTGGTCCGGCTGAGTACTTATGGCATCCTTTCCCGATGGAGTGAGGACGATATCCGCCAGTTGTTCCGTGCCATGCAGATGGCGGGATTGACCAGAATGAGCGGGGAGGCGGACCGTCCCCTGATTACCCTGAGTCCGAAAGGAAATGAAGTGATGATGGGGCGCAAGAAGGCATCTTTGGTTTGGCCTTTTGCCCGCCGGGGAAAAATATCCGTATCTATGGAGCAGGCCAGAGTTCGGTCTACGGGAAATTTGGCTGCCCTGGGAGAGTTTGACGAGGATTTGTTTTTGAAGTTGAAGGAGCTGAGGAATGAACTGGCACGGGAAGCCGGGATTCCGGCTTATGCCGTGTTTCATAATTCTACACTGGAAGGTTTGGCCAGGTTGAAACCTACCACCCGCCGTGGTGCTATGAACGTTCACGGCATTGGAGAGCAGAAAGCTGCTCGTTACTTGGATGATTTCCTGGAAGTCATTGCCGAGCATTGCGGGGTGTGAATTTGTCTTTCCGATTTGCTCCAATCAGGCGTACGCCGTCTCTGGAACGTGGTGTTCATGCTGAACTGAGGAACTATTTTTCATGAATTACGGAAAAAATGTTCCATACTTTGCGAATATATTTGCCGGGAAAATGCGTATTTGTTTGAATAAATTGTTCATCAACATCAAGTTGTGGATATTTTGACTCTTTCCAGAAGGTTGTTTTCCTGCCCTCATGGAACAATCAAATGGATGGCTGTCTATCCCGATCCAGTAGGATCGAGAAGATTGCCTGATCAATATTTTTGACTGTATTATTTATGTATTGACTTCATTTTGGGAAGCGTGTAGTCTCCTTTCCACACATTACCCAAGACGGAGCGGTGGCTGAGAGGCTGAAAGCACTCCTTTGCTAAAGGAACGTACTGGCAAAACCGGTACCGAGGGTTCGAATCCCTCCCGCTCCGCCAAAACCTTTCTTTTTTTAAGAGCCTGCATTTCAATGGTGCAGGCTCTTTTTTGCTTGTAAATCAATGGATTAAGTTCTGGTAAAAATGGTAGGTGACAGGATATGACGGGATATGAATTATTGCTTTTTAATGCCATTTATGATGTCATTGGGATATGGCCTTTTTGCGAGAAAGAAAAAAGTCTCCTTATTGGTATGCTTGTTTCAATGTACAGGAACCGTCTGGCAGATGGAAACAAGTGTCCAAGTGTACTAAAATCAGAAAAGAACCCATTGCTGGATTGAGCGAGCGAGAGGAAGGGCGGTTGCTTGCTGCTGGCATGGAAGAAGAGAAAATAAAGGAGTTGAGAGAGGTAGGAATGTCCGCTGCTGAAGCGCGGAAACTGGCCCAAAAGGTGGCCGATGCGTGGGAGTCTGCTATGAAAAAGAGTTGGACAGTTACTCATATCCGCAGGGTTATGAGTGATTTAACATTTGACGTAGCAGGTGATGATCTGGTTGTTCCTTCTGTTCGTGGCTGGTTTGAAGAGTATATTTCCGGATTGTCCAGAAGGGGGAAAGCTATGGCAACGGTACGAAATTATCGTAATGCGAGGGAGAGGTTTTTTGCTTTTTTAGGAGAGCGGGCAGATTGGCCGATGGATCGTATTACTCCTAAAATGATGAATGATTTTATGATGGATTTAGCTGGAATGTATGCTGTACGTACAGTAAAGAAGGAATTCCAGATTGTTTGTGGCATATTTAATGCTGCTGTACGATTAGGGCTGTTAGACAGGTGTCCGGGACAGGGAGTGGAGCTGCCGAGGGATAAAAAGACGTGGCAGTTTGCCCGGCGCGGTTTTACGCTGGAAGAGTTGCGGAAAGTGTTGGAGCGATGTGATGAGGAGTGGAGGAGTATGGTGTTGTGTTCTCTTTATCTTGGCGGCCAGAGGTTGGGGGATGTGGCGATGCTGAGGTGGGATGCTGTGGATTGGGAAAAGGGAGTGGTGAAATTGGTGACTCAGAAGACGGGCCGGGAGATGGTGGTGCCGATGGTTCCGGCTTTGGCCGGAGTGTTGCGCGAGCGGCAGACTGTTTGTGGAGAGGATGCCGTGTTTGTTCATCCATCACGCGCCGAGATGTATGAGCGGTCTGGGAGCGGCAGGTTGTCTGCGGAGTTTTCCGGGATGTTGTTTGATGCCGGTTTGATTGACCGTGATCCACGGCTGGCCGGGAAAAGGTACAGGAAATTAACTCCGGCCAGAGACGGAAAGAGAAGGGTGAAGAATGAGCTGTCTTTCCACTCTTTGCGTTATACTGTGGCGACGATGCTGCATGATGCAGGAGTGGTTCCGGCGATGGTGCAGGAGATTGTAGGGCACTCTTCCGCCGCCGTGCATGCCGGGTATATTAAGTTTGGAGCGGAAGCGACGGAGAAGGCGTTGGAGAAGTTGCCGGAGTTGTAAAATTTTTTCTTTATCTGATTTAAATTATAATTATTGTGACGATATGTGTGCAATGCGATTGGTAAGTAAGAAGGAGAATCCTGTTAGTGCGCTTTTGGCTTCTGAAAGTAGAGAACACGCAAAAAGGTTTATAGATATACGGGTATTGTCTACCGAAGGGATAGAGGATGAAATAGATGTTTTGAGAAAATTGGCTAGAGATTATTATGAGGTGTGTGATGAAAATGTAAAACTCAAGAAAAAACTATCCGATGTTAATAATGAATTGAGTAAATTAAATTCTATAAGAGAAAAAGAGATTGAATTGTTAGAAGTTTTAAAGGAGAAATTATATTCTTGTTGGGTGAATTCTAATTGTTTTATTCAAGGGACAATTTTCTTTTTTGCTGTAATTTTAAGTGTCATAGGATTTATATACGATGGTTCTTTTATTGGCCCTTTCGTGTTGTTTTTAATTGGGAGTCTGTTATCTCTTCTGAAGGGGTGGGATAGAAATGAAAATTATGATTCAATGATGTATATTTGTTCAAAATTGTTGCTTGATAGTAAAGTTGTGGGTAGTAATGGAGATGATAGCCCTTTAACAATGAAAGAGCGTCTTGGTATAGTAATAGTTGCTGTGCTAGTGACAATTTTTTTGAGTTTCATTACTGTGGATTGGTCAGTTATTTTTTAATGGAAGGAGTTTGAGCGCGTGTTTTGTTTCTCCTAAAGTATCATTATTGTTTTTTGCATGCCGAAGAAAAAAGCCGCCCAGAATAAGGCGGCATGAAAAATTCACTTCTAGGGCGGTTGTTTTGGCGACCGCCTTATGTTTTGTTATTGTTCGTTGTCAAGGACGATCCATACGTTGTTCAGGGTGTCTCTGACCCATGTGGTTACTTTCCTACCTTGGCGGGTAGTCCATGTGAGCACAATGGCTGATTCCTTGAGGTGGTATATGGGTTTGTCTGTGTCTCCTGTTTCCCATGGCATATCCGGGGATATGACGGCAATGAATCCTTTCATGGGCAGAAGGCAGTCTTGGTTGTTCGTAGTTACTGTGTGTACAGGCGTGGACATGATACAGTTTTGTTGATTTACAGTTGTTTGTCGAGTTTTTTAGGAAGAAAAGGGAACATGGTGAGAATTTGAGAGCGTGTTTTGTTTCTCCTAAAGTCTCATCATTGTTTTTGTATTTGTTAGAAAAATGCAAATTCTAACAAATATTGCTTGAAGAGAAGGTGTAATTGTGGCAAGGAGTGGCTTAGTTTATTGGGGACAGTTTTTCCCAAATATCCAAGTCAAAATCACAATTAGAGAAGTAATAACCGATGATGTTACGCAGAGCCTGATTTTCTCTTTGCGCCCGGATTAGTTCCGATGCGCAGTATGCCGAGAGTTTCTTCGGTTGTGCGTTTCCGGGGGGCGGGATCGGAAGATTCCGTATGGGAGGGGAGGCCTTGTTTGGCTGTCTCCTGTTTTTCCGTGCCTTGTTGTTGAGAGGCCAGCCGTGCAGCAAGGCGTTCTCCTATATCTTCTTGCTCGCTGCACCATTCAACAGCCATTGTACAGTAAGCGGAGAGTTCCATGCGGAGGCGTAGAGCTTCTTTTTCCACCCGTCTTTGAGTGTCGTAGTCCAAGCGCAATTCCATTTTCCCGCGATTGTCCTGATTCGGTAAATTAGAAGGTTGTATAGAAGATTGATATTGTGTTTGAAGCATCAATTCATTAATTTTCAAAATGGCCTTAGCAGGGACAATACCTTTAGTTTCAAACCATTTTTCTACAGTTCTTTTAGATTTGGCTCCACATTGTTTAGCGAGCCATTCTCGGTCTTTTCCTATTGTTTTGAGCCAAGATTTTATTTGTTCTTTGCTAGGCGTCATGCGCTAACAATACGGTCTTTTTGCGTATTGGCAAGATGATTTTATTTCTGGATTACGAAAAAAAACCGTGTTTTATTGTTGACGAACACGGTGTTTTTTCGTATTTGGGTGACATGCGAAAGACAGAGCGACCGGAAATAGATTGGTTGGGCCTGAGTCCGCGAGCAATGGCGCGGGTGATGGAGCTGAGTGAGCAATTAAAAATTACTCCTAAAAAGGCGTTTGAGTTGATGGTGGCGGAAGCTGCCACACAGGGAGCCGATGTGAAAGAAGCATCCGCAAGCAGGAAGAAGCTGAGAGCGGGGACTGTGGCATGATGGATTTGATGGAGGAGGTTGAAGGATTGGAGGAGTTGGAAGAGGCGATGTTAGAGGAGTTGATGTTGCTGGGATGGGATTACAGTCACAGTCCTTTTTATTGAAAAGATTTTATCTCCCGGCTCCAAGGTGGAGGCCAAGAACAACAACCAACAACTGAATGATATGGGTGTAATTGAAGATGATGGCTGGCATGGGGTTAATCCCTGTCCGGGAGGCCATTTTCTGGCGCAGGATGAGGAGAGCATCAAGCCCAGCCTGCGGAGGGATGAGAGGGCATGGTGTCCTTTGGTTCCCTCCGCAGGAAGGGTGCTCCCGGTGAGGATGGGTGATTTGCCTTGGGGAGGCAGGCCTTGCATGCGGGCGTATGGTACTCCGGGGAGGTGCTGCCGGGTGAGAGGGTGGTTGTGGGGGATTGGGGTAGTGGCGTGTTTTGTGTTGATTGGAGGTGTTTATGTCTGCGGCTGATGATTTTAACAAGATTTTGTTTGCGGATGCCGTGCTGGATTTGCTGGCCGCGAAAGTAGTGGAACGGTTGGCTGCAACGGGAGGCGGGCAGGATAAGGCTGCCGGGGTACAGGTGAAGGTGGAGAGTGGGCAGGATTGGGTGAGTGCTAAGGTGGCCCGTGCGGTGCTGGGGCGTAGTGATTCATGGCTTCACCGGACGGCCCAGCAGCATCCAGAGATTAAGCGATCCATGAAGCAACCGCACCAGAAGGTGGGGCGTCCGCTGTACAGTCTGCGAAGGATTTACCGAATTTTGGAAGATTCCGAAACAACCAAGAACCAAGACCATGAATAACAATGTGAAAGAACGGCCCATTCTGTTCAGCGCGGACATGATCAGGGCGTTACTACAGGAATACAGCATGCCCGGCCAGTACAAGAACCAGACGCGCCGCACGCGCGGCCTGAACCGGTTTAATAATTTCCCGGAGTACCTGAAAGAAAGAGGCTGGGAGATTCAGGAGTTCCTTGAAGTTGAACCCGGTTTATGGGTTGCCGTCTCTAAAGACGATGAAGGAGATTTCCCGGATGATGATTTTAATCCGTGGGTAAGATGCCCCTACGGAAAAGCGGGTGATCGACTGTGGGTAAGAGAAACGTTTTTCGAGGTATATGATGATCAATTCCGGCCCACCGGGAAATACTGCTACGCCGCCACTCACCAAGGATATGTACATGTCTTGGACGAGGATGGAGGCATTAAAATAAACAAAGATGGAACGGAAGCGTCACCTTGGAAATCTGGTATTCACATGCCCCGGAAAGCGGCGCGAATTTTACTGGAAATTACAGAAGTAAGAATTGAGCGGCTGTTAGACATTACACCGCAGGATGCCCGGATGGAGGGCATTGAAAGCGTCTGGCACGACGAAGAAACGGATGTCTGTTTATGGAAGGATTATTCAGGGAGATCCAATGGGTTGGCTTTTGCCCTGATGTCTTACTTTTCCCTGTGGGATAAATTAAAGGGAGCCGGATCGTCTAAAATGAATCCGTGGGTGTGGGTTATTAAGTTCAAGGTTTTAACGATTAACGGAGAATTGAAATGAAGAAGCTTTTATGTCCGCTGTGCGGGGAAATGCCAGAATATATTGAATTCGGATGCGGAGATGGAGAATCCGATTTAATTCAGTGTAATTGCGGATTATGCACTTCTGCTGGATCTTACCCAAACGGAGAAGAAAACTGCTGGAAGGACTGGGAAAAGCTTGTTTCCAAGTTTCCGCCTATCATGAGGGTCTGGCCGGGGGACAAGGTGAAACTTTTCGGGGAACGGCGGGCTAGAAGGATCATTGGGAAAAATGCGGGCCGGGGTGTTCTTTATCTGGAAACGGTTTCCGGGCCGCCTGACCCCGTGCGGCAGGATGATGTGATTCTGTGGCCATGGGAGCTTAACAGGAAGAAAGTGAAGAACCGCAAATAATAATCACCATACGATGAAAACTCCTAAATGCCCGCTGTGCGGTAAAATTTTCAAGCTATCAACAATCGAAAACAAGGGACAGCTTCATTTCTTTGCATGCTATAAGTGCAACTACCAATTAAGGATGTCTCCCCGCAAAGATTTTGCGTTGGAATATGCCAACGATTTCATCTCCAAATTCCCGCCCATCATGCGGTTAGGGCAGGGTGATAACGTCCTGATATGGCTAAGTGATGACATATATACAGTGCTTGGTACGGATTTAGAAGCTGGAAAAATACATCTCCAAGACGTGTATGGTGATGCAGATAGTTACTATCCTACCAACATCAAAAAATGGCCGTGGGAATTCGAACAGAAAGGAGGGGCGGAACAGTGAAAACGACTTACGATGTTATTATTTGGATTGCCACGATAAACAGAGAAACGCACCTGATTGAGCCGAAAGATATTTTAATTGCTAAAGGTTTGAGAACAAAGCGTGCTGCTCAAAAATACATTGAATTTTACAAGGAAGAATACAACCAAAAAGAAAACATGTATGAAATCCTCGTGTCAGAAAAAAAGGAGGCCGAAAATGAAAATGACGCCTGAACAGAAAGCTTTTTACGAGTACGGGAAAGCCCGTGGAATTCTGAAAGAACGGAAAGAATTGATGATCTCCATGGAGGGTGAATTCGATGCAGCTATTTATTACCCGGAATATAGGGAATTGTACCACATTGAAGAAGCTATCCGCGACGCATGGAAGAAGCGGTCCATATGTAGGGCGTTTATGATAACCGAATATGAACGCATTTGTGAAAACTGCAACCATTTGGGGATGGGAGTGCGCTTCTCTCCGTGCAGTAAATGCCACCGTAACCCATTTACAGAGATTAACGATGAATATCAAGACAACTGGGAGCCGAGAAAGGAGGGCCGGTGAAGGACTGGACAGGGAATAAAAGGACGTTAGGAACCTTGCTGGGCGCATCCAATCACACCTCCGAAGATCGGCAACGGGAAGATTATTATGCCACCGATCCGGACATGGTGAGGGATCTGCTCAACGCCGGCGCGCCCCTCCGTCAGCGGGTATGGGAACCAGCTTGCGGAGCTGGTCATATCGTCAATGTACTGCGTGAACGGGGGCACGAAGTCTGTGCAACCGACATTGTTGACCGGGGATGCCCTGATTCCGGCGTGCTAGATTTTTTGTGGGAGTTTGCCGGCGCACCTATGGGTGACGTGGACATTATGACCAATCCGCCCTATGCCACAGCCCGTGAATTCGTCGAGAGGGCTCTACAGGTTGTCAAGCCGGGGGCTAATGTCTGGATGCTGCTGAAATTGTCATTTTTAGAGGGTCAGAGCCGCAAGAGGTTATTTAACGATACCCCACCCGCGGATGTGTGGGTGTTTTCAGAGCGGCGGATTTGTGCGAAAAATGGCGATTTCGACCGTTACAAGGCGGGAGCTATGGCTTACGCATGGTTCCACTGGGTCAAAAGCCGCAACACAGTCTGCACCATCAAGTGGTTATGAATTACAACTCCAACTGACTTTGACGATGCCACGCAGGGAAATAAGAGACTGGTGCCAAGAGGTGGAGATGGATGAGTTAAGCTCTACCGGGGAACGTGTGTATGTCCGGTTGAGGATGGCTGCGGATAGCGCAGGGAGGTTTTACGGGGACGCTGAGTGGGTGCTGAGCAAGTGTTTTTCCTGCCGGGTGCATTTGTCCGTGGACGAAGTGGAACAGGCCCTGTGTGAGCTGGAGGCTGCCGGGATGGTCGTGAGGTATGAGGTAGAGGGTGGACGGTATCTGGCGATTACGGAGTGGGGCGTGAGACAGAGGAGCGAGCCTAAGTTTCCGGCTCCTCCTGTGAGGGTTGCGAGGCCCGGAGATGCCGTGTCAGACGGTTGTCCGTCAGCTGTCAGTCAGTTGTCAGACAAGCGTCAGTCAGTTGTCGGACATATGTCAGACAGTTGTCAGACAGTCCCCCTCTCCCCCTCTTTCCCC
>ULKR01002056.1_pt1 | contig 10479 bp, 5 predicted proteins | sample 1951181 | NCBI WGS metagenome assembly ULKR01 (sample SAMEA4835503, study PRJEB28245) | human gut metagenome | biome: gut microbiome; material: fecal sample | place: Denmark | collected 2008 | reverse complement strand
CACCGGCCAAGCGGTCGGTGCCCTATTTCTAAGTATTCTTGTCCTGCTTCAGTTTCTCTTTAATAATTGCCAAACTTTTTTGCCTTGAAGTGTCTATCGAAAATCCAGCGACGACTTCTTGCATCGTTTCAGAACTCCAGTAGATTTTTAGCTTTTCTTTTGCACGCGTAATTGCTGTATAGAAAATGCCGTGTGTTATTTTTTCAGCGTTGCTACTCGGAATAACAACCTTAACTGACCTATATTCTAAGCCCTGCGCTTTATGAATTGAAACCGCATAGGCAAGTTGAAACGGTACGATGGCTTTTTTGCGATCTTCATCTGCCATTTCCTCTTCAAAATCAAATACATCAAATCGTATTCGGGTCACATCATCAATTATATCGATGAATTCTATGCCATCGTTTTGGCAATCTTGCTCTGTTAACGGGATCTCTACATCTACTGTAAATCTGATTCTACTGTCGAACAGTTCTATTTGGACAATTCGCCCTTTTAAATTATTATAGAGCAGAGAAAATCTGTCCGTATCATTGAACAATATATGATCGCCAACTTTATATTTCCAGTCTCTCCAGACAACAGCCGTTTCTGTGTTAGCATTTTGGAAATAGCTATTCATATTATTCAAGCCAAATTTTCCATCATAGTTCAAGCATAAAATCACCTCATCCATTATCTTGGAATAGAGCACTCCTTCGCCAATATTTTCAGAAAACGGGCCGTCGATAACAAGTTTTTCCGTTATTAGCGCACCCTTATTTCGAGTCTCGTTCCAAAGCTCAATTAAACCGGGATCCTTTGTTCTCCAAGTGCTTACGAGTTCAACATTCGAGCCTTTAGTCTTAATAATATCCTTGGCATAAGTAAACCAATTACCGAAATCAATAGATTCTATCTGATAGGTGTCTCCCGCAAGTACTAAGAATGTATCCGGGCGCATCTTCTCGAGGAATACCTTCATAACACGATTATCAATGGTGCTACATTCGTCTACAAAGATAACATCATAATCAGGAAGGTTTACCCTCTTCGTAAAACTATTGATGCTTACAAAACTGGCGTCAGCCCCCGGATTATTAATTCGCCTCTGCAGATTCTGCAAGGCCGTATGTGTTTTGGTAAGAAACAATTTCCGACGTCCAGACAGCATTGTCGAGATCATATCGATCAGGGTCGTTTTTCCGGTACCGGCAGCTCCGTAAATAAGAAGTACGCGGGAGTTTACAAAAGCATATTTAAGAGTTTCTTCTTTTTTAGGATCAGAAAAAGCAATATTGCAATCTCTCAAGTATCTTTCGTTAACTTCTTTTTGCCCTTTATTGTGAATCTGTGATAATTCCAGTAGTTTATTCAAAATAAAGAGCGTTGATGCCTCATATGCTGCGATACAAGCGGCATTTCCATCTGCAATGATTTCATACCCTTGGCACTTTTCCCAATCGTCTAAGCAATCATTATATTTTTGGATCGCCTGTTCGGTTAAATCTCCGCCAAGGTCGCAGTAAATTTCGCCGGTATCTTGCATGGACTTTACAATAGACCAGTATGGAACCGCAACCTCAGTCTTTTCCTTTTCAACTACTCTGGCCAAGTACTTGGCTTGACTTATCTGGCTCGTTTTGCTGTCGGCTAAATCAGAAGCAAGTGGGTTACACTCAAACGGAAAGCATTTTCTAGACAGGTATAAATCCTTGCATTTCCATTGCGGACTAAACTGAGACGGCATAACGCGTTCCAAAAGATCTTCGCGCAGATTCAGTAACAGATACCGAATTGTATATCGGCCGAAGCGTGTCGAACCTGTAGAATAGTTGTCCCTCAGCTGCTGTAAAACATCTTTGAAATAAGAGGTGTTTGCTTTTTTGTAAACTGACTCCAAAAGATTCGAGAAAGGTATCTCACGAAGATCAATCATTTCCAGAAAATCCATACCTGTTTCTGTTAGGAATCTCATCAGAGCATCATATTCTACATATTTTGAAGAAAGCTGAAGGCGCATATTAAGTATCTTTCCAAGCGTGTTCAAGCATTTAGGATCTACCGAAACACGCCAAGCTGTGATAATTTTAATTTCTGTATTGACACCCCAGAGATTAATGTATGATGGGACATAGTCGATTTGTACAGAATAACCTGTAGAAATGTCAAGTTTGGTATATGCTGTAATTCGGTTATACTTTGACGCATAGATGTCCGCTTGCTGCAGTGTTACCTCAAAATAACGCTCTTTACCAACATAAAACGGCGTCCTTTTCTGAATATAAAACCTCGTATTGCTGTTATGTTTCTGCTCGGTTTTGGGGGTTGAGAAAGCATTCGCCACCAACTCATAGTATTGTTTATCCTGTTCATCGATTCCGGTATATTCCTGAAACTTTTCCAAGTTCTGAAGCACGGTGATGCCGTAGTTTTCGTAGAGTGATTGACGGATCTGCCACATAAAGCTGTAGTACTTCAGCATCAGCCGCTCTGCTTGGCCGTCCTCGGGGATCCGGCGTCCGATATATTGCAATCCTCGGTAAAAATTCCCTAAGTACTTTGTATTTGCCCTTAAGAGTGAGTATTCCCACGCAAAGCCGGCGTTGGGACTTTGATAGCCGTCTTTCATCGCATTCAGCAGTAAAGCTGAAATGCATAGATCGTTCAATCTCGTCAGAATTCTCCGTGAAATGTTGTCGCGGCTCTTATTTAGAATGCTTAAATTGTCGATGCTTTCCGTGATTTCCGTATCACAGGTCTCAACGATTCGCTTAGCTTCTTCAAAAGAATAACTATGCCTTTCCAATTGGTTTACAAAGGAATGCCGCTCGACAATTTCTTCTAACCTCTCGCAAAAAGCTAAAACGCTTTCTTCATTGTTCAAGATTTCCTCTTCCGGTGAAAAACTGACGGTTATACTGTCTTTTGCAAAATCAATACTGTTGAGAAAACTGGGCGACATATACTTCCAAAAAACTCTCTCATCTCCGCGTTCAGCGGGATTGAGAATCACAAACAGAATTCCCGGATCAAGAGATACTCTGCCACATATAAAAGCAGGAAAAGCGAGATCTTTTAGTGTGTACTTGATAACACCCTCGCGCTCAGTATAATTGCGTGTTCCCTTTATTTGGACATAGAAAGTTTGCACGGGGCGTCTCGAAATTTCCGGGTTTGGAACAAACTCAAAAGTGTTATCGTGATTGGGCCACTTATCATCTGAGGCAAAAGAAGTGTTGATTCTTCCATTCGAACGGAGAAATGTCTCCAAAACAGATACTGCCGAGCGGTCATCATCAGAACGCTCTGTGTGGGTTTTGATATGTCTTTCAATATTTGCATTTGTCTGATCCAGCACTATCATCCCTCATTTCTGTTCTTGCTTTCACCAAGTATGCACGATTATCGCTGCATATCTGTAAGTTGCAATTAGTTATCGTAGTAAATCGCAACCGGATGAACAACAAACATTTCATCTGCATTCTCAAAGAAAATTTTCATAAGTGCATTAATGGAAGCGCCTATCTCCGCAAAAGCTGAAGTATGCGTATTGCTTTGTGCCATAACCTTGTTAGTTATGTAGCCAACCACTTTAACTTTTCCTCCGTATTTGAACGCAGCTGTCGAAATATTATCGCGCAAATATTTTTCATTAAGAACAACAAGATAATTTGATATGCATAGAATCTGCGGATAAGGGATTATGGAGGCAAGCATATTAATCAACGCCTCTGCCGGCTTATACTCTTCCTCGTTTTTAGAAGTAGCAGCCTCAACAATATCCCGAACTTGTTTTTGCAGAGTTTTGTTTCTCTGCTGTCCGCGGTTAAGCCCCTGTACTTGTTGCTCCGCTTCCTTTTGAATAGAAACCTTTTGAATTTCTTTCAGCTCAGATACAAATCCACCTTCGGCAAACATTTTTTGAAAAAATGCAATGTCGAAAATATAGAATTCATCTTCAACTGAAATAAAATTTCCTATGTTCGCTCCGCCTAGAAGGCCATTCTCGCTTAAGTAAGATGCAAACTCATCAAAAGCATTATCGTGCATTATTTTAGTTTGAACATCTCTGACCATTTCATCATTTGCGACAGTCTTTAAATGTTCATAAGTGGCTTGCGCATTTGCATCTATGCCTTTTCCAAAAAGCTTGAATGCAATTTGACTTCCGAGATTACTGCCAAAATGGTTTTGCTTTTCCTTCTTTTTGCCCGCGCTTTTTTCCATTTCCTGTGACTGAATTAGGCCGTCAAATATTTGCGCCAAATAGGAGTTGAGGGTGTCTGTATCAAGATAGATAAATCTACGCACAATACCACCTCTTTCTTTTATAAAATGGTTCGCTTCAGCAATTCCACCGCGCTCTCCTCGCTTGGGTCATTCGTGCCCAGTTCACCGCGAAAAGCACGGGCGAGAATGGATTTTTTCATCAGGTCGATCTGGTCAAGGACTATTTCGGCGGCTTCTTTGGTCTGCTGCTCTTTATCAAAAAGTTCATCAAGGATTCGAGCGATTTCTTCTTGCTCTCTATCATTCGTCGGAAGATGCACAGTTAACGCAGATAACTCTTTTTGGTTAATCTTTGGCAAAACAGAACGAGAACCAGCAGTCGATGCCTGAAGTAAAAACTCATCTGATAGCATATAATACCAAAGGCACCTTGCGTTTTGGTATGCTTCAATAGGATACATATCTGCACTGCATAACCCATCGAAATCAACAACAACTGCTTTTGACAAATAAGGTCGAATTTTTGAATAGAGTATTTGTCCTGAGTAAAAACGGTGTTTACCGCTGGTCACACCATCTTCGGCAATCGTATGATATTCAAGCAGCACACCAGTTTTTTTCTCAATATTATCTGGAGCGATATGCGGAAAACTCTGATACTCTGCAGGGTCAACTAAGTTGCTTCTAATAGCTGCAACGCTGTCAAATCGAGTAGTTTTCCAATTATCTATTGAGATGCCGTGCTCTTCCCGCCATTTCGCAGTCAGTTCACCGGTGAATGCCTTATGGAGAATAGCGGCTTTGCGGGTTTCAAAGCTATCCACCACGGCCTGTGCCTTTTCCTTGGCCTCATCCAGCTTGGCAAACAGGCTTTCGATGCGGTCAACAATGCGCTGCTGCTCGGCAAGGGGAGGGAGCGGAATAGGAATGGTATCCATACTTGCCCGTGTCAGCTTTAAACGCGTGGTGCCATTGACATAACCCGCATAATTAAAGGAATTTAGGTAATGCAACAGATACCTATTTCCCGTATCCCCAAATAGGGAGCGAAGAATATGAGCGTGATTATTCACCCAAGCTTTCCCAGTAATCAAATATGCTTTATCTTTAATCAAATCCAAAAAGGGCGCTCCATCTTCGCCAAGCAAAACCAAATCTTCATCCGTGAGGAAATCATCTATCCAGCCAACCTGTCCGGTAGCACCATAGTATGGAACATTTCCATTTCGGCCAGCGCGCTCAGTTGCATTTATTGGTTTTCTAAAATTATCAAGGCACTCAGCGGCCTTTGTCAGATAGGTCCAACACCAATTCTCTGGCAGCTTATATGGCCACTCCCAATCCGGCACCAGGGCTGCCTGCAAACGCTCTTCGGGCGTGAGGGCGGCTTCTTTTTTTGCTCTTGCCATCACTTTTCCTCCGTCAGAGCACGAAGCTCACGCACAACACTTTTCAGCAGATCGACCGCTTCCTCTAAATTTGCAATCGCTTCCTCGCCGCTTTCCACCGGGTCAGGGAGATCGTCATAATCCACGATGGAGTCGTCGCGGATCAAGCCAAGGTCAAGACTATCGTCCGGATTCTTGGCGATCTCCTCACGAGTGAATTTGCTCCAGCGCTCGCCGGTGCGCTTGGATGGGTCTTCATACCCTGCCACAAACTCGCCGAAATCACTCTTGCGCAGCTGCCGGGTCTTACCAAAGCTGTCCATATTGGTGCGCATATCGTAGAATGCAACCTCGGTGGTGTTATCCTGCTCGGTTGTCCCGCGGGTAAAGAACATCACATTGGTTTTGACGCCCTGTGCATAGAAAATACCTGTGGGCAGACGCAGAATGGTATGCAGATTGCAGAAATTCATCAGTTCCCGGCGCACGCTGGCACCGTCACCGGCAGCAAACAACACATTATCCGGCAGCACCACGGCGCAGCGGGCCTTGCCGTCCGTCTTCAGGCTGCGATAGATCACCTGCAAAAAGTTCAGCTGCTTGTTTGAAGTCTGGAAAGAAATATCATCTCTGGTGGCGCGCTCACCGCCCTTTTTCGTGCCAAAGGGCGGATTGGTCAGAATGACATCAAAATCTTTCAATCCCTTGGCGCTTTGTGCGAGAGAATCCCCCAATGTGATATTGGCATTCATATTGTGCAGATAGGCATTCATCAATGCCAAGCGATGGGTCTCGTGTACCAGTTCCACACCGTTGAACGCTTTATTCTGCTGGAAATCTGCCTGACGGTCAGAGAGTGCATACATATCGTTATTCGCATTGACATAGCGGTTGGCTGCAATCATAAAGCCAAAAGTACCACAGGCCGGGTCAAAGCACTTGTCGCCCAGCTGGGGTTTGATGAGTTCCGTCATCACATCGATCAGCACACGAGGGGTAAAGTACTGACCGGCACCGGACTTCTTCTCATTGGCGTTTTTCTCCAAGAGTCCTTCATACAGGTCGCCCAGACCTTCCTCTTTGGCCTCATACCAGTCCAGTTTGTCAATCTCCGTGATGATTTTTTCGAGGTTTTTCGGCTCCTCGATGCTGGAGGATGCGTTGGCGTAAATCTGTGCCACGCGGCCAACGGATTCTTCGCCCAGCTTGCTGAGCAGCGTATAGTAGTGCTTTTTCAGGTCAATGCCGGAACGGCTGGTCAAAGAGCCCCAACGATATGCTTCGGGAATATCCTTATCTGCGCCGGTCTCATCGGCCATTTTCAAAAACAGAATGTAGGTCAGTTCTGTCACATACTGGTGATAAGTAATACCGTCATCCCGCAGCACATTGCAGAGGTTCCAAAGTTTCTGTACAATATCTTGCGTGCTCATTTAAGCTGCTCCTTCGTAAATATAAGTGTTGATCTCGCGGATGATCTCCGCAAGCTGCCCGCCAAACTTCTTGTTAAAGCGTGCGAAACCGCCATCCATCTTGAACGCCGGTGCCTCAAAGGTCTCGATATTGAGGATGCTCTCGTGAAGCATATATACCTTGATCTTTTCCAGCAGATCCAGCTGCATTTTGTTAAAGTGATGCGCCGAAATCAGTTTAGAAAAGGCCATTTTCACGCGGTCATCGTGGTTCACCAGCGGCGTTTTAAGTACAGCCCGACGAACAAAGGCGATAATGTCTGCCACGATCCGTTCATTGCTCACCGCACTGGCCGCTTCATTCAAGCTGCTCTCGGTGAAATTCTCCTTATCCAGTTCCAGCTTTAACTCCCGAAGCTGCGCCCGGGTCATATCGCTGGGGCGGGTGCAGGCTATGCGGATCGCTTCGATACGGTCTTTGTTCTCATTAACATAGGCCACAAAAGAGTCCAGATAATCCTGCGGTTTTTCCGTGTCACCATAGCCGCGGGTCGTTTCCAAAAGGGTATCTTCCTTTTCGGAATAGTAATGTCCGCGCTTTTTGCCCTTCAGGTTGTCAAACCAAAGCAGGAAATCCTTATCCTCCCGGCAGCGTCGCACAAAGGCGTTCTCTGTACAGCTTTTCAATTCCTTCGCATATTCCCGAATTGTTTTTCCGCCTAAACGCTCGGATACATCATACTTTTGCTCATCGGTCAGATTGTTGCTCTTACGCTGCAATCTTGCCAAAATGCGATCTTTGACAGGCTGCTTGCTGACCTCACCCGGACGGAACAAATCCTCCAACAATTCAGCCATTGATTTGCTGACGGAGACTGACTTCATATTGGAAGTGTCGTCCAAGTCCTCGTACACGCGAACTGCATCGAAGATATTGAAGTGCGTCTTTCCGATTTCCGGACAAAGGCGAGTAGCGCGTCCCAGCATCTGCTCAAAGAGGATCCGGCTGTTGATCTTGCGCATAAACACCAAATTGCAAATTGCCGGCACATCGATTCCGGTAGTCAGCAAGTCGACTGTTACGGCAATGTTGGGGTACTGGTTGTTCTTGAACTGCTTGATCACCTGCAAAATCTTCTTTTTGTTGCCGCCGGCAGTTTTGCCCGTGATTTTCATAATGGCATCATTGGAAATGCCATAAGGCTTGTAAATTTCTCGGAGCGTATCCACAATACGGTCAGCGTGTGCATCATTTACTGCGAAAATCAGCGTCTTTTCTCCACTTTCCGGATTCAGGTAGGTCGAAACTTCTTCCAGCACCTTGCGGGTATGATCCGGCAGAACAATTTTGCGGTTGAACTCTGACACATCGAAATCCATTTCATCGTCCAAAACTGCACCGTTCAAAAGTTCATTGGTGTTGGGGTCATATTGCGCCAAGGTTTCCCCCTTCTTGAACTGTGCGTCATTTTCAATGAAATCCGTATTAATCAGATATGGAGGGTCGTGATCCACCAGCCAGCCATCGATAACCGCCTCACGGTAGCTGTAGGTATAGACTGGCTCCCCGAAAATCTCGGTCGTGTGCAGGGCGGGCGTAGCAGTCAAGGCAACTTTCACCGCATCGAAATACTCGATAACCTGCTTGTACTTGCTCATATAATCATCTTGATTATCGTAGAGGATTTCTTCTTCCGTCATTTCACGGTCAAGAATATAGCCTCGGTGGGCTTCGTCCACAATAATCAAATCAAATGCACCGGGCATCAAATCCGGTTCTTCTGCCAGAATCGTGCGTTTCAAAAGCCCCTGCACCGTTGAAATGCTGACCTTGGTTTCCAGATTGATGATGTTGTCATCGATCGCTTTGATCTCATATATTTTGTCCAGCGTCAGCAGTTCCTTCAGCTTGACATCTTTGAAGGTGTCCATTGCCTGCTCACCGAGGGACACTCGATCCACAAGGAAAAGAATACGACGGAAACGCTTGGATTCCAGCATCTTGTAGATAAGTTCCAGAACAGTACGGGTTTTGCCTGTTCCTGTTGCCATTGCAAGCAGCGCTGTCCTCTTGCCGTCAACGATCGCCTCTGTTGCCTTATCAATGGCCTTAATCTGGTAGTCGCGCAGATTCAACCCATTAGGATCTGTCATAAACGAATTATCTGCTGCAGCCAGCGCCTGATTGGCCGCCGCTGTATTCTGACCAAGTTTTTCCATCAGGTCACTTGGGCTAAACCAGTTCCGAATAGGATACGGTTGATTTTCCTGTTCCCGGACATCCAAAAACCAAATACCAGACTTCGTCCGCAGCTGCTCTAAATATGCCCTGCCATTTGAAGCAAAGAGGAAGGGGACCTGATAACCATTCCAGTTTCCAACCGTATGTGGAATATCCTCCGGCTTAATATGTGCAGCATAGTCCTTTACCTGCACATCGATGGTAGATGCCACATCTTCCGACATCTTTTTTGCATCCATCAATGCTACGAGCTTCTCGCCAACGAAGAATGCATAATCCGCATACCCGTTTTTGTAAAAGGCCGAATTGGTAGGCCATTCGCTGATGGCAATATTTCTCCCCTTTACAGGACGCGTTCCTTTGCTGTAGCGCAGGTTCTGCGTATCAGCTTCCCAACCAGAAAGACGAAGTTGCTCGTCAATCAAGCATCTGGTCTGCGCCTCATTCCAATTCATCATAGCGGAGACAGATTCTGATCGCCTTGCGCGCTCCTTCTGCGTTTTGCCCGAAGCTGCGGTCTTGACCACGGCCAGTTGCTTCGTCAATTCCTCGATTTTCCTTTCCTGCTCGGCAATAACGGATTCCAAATCTTCGTGCGTGGTCTCGCTCGGCATAACGAACTCAGGCGCAATATATCCCCAGTCTCCATAGGTTTCCATAAACCAAACAGCAAGATTGTATGTCAAGGATAGCAATGTCTTTGCTTCGTCCACGGAGTCCGTACCTATATGTACTGCCGAGTTTCTTGTCTTGCGAAGAACATATAGCGTGTTGTCAATTTCGTGCGGCAATAAACCGGCTCGCTTCAAAATGCGAATTCGATTTGCGTGGGTGTTGTCAACAGCCGGCTCCGCAATGTGCTCAAAGACAAGGATCTCCTGCACTAAGCGCTCGGCAAACATTCCGAGTTTATAGATACAGGCATTGGGATCAGAATAGACATAGGTTTCTGCGGTTGCGCCGATCTGTGCCAATGCAGGCCAGTATCGATTCAGAAAATCAAAATTTGATTTCATAAGCAGTCTCCCTCGATTTTTGTTAATTCATTTAGCATTTGATATAAGCACATCTCCAAAGTGCCAATTTGGCACTTTGGAACCACCGTGCTGGCACTTTGGGATTTCGCCAAAGTATCAATTTGATACTTTGGAAGCTGAAAGCTGATACTTTGAAATTCGTCAGCCTCATCCGACTGCCACTTCGACCTTTTTACCGCTGAAGGCCA
>ULKR01032087.1_pt1 | contig 10482 bp, 8 predicted proteins | sample 1951181 | NCBI WGS metagenome assembly ULKR01 (sample SAMEA4835503, study PRJEB28245) | human gut metagenome | biome: gut microbiome; material: fecal sample | place: Denmark | collected 2008 | reverse complement strand
GAAGCCGTAGCCGATGTTCCAGCCGAAGGGAACTCCGTCCACCGCGCCGGAGGCCGAGCCCCAGTACCATGTGTTTTTGTATGTCCACACGCCGCGTCCCCAGTCGAGAACGGCGAAGCTGTCAGAGGGGTCAAAAACATAGGTGTGTCCGTCGTAGGTGACCTCGCCGCGTGCGCGCATGCAGTTTATCTTCTGGTTATAGTAAAAATGCCCCGGTTTATCGAACGGAGTTGCTATGACCATGCTCTCCTCCGGCTCGTCGAAAAGCTCGACCTTTGCATAAAGCGAGCCGGCAGGGCCGAAGCGCTTCATCTGCGCTATCAGCGTGCGCACGCCCGAGCCGTTGTTTTTGAAATAAATGCTGTAATTTTTGCCGATGGCGGTCGTGTCGCCGGTCTTGCTCGTTTCGGGCAGCTTGCGCTTTCCGAGCGGCATGAAGCACATGGGGCTTGTTGTGATCTCCCAGCCCTCCTCGAAGTTGAGAAGGCTTATCGAGTCCAGACCCATGTAGCCGTTATCGTCGATGGTGAGGGCAAGGGCAAAGCGGCCGTTGTTTATGAGGTAATAGTCCCATTCCTTGATGCGCATGGGGCTTGCCTTGATGTCCGCGCGCCTGTAAACCGGCAGAAGCTTCTTGGCGTAGCCCGGCTCCGTTAGCTCGCCGTCGGCGTTTAGCAGGGGTATTTCGCGAGTGATCTCGTGCTGATCCATTCCTACATCTCCTTTTTCAATTTGCGTATATCCGTTCCGGCAAACGGGAGCTTGAGAAACTCGCCGTCTATCCTCGAGCAAATCTGCGGAGTGTATCGCCGCGCAAGCTCCGCATCGGTGAGATTTGTGCTGATAATGGTCTTCTTGCCCTCGATAAGGCGCGTGTTTATAAGCGTGTACAGTGCCGAGATGCTTATCTGCGTGAGCATTTCGGTGCCCAGATCGTCAAGGATCATAAGCTCGCACTCGAGCATGCGCTCGACCCGTGTCGAGGCCTTTTCCGCAGCCTCGGCGTCGCGCGCGAATTTTTTCATTTCAAACGCCTCGAGCGCGGAGGCCGCGGTGTCGTAGCACACCGAATGGCCGTTTTGCGCAACGACGCGCGCTATGCAGGCAGACAGGAACGTTTTGCCCAGCCCCGTGCCGCCCTGAAACAGCAGGTTCATCGAGCGTTCCGAGAAGCTGGAGGCGTACTCGCGGCAGGCGGCGGAAACAATGCTCATCGCTTCCCTTGCCTCGCCGTACAGCGAAAGATCGAAGTTTTCAAAGCGCTCGTCGCTGTTTTTGAGAAGCGTGCTCAGCTCGCTTGTGAGCTGGCGGTTGTATTCCTCGATGAGGCAGGAGCACATTTGGCTTCCGATAAATCCGGTGTCCTTGCATTTCGGGCATGAGTAGATGTCCTCAAGATAATCGACCGGATAACCGGCAGCGTGCAGAAGCTCGGCCTTTTTTGCCTGAAGCGCAAGGCTTTCGTCCTCCAGCGCCTTGAGCGCGTCGGAAAGATCCGCGCTGCGCTTTATCGTAAGTCCGACAAGCTCGGACATCTGCGCGCGAAGACGGTCGTCGATGCGGTGAATCTCGGGTATCTGCGAATAAATCTTCTCCTGCCTGAGATAATGCTCGGCGACATTGTTTGCGTGTGTGTGACCTATCTGCTCTCTGGCGCGCGCCAGAATTTTTCCGTCCAGTGCCATTGTTTAACCGTTTTTAACCTTTTCGTATATTGAGCGCAGACGCTTGAGCTCATCGCCCGAAACGTTGCTGCGATGCTGATTTTCCGCCTTGACCGCGCTTGCCGGAGAGCGGCTGTCGCGCTCGGCAACGTCCTGCGCCGAGTGTATGCCCTTGTCATGCCACGAGAGCATGATCTTGTTCATGTATCCCCATTTTAAAGCGCCGGTGTTTGTCACCGTGCGGTCATATGCTATGAGTATGGCCTCGTTATCAAAGCCCATATCGAACCACGAGGTCATGTATTTGCGCTCGGTCGGCGTGAGCACGCGGCCGCCAAGCCCCATTGAGGTCTTAAGCTCGCCTGCGCGCGAGCGCTTTTCGGCGGCATTGCGTATGTATTCGTCGGCCTGCTCGATGGTGATGATCTCCTTGTTTGCCCATGAGTAGGCTTCCTTTTCGATGCTGCGCATCGAGGGCAGCCGGCCGGGACCGTATTTTTCGGTGAAAACGTCGATGCAGTAGCCGATGAGCATGAAAATAACATCTGCCGGCAGCGCGAGGTAATCGTAAATGCCGAAAAGCGTTTTCAGCTCGGCCGTTGAAAGGACTCTGCCGAGCTTGTGCTGCGCCTGAGCGATAACGGCCTGAAAACCGCTGTCCTCCTTCGAGCGGCGCACGATATCCGCCGAGGTGTATTCCGGAAGCTCCTCGGCAGGAGGGAGCTTTATCTCCTGCTCGGGCCTTGCGGCCGGGCGCGAAAGCCCCATTCTAAGCAGTTTTTCGTGCGCGTTTTTTATCTCGGCCTCGGTGCGGCAAAGCTCGCGCGCGGCTCTGTCGGCGTCAAATTCGCCGTTAAGATCGAGCCAGATATACAGCAGCGCAACATCGCCGTCATGTGCGGCAACAAGCTTGTCCGCGGCGCTGCGCGGTATTGAGTTTTGCTCTGCTGTGGGCATGACGATTCCTCTGTTCATTCAAAGTTTACACAATGGACTTTAACAAGAGGAATTATATCATTAAAATTAACTTGTAGCAATAGCCATGTTTGTGGTATAATTCAACGATAAAAGTAAAATGCCAGAGGTATGGATATATGCTTGAGCTGCTTTCTCCCGCAGGCTCGCCGGAGGCGGTCGTTGCCGCCGTTCAGAACGGCGCGGATGCGGTGTATATGGGACTTGGAATATTCAACGCTCGACGCGGAGCAAAAAATTTCAGCGAAGAGGAGTTTGAAAAGGCGGTCAGATACTGCCGCATACGCGACTGCAAGGTCTATGTCACGATGAACACGCTCGTCGGCGACAGGGAGATGGAGCAGGCCGTCGAGCTTGCCCGGCGCGTGTCGGATCTCGGCGCGGACGCCATCCTTGTGCAGGATTTCGGGCTCTTGAGCGTTTTGAAAAAAGCCGTGCCGGATATTCCGCTGCACGCGAGCACCCAGATGAGCATCCATAACCTTGCCGGCGTCGAGGCGGCCGCCGAGATGGGACTTACCCGTGCAGTCCTTGCGCGCGAGCTGAGTTTCGAGCAGATAAAGTTCATAACAAAGCATTCGCCGATAGAAACGGAGATATTCGTCCACGGAGCGCTGTGCTTCTGCCATTCGGGGCAGTGCTACATGTCGTCGCTTATAGGCCGCCGCAGCGGCAATCGCGGCATGTGCGCCCAGCCCTGCCGCATGGAATACACCATGGGCGGCAGACTTGAGGACAGTCATCCGCTTTCCCTCAAGGACAATTGCCTTGTTGACCGCCTGCGTGAGATCGAGGACGCCGGCGTTGCCTGCGTGAAGATCGAGGGCAGAATGAAGCGCCCCGAGTACACGGGCATAGTCACGGGCATATATTCAAAAATCATCAAAGAGCGCCGCGAGCCGACGGAGGAGGAGCTGAAGGCCCTCGCCGACGCATTCTCGCGCCAGGGCTTTACGCAGGGCTATTTTAACGGCGACAAGGCCGACATGTTCGGCGTGAGAGCCGAAACCGACAAGGTCGGCGAAAAAATGTTTGCCGACGCAAGAAAAGAGTACATCGGCAAGGAAGAGCGCCGCGTTCCGGTGAAGTTTTACGCAGTCGTAAACGCCGGAGAGGCGGTCAAGGCCGCGGCGATAGACAACCGCGGAAACAAGGTAGTCGCTTTCGGCGCAGAGCCGCAGAAGGCGATACGTCAGGCAATAAATTCCGAGGTCTTGAGTGACAGGCTCGGCAAGACAGGCGGTACGCCGTACTACTGCGTGGATGCGCAGAGCAGGGTGCAGAGCGGACTTTATCTCTCCGCGTCCGAGATTAACGAGCTGCGCCGCAAGCTTGTAACGGCGCTCAACGAGCGCCGCGCGATACCGCAGCCGCGCCGCAGCCTGCCCATGCCGCAGCTTCCCTCGGGGCAGAGCGCCGTGACCGATCCAGTCATGATCTATCAGGTGCGCACGGCAGAGCAGCTGACAGAGGAGCTTGCCGACACAAGACCCGATTATATCTACATTCCCGTCAAGGTCATGCACGATAATTTTGACCTTGTGCGCATGTTCAAAGAGCGCGGCGCCGTTCCGGTCGCCGTTTTGCCGCGTGTTATAACCGACAGCGAGACAAAAGACATATTCGTCATGCTGCGAAGCCTGTTTGATCTTGGTATAAACGAGGCGCTTGTCGGGAACCTCGGACATGTCATAATCGCACGCAAGGCAGGAATGAAAACGCGCGCCGATTTCGGCATGAATGTGTTTAACTCGTATTCGATGGATATGATACAGAAGATGGGCTTTTTATCCGCAACGGCGTCGTTTGAACTGCGTCTTGCGCAGGTGCGCGATATGGCAAAGTGCGTACCAACGGAGCTCATCGCATACGGGCGGCTTCCGCTTATGGTGTCGGATCAGTGCGTTATAAGCCACAGTCTCGGCGCGTGCAATTGCCAAAGCCCGGCTCAGCTTTCCGACCGTATGGGCTCAACATTCCCCGTCGTGCGTGAATATGAGCACCGCAATGTGATATATAATTCCCGAAAGCTGTTCATGGCCGATAAAAACGACGAGCTGTGCGGCGTGGGACTTTGGGGAATAAGACTGATGTTCACGACCGAGGGTGCGCGCGAGTGCGTTCAGGTCGCAAAGAGATATAAGGGCGAGGGCGACTATCAGCCGAACGATCTGACCCGAGGCCTTTATTACAGAGGAGTTGACTGACACTATGAGTATCGTGCTTGCCTCCGGCTCACCGCGGCGAAAGGAGCTGCTTGAAACGCTGGGGCTTGATTTCGCCGTCGTTCCTGCAAAGGGCGAGGAGATAGCGCCGCGCGGCGCAGGCCCTGCTGAAACGGTAGAGGCTCTGTCGCGGGCAAAGGCCGAAGAGGTCGCGAAAGACTTTCCGAATGCGCTTATCATAGCGGCGGACACCGTCGTCTGGGCAGGCGGCAGGATACTCGGTAAGCCCAAAGACGAGACCGACGCAAAAGCCATGCTGCACCTGCTGTCGGATAACACGCACGAGGTGTACACCGGCGTAACGGCCATGTACGGCGGCAAGACCGTCGTCGGCAGCGAGTGCACGAAGGTTTTCTTCCGCAAGCTGTCGGATGACGAGATCGATCGCTATGTTCAGACCGGAGAGCCGATGGACAAGGCCGGCGCTTACGGCATTCAGGGCAGAGCCGCGCTCATGGTCAGGCGGCTTGAGGGCGACTATTTCAATGTTATGGGGCTGCCGCTGTGCAGACTCGGCCAAATGCTCGAAGAGATCGGGGTGCATCTTTTTTGAACGTAAAAAATTATCTTAAGAAAAACGGAATAAAGCTCGGCATTATAGTGCTCGTCATAGCGCTCGTCGTCGGAGCGGCATCCTATCTTCTCAAGGGAAACGCAGGACTTATACAGAATGTGTCGGGCACGGTCAAAGCACCGGTGCAGCGCATGGTAAGCTCCGTTGCCGACTGGCTGGAGAGCCTTTACGGATATCTTTACGACTATGACCAGCTCGTTGCCGAAAACGAGCGTCTGCGCGCGGAGCTGACCCAGGCTCAGGAGGAGGCGCGAAACGGCGCCGCCGCCATCGAGGAAAATGAGCGCTTCCGCCAACTGCTGAATTTCAAGGAAAAACACAGCGATATGACGCTTGAATCGGCCAAGGTCGTCGCATGGACGACGTCGAACTGGGCAAATTCGTTCACTATAAGCAAGGGCACGAACGCCGATATTGCCGTAGGTGACTGTGTTATCACCGAGTACGGCGTCATGGTCGGACAGGTGACAGAGGTCGGCTCGACATGGGCGACGGTTTCTACGGTCATCGACCTTAACACGAATATCGGTGCGCTCGTTTCCGAAAACGGTGCTTCCGGCCTTCTCGTCGGCGACTTTGCCATGATGCAGGAGGGCTGCGTGAAGCTCAGCTACCTTGCCGACGGCGCGCAGGTTTTCTCGGGCGACACGGTCATGACCTCAGGCTCGGGCGGCGCATTTCCCCAGGGCCTTGTTGTCGGAACGATAAGCTCGGTCAAAACCGAGGCCGGCGGTCAGATAGAGTACGGCGAGGTCAAGCCCGGCTGCGACCTTAACGCGCTCGTGCAGGTTTTTGTAGTAAAAGATTTTGAAGTGGTGGAATAATTGCTCAACAGACTGATTCAGGCTCTTGAATGGAAAAAAGTCCGCATGGTGATCCAATACGCGGTCTATATGCTGCTTGTCATGCTGCTGCAAAGCGTGCTGTTTTCAAGGATCAGCATTTTCGGCGCAAAGGGCTTCATAATCCCGGCTGCCGCAGTTGCCGCAGGCATATATCTCGGCGGTGTTCGCGGCGCCGTATTCGGAATTTTCCTCGGACTTTTCACCGATATGGCCTTTTCCGAAACAACGGTGCTGTTTACGATACTGTTTCCGATGATCGGCTTCGGAGCGGGCTTTGCCTCGGAGTTTTATATCAACAAAAGCTTTTTCGCGTTCATGATATTCAGCGTGGCGGCGATACTGCTGTGCGGCATAGTGCAGCTTATCCACGCGCTTGTCGGCGGCGGAACGGAGCTTACCGCAGGACTGATCACGGTGCTTTTGCAGACCGTTTTGTCCGTGCTGCCGGTCATGCTGCTGTATCTTCCGTTTAAAGAAGGCGGAATAATGCACGCGCAATACTGATTGAGGATACCCGATGAACATAATTAAGAAAGAAAGACTTATAGCGCTTGCACTGGTGTTTGCGATGCTGATCACGGTGTATGTCGTTGCACTTTACAAGCTCCAGATAATCGAGGGCGAAAAGTACTATGAGGAAAGCCGCAACAACATGGTAACGACAAGCACAGTTACCGCCGCGCGCGGCAATATCCTTGACCGCTACGGCAGAGTGCTTGTGACCAATAAATCGTGCTATGACCTGACGATAAATACAGACGAGCTTTTTCCAAATGACGACAGCGTTGATTCAAACGCCGTCATATTGAAGCTTGTCAACATGATCCGCGATTACGGCGACGATTACATCGACGATCTGCCGATAACGAAAAGTCCTCCGTTTGAGTTTGAAAACGTCAGCGAGCAGGATCAGGCGCGGCTTGACGCTTATATAAAGACAAACAAAGTCAAGGAAAACGCAAGCGCCGTCGAGATACTCTCGAGCATGCGCGACCGCTATGAGATCGACAGCAACTACACCGCCGAAGAGGCGAGGATCATCGCCGGCGTGCGCTATGCTATAAACGTGCGATATCTCATAAATACCTCGGACTATATTTTCGTCAAGGACGCGGATATGAAGCTCATAGCCACGCTGCGCGAAAACAACATCGAGGGCGTCAATATAAAAGAATCATACGTCCGTGAATATGCTACCTCAGCTGCCGCGCACATCCTCGGCTACACCGGCGCAATGAGCGACAGTGACTATGCAAAGTATAAAGATCAGGGCTATTCCGCCGATGCCGCCGTCGGCAAGGATGGCGCGGAATATGCCTTTGAAAAATACCTGCACGGAACAAACGGTACCGTGCGCACGACCTCCGCTTCCGACGGCACGGTAATAAGCAAGGAATATATCGAAGAGCCGGAGCCGGGCAATAATGTGTATCTGACGATAGATATTGCCCTGCAGGAGGCCGCCGAGCTTGCGCTTGAACACGGCGTGGCCTCCATCCAGGCAAAGATAGACTCAAAGAAAGAGCAGCAGATAGCCAGCGGAACATATAAGGAAAAGCAGGATGTTATCGACGGTGCCTCCGTGGTCGTTGTAAATGTAAAAACAGGCGAGCCGCTTGCCATTGCAAACTGGCCGACCTACGATCCGTCCGAGCTGCTGGAAAAATACAATGAGCTGCTTGCGGATAAAAACGCTCCGCTTTATAACCGCGCGCTTCAGGGCGGCTATGCGCCCGGCTCAACCTTCAAGCCCTGCACGGCGATAGCCTCGCTGACCGAGGGAATAATAAACACCGGAACGACGATTGAATGTAGAGGCCAATATACGCGCTATGCTCAGTACGGATTTGCGCCATACTGCTGGATATATACGCAGAACAATCAGAAGCTGACTCACGGCTATCTGAACGTCACCGGCGCTATCCAGAACTCCTGCAATATATTCTTCTATTCGGCAGGACATGACCTCGGCATAGATAAGCTCGATAAATACGCGGCCGAATTCGGCCTCGGCGAGAGCACCGGCATAGAGCTGCCCGAATCCACCGGCAACATGGCAAATGCAAAAAACCATGAAGAGCTTACCGGCGAACCGTGGACGATAGGACAGACCATGCAGGCGGCTATCGGCCAGTCCGACAGCCTGTTCACGCCGCTGCAGCTTGCCGAGTATTGCGCAGCCGTCGCAAACGGCGGCGAGCGCCACAGCGCGTCGATACTCAAATCCGTGCGCAGCTACAGCTACGGCGATAACGTGCATGAACGCGAGGACGAGGTGCTCAGCAAGGTCGAAACCGCGCAGTATAACTGGGATGCCGTCCACGAGGGCATGCGGCTTGTCGGCAAATCAAGCCTGCCAAGCTACAGCATAACGAGCGTTGCAGCAAAAACCGGCACCGCCCAGAAGGGCGACAGCATCGCAAACGACGGTATCTTCATCTGCTATGCGCCCTTTGACGATCCTGAGATCGCAATGGCCATCGTCGTTCAGAAGGGCGGCGCGGGCGCAAACTGCTCGGTCATCGCGCAGGAAATACTGGAGGCTTACTTCAGCCTGAAGTCCGCAACCGACGTTACCGATGTCGAAGGCGAACTGCTGCAGTGATAAAAAACCGCGCTTTTTGTCAAAAAAGGCGTTGAAAGAAACGGCAGTATTGTATATAATAAAAAAGAAATTATAAAAAGAAGTTTTATAATAGGAAATTTCGCAAACAGAATCGAGGGAAGCTTATGAATATTGCACTTATGGCACATGACAGAAAGAAGGAACTGATGGTCCAGTTCTGCATAGCTTATTGTGGTATTCTGGCCGAGCATTCAGTCTGCGCAACCAACACGACGGGCAAGCTTGTATCCGAAGCAACGGGACTTCCCGTGACGCTTTATCTGCATGCCGACCAGGGCGGCGCCCAGCAGATCGGAGCAAGAATATCATATAACGAGATCGATCTTGTGCTGTTCTTCTGCGACCCGTCAAACCCCGGCGGATTTGACGATATCAACAAGATCGAACGCCTGTGCGATCAGTATCAGATCCCGTTTGCAACCAATGCGGCAACCGCGGAGGTGCTCGTTCAGGGCCTGCGGCGCGGTGATCTTGACTGGCGCAATATCGTCAATCCAAAGCGCAGGTAGGCTGCATCGCCGAATTAAAACTCGAATGCTGTTATTGCTCAAGCAATAGCAGCATTTAGTGATTGAAAGGAATAAAATTTAGTATGGCAAAAGTTGCGCCGAGAACCCTGTCGGGCTTCATGGAGTTGCTTCCGGCAGACCAGATAAAGATGGAAAAAATGATGGAGACGCTCAGGAAGAGCTACTCCGTTTACGGCTTTGCGCCGCTTGACACGCCGGTGATCGAATCGGCGGAGGTGCTGCTTGCAAAGGGCGGCGGCGAGACCGAAAAGCAGATATACAGATTCAATAAGGGCGACAGCGACCTTGCGCTGCGCTTTGACCTGACTGTTCCGCTTGCAAAATTCGTCGCTGCAAACTACGGATATCTGATATTCCCGTTCCGCCGCTATCAGATAGGCAAGGTTTACAGAGGCGAAAGAGCGCAGCGCGGCCGCTTCCGCGAGTTTTATCAGGCCGATATCGATATCATCGGCGACGGTAAGCTCGATATCATAAACGAGGCGGAGATCCCGGCGATAATCTATCGAACCTTCACCGCGCTCGGCCTCAAGGGCTTTAAGATAAAGGTCAATAACCGTAAGCTCTTAAACGGGTTTTACAGCCTTGCCGGCATGAGCGAAAAGGCCGGCGATATAATGCGCACGGTCGATAAACTCGATAAGATCGGCCCCAACAAGGTCCGCCAGCTTCTTATGGATGAGCTGCACATGTTCTCGCACAAGGCCGACGATGTTATGGACTTCATGGCCATAAGCGGCACGAATGCCGCGGTCATTGCCGGACTTGAGCGCTATAAGGGCATGGACGAGCTGTTTGACGAGGGACTTGAGGAGCTTAAGACCGTGACACGATATCTTGCCGATTTCGGCGTCCCGGAGGAAAACTTCGCTATCGACCTTTCGATAGCGCGCGGCCTTGATTATTACACCGGTACGGTTTACGAAACCGAAATGACTGCTCACCCCGAGATAGGCTCGATCTGCTCCGGCGGCAGATACGATGATCTTGCCGGATACTACACCGATAAAAAGCTGCCCGGCGTAGGCATATCCATCGGCCTT
>ULKR01005109.1_pt1 | contig 10489 bp, 10 predicted proteins | sample 1951181 | NCBI WGS metagenome assembly ULKR01 (sample SAMEA4835503, study PRJEB28245) | human gut metagenome | biome: gut microbiome; material: fecal sample | place: Denmark | collected 2008 | reverse complement strand
AAGCCATACCAAGACCAATACGGCTCGCCGCCTACATTGCCCACCTGAGAAAGAGCGACGGTGACGATCTGATCCTCGCTATAACGGATGCCGTAAAGGACTGCCGCCCAAAGGGAATTGTTCTCATCCTTGAGCAGTTCGGCAAGGTATTCCCGCTGTTCTGCGTCAAAGCCGTATAGGTCAGCCATCTCATCCACCGTCAAATGAGAAACGGTAATATAAAGAGTTGTTTTTGTGACTGTCGTTTCCGTCTGAACGATGTTGCCGTTTCCGTCGTCCGTTTCGGTTATTTCCGTTTCCGAGTGACTTTCACTGCGGGAGGATATGGAGTTCATCTCCCAAAAAATGTCCGAGAGAATCTGCTTCTTGCTCTCGTCCATCGTGGCAACCTCCTGCGGATTGTCCGTGTCTGTATTCGTCTTGACTGCATAGACCGCAAGCACATCCTTCCACACGGCTCGACCGCCGCTGATCTCCATATTATCATAGGCTACCGAGTTTTTCTCCGCTTCCATCTTGGCATCGTAATCAGCGTTGATTTCCTGCACGGCAGTCTGCATCGACATTCCCGTTCCGGAATCCTCGCCGGAAAAGAATATCCCGAAAACCGAGCCGCAGATCAGAGCAATCAGGCAAATTACGACAATGACCGCAACGGCAACCCAGCCGCCTGCGGCGATAGCGGCGACCAGTGCTTTTGTCGCCGCTATGATCGCTTTGACTGCGGCAATCGTTGCTTTTACGGCAGCTTTTACACCGGCAACTGTTGCCTTGGCTGTGGCTTTGGCTGCTTGTGCGGCTTTTTGCGATGCTTTCACCGTAGCCTGTGCGGTTTTCTGTGCCGCCTTTGCCGCTTGCTGTGTGGTCTTGATTGCCGTTTTCGTGGTCTTGACCGACCTCTGTGCGGCTTTGGCTGCACCTTTCCCGGCAGTCTTGATGGTTTTCTTACCGGCAGAACCGGCAGACTGTTTGATCGTCTTTTCCGTTTGCTCGACCGCCTTGATGGTCTTATTCCCAGAGGTGCGGACAGTCTGCCTTTTCATCGACTCAGCCGCTCGCTTTTCCCGGAACCTTTGAACACTATCCTTTGCTTTGGAAACATTCCGTTTCGTTTCTTCCAGCCCCTTGCGTCCCTGCTTATCAAATTGGTGCGCCGCTTCGTGCGTGATACGGTCAACGCCGCCTTCCACTCGGTCGGAGGCGTACTCCTCGGCATTATGCTCATCCGGGTGCGTTGTGTGTTCTGCCTTTTCCTTTGTCTGCACATAGGCGGAGCGCATACGGTCTGCGGCGATTGCCGCTTTGTCGATCTTCTTGATTGTGCCTTTCACGACATCTCTCGTTTTAATATCAGCCATTGAACCCTCCTTTCCGGGGCGTACCCAAACGCCCCTAAATTAAAAACGAGGGGTAAAGGTATAAACACCTTACCCCTCAAAGTGCGGGAGCTGAAAAGTCTTGATATTGCTGGCTTTTTCAGCGCCTATTTTTCGACTCTGCCCGTTTTCTTCTTGCGTACTCTGCCTGCTGAGCTTTGTAAGCTCTTCGAGCGCACTTCTCGCAATATTTCTTTCGGTTGCCCTTCTTGATGATCGGCGCACCGCAGGACACGCACTTTTCAAAGCGTGTGCCAAGAATATCCGCTTCCAGCAAAGGCTCTGCCGGCAAAACAGCTTTGCGGAAATACTTGCAGAGAAGTGAGTATGAGATGCTCTGCACACAGGCGCAGGGTTCTCCGTCATCCAGCGCAAGGCAGTTGCCGTTGTCATAATTGGCACAAAGGCGCTTAATTAGGGCGTTCGCCCTCTGCCGTTGCTTCGGCGTGAGTCTTGGCAGCATCCGCACCACCGTCCTCCGTTATGCGCTTCGCCACGACCACAAGACGGCTGTTGTTGCGGCTGTACTCACAGGTAGACAGCGTAATGAGCTTATCGCCGTATTCGGCGGTCACGCCGGTATCATAGAAAGACAGCTCCTTGCTCTTGGCAATAAAGTCGTCAAACGCATTGGCGCTCTCTGCGTCTATAAAGCGATAAAACTTGAATGCTTCGGGACTGTCGGTGTAGACCACCGTGCGGAATACGGCAACGATCTCATACTCCTGCTTATCCGTCAGTGTGTTGAAGGTAATCGCCCGATGCTCGCTCCAAAAGCCCTCATCCTTATACTTTTCGAGGTGGGCAAACATTGAGCCGTTGGACATATGGTGTCCGTAAATCACAAGATTGTCGGACGGCTTCTGCACATCGCAATCCTCCTGCACATAGGGACAGCCATAGTCGGAGTATTCCTTATCAAAGCCGTGCTTCAGGTAGAAGTTCGGCTCATTCACCGACTGCATCACGGGGTAGTTGATGTTGGTATCTGCAATGCTGATCCAGCCCACCAAATCACCGTTCTGCTGATAAAGCCCGGCAAGCTCCGGCAGAAGCATCTTTTCCTCGGAGTATGGAATCTGCTCCGTCGGTTCCGTTGCACTATCCGTCTGCACCGCAGCTTCCACAAGGTCAGCCAGATCATCATAAAGCTCAGCTTGCTTATTTGCTTCCTTGTAGTGCTCGATAATAAAATAGGTGCTTGCGCCGAGGACGGCTACAAGCACCGCAATAAGAATTGCACAGATTTTCTTTTTCATTGCGTTTCCTTTCATAAAGCGAGTAGGCACCCGCTGAAGTCAGCGAGTGCCTATAAGGTTTGTCTTGTTTATTTGCAGTAGATAGAGATTGCACGCTCGACAAATTTTGCAGTTCCTTCCCCACCTGCTTTATCAATATTCTCGGTAAATTCACCTCCAGCTCCATACATTGCACCAAGAGTTTGCAGTATTTCAGGGGTGCATTGATAGTAATTCTCTGAGATATATGCCTGTAAGCGCTTCACCAAGGCTTGCGCTTCCGGCAATGCAGGATCGCCATCCTTGCATTTGCCAAAATCAGAGAAGATCAGCATCAGTCCTCTTGCAAGCGCTTCTTCTGCATCCTTAGAGCGCCCCTTGTTCTTTTGCGTATATTCCTGATAGACATTGGTGTGTTGCCACTTTTCTTTTGCTTTCGTAGCGTATTCATCCATCTTTGCCGTATCAAATGCAGAAAAGTCCATATTCATCCCTCCAACCTGTTTTAGTCCACGAGCGAAGGTGATAAGGTTTTCGATATGCTCTTTTTTCAATGTGAGCAAGCATATTTGCTGATCTAAGGCCCGATCCCTATCAAAGTCCGGACTTTGAAGAATGGACTGAATCTCTTTGAGAGAGAATTCAAGCTCACGGAACAGCAATATTTGCTGCAAGCGCTCCAGAGCTATATCGTCATACAGCCGATAGCCCGCTTCGGTATATTCCGCCGGATGCAGTAAACCGATTTTGTCATAGTACTGCAAGGCACGAATGCTAACCCCCGTGAGCTTGCTCACCTCATTGACGGTCATCATTGGTATCATCCTCCTTCGTGGTAATTATAGCATAAACCATTACGCAGCGTCAGAGTCAATACCTTTTTTGAAGAATTTAAGCACCCTCGCCCGGTTTGGTAGTCATCAGCTTGTAGAGCTTCGTGTTTTTGGGAAACTTATTGGCAAACGGAACAAGGCTGGAGCCGACCTTGATCAGTCCGTGACCGGCATCCACATTGGTGATATAGGAAAGCTGGGTATCCGAGATGTTCAACAGCTTCGCAAGCTCCAATCTGTCCGTGGATGCCTGATTGAGCATCACGATGAACTCGGAGTTTGCCAGCATCGTTCTTGCCGTGTGGGACTGGAGCAGATCGTCCACATTCTGCGTGATGCCGGTCGCATAAGCGCCATACTTTCGTACACGCTTCCACAGGGTGAACAGGAAGTTTGCGCTGTACTCGTGCTGGAACAGAAGGTAGATCTCGTCGATGAAGATGAAGGTGTTCTTACCCTTGGCTCGGTTCTGCGTAATACGGTTCAGGATAGAGTCGAGAACGACCAGCATACCGATGGGCATAAGCTGTTTGCCGAGGTCGAGAATGTCATAGCAGATCAGGCGGTTGTCCGTGTCCACATTGGTTTTCTTAGCAAAGGTATTCAGAGAACCGTTGGTAAACAGCTCAATGGCAAGGGCGATCTCCTGCGCTTCAGGTTCGGACTGCTTCAAAAGCTCTGCTCTAAAGTCCTGCAAGGTCGGCACTTCGCCGGTATAGTTGTTCTGCTGATAGGTACGGTAGACGCTTGCCGTGCAGCGGTCGATGATGGACTTCTGCACTGCACCGAGGTTGTTACCACCGATAAGCTGTTCGCACAGGGACATAATGAACTCGGATTTCAGAATGACGGGGTTTGCGCCGTCGCCGTACTCCCGGTTCATATCCATCGCATTGATGTGGGTGGGAGAAGTGGCAGAGATGTTGATGATCTCGCCACCCAGCGCCCTAACAAGAGGAGTGTACTCTCGCTCTGGATCTATTAGCAAAATATCCGAATCTCCCGATAGCATTTGATTGATGATTTCATTCTTTGCAGTAAAAGATTTACCACCACCCGAAACACCGAGAATGAACTCGTTGCCGTTCAAAAGCTGTCGGCGGTCTGCGATGATCATATTCTTGGAAATAACATTCTGACCGTAATAAACGCCGTTGGTATGGCAAATATCCTGCACTCGGAACGGGATAAAGACCGCAAGGCTCTCTGTGGTCAGAGTACGGAACGAATCAATCTTGCGGACACCGAAGGGCATCGCCGTATTCAGTCCGTCAAGCTGCTGGAACTTGAGAACACCGAACTGGCAAAGGTGCTTTCTTGCTGTGGTAAGCAGAGCTTCTGTGTCATTGTCAAGCTGCTCCTTGGTGTCCGCCGTGTGAACCATCGTCAGAACGGCAAACATCATTCGCTGGTCACGGGTCGTCAGGTCGTCAAGGAACTCTTTCATTTCCTTGCGCTGTTGTTCAATGTCGTAGGGGAGCTGTGCGGAGAAGTTGTTGTTGGCATTCTGCCTACGCTGCCAGTTGGTCGCATTGGTTTCCACGCCGAGCAGACGACTTTCGGCTTCCCGAACGGCTTCATCCGTGGGTACGGGGATAACATCAATGGACATCATCAGATTGCGGTTGAGGTCGGTCATTTCCGCTACCATACTGTCCTTGATATAGGAAGCATACTCCCGCAGGAACAGCACTCTGCCGTAACGCTCTCCAATCTTGAAATAGTCGCCCGTGAACTCCATCGAGTCCGGGCAGATGAAGTCCTTGAAGTCGTGTCCCTTTCTGCGGGTTTCCTTGATGTCGAAGCGGAACTCCGTTTCTTCACCGGCTCGGTAAAAGTCGTGGAAAATGCGGAGCCGTTCATCCGGCTCCAACTCTACGCACTTACTGCCGAGTCGCCCGAAGTGGGCAATCAGGTCGGCACCCACACGGGCAAAGTAGTTTCTCGCTTCCTCCACATTCTTCTTGCACACCGAAATGGTGATATATTTCTCCTGAATAATCGAGTTTGCGCCGGTTGCTTTTTCAAGAAGCATCCGGTTATATTCCTCACGGTACTCGTCAAGAGCATCGCCCTTCAGAGGGAGAAGAATGGTTTTCTCAAAATCCGCACGGTTCAGGCGACGGTTGTTGATGGTGATTTTGGTGGTTGCGCCGCTGTCAAAGCTGTTGAGCAGTTCCGAATACTCAAGGAACATTGCTTCCTTGTCCTCACGGCTGGCGACGGCATAGTTGATGTCACTGAACTTGTAGGTCTTGGAGAACTTATCTCTGCCCACCTGAAAAATACCGTCGTCGAAAAATGCCTTGATGGGGATCACATCCTGAACCCCTCTCGGCACAACAAATCGTTCTTTGTCCTGCTTGAGCAGGTTGCGAAGTGTTTTAATCATTGGCTTTCAATACCTCCTTCTGCTTGTGTTCCATTTCAGGCTTCATCATTTCGTAGTAGGTGTTGGTGGAACGGAAGGTCAGCTTCTTCGGCATCAGGAACTCGGATTTGAACCAAGCCCATACGAACTTTTCAGCCGTCATTCCGTTGTACTTAATGAAGCCGAGAGCCGCAAAGGGGGCGGCTCCCAAAATACACATCCACGATACGGTTTCCGTGCCGACATAAGGGTTGAGCAGGAAATAGAGTCCCACTGCCACCACGCAGGCACAGGCAGAAAAAATGAACTGTCGCATAGACAGCCCAAAGAACATTGCCTCCGTATAGTTGCGAATTTCCCTATTGATCTTTACTTCCATTGAAGCTCCTTTCTCTACGATAGCGTTCCTTTGCCTGACGGATTTCATCGGCACAGATGCATTCATCCGCAAGGCAGTTCACCTTGCCTTTGCCTTTGCCTCTGCCGCCGTAGTACAGGCAATATCGGCAATCGCAGTCCTCAAGGGTAAACCCCTTGAAGCGGTTATAGATTTTGGTGTTGTTTTTCATATTGCGCTCCTTACAGTCCCATCATCTCTCGGATAATGCGGTCGCTCATCTTGACCGAACCAACGAGGACAAGCATATTAAAGAGCAGTTCGCCCACATAGCTCCACACCTGCGTGACCGCTGCCGCATCGGGGTTTACCACGGGCGGCGAGGACGCAAATAGTGAGAAGATGATGCAGGACAGCACGATCACTGCTCCCTCCAAGCAAACGGCACAGTAGCTTTTGATGAAGGACTTGCCTACATTCTGACTCGGCTCACCGGCAAAGGTGGAAAGCGGAATGGGCGCAAGCGCCGTATACATATAGAGCTTGAAAAATCGCCCATACACGGTCATTATCAGGATAAAGGACATCACGGTAATGAAAAGCCCGCCGATGAGCGTGACAGCCCATAGCGGGATACTCTCGAAGAAGCCGCAGTCCTCAATAGTCGTTATCATTTCAGCCGGCAGAACCGTCTGTTGCGGTGAACCGAAGCCTGCCGAACTCATAATTGTCGAAATCGTTCCCTGCACGATATTGAACAAGGCAAGCATCAGTTCCATACCATAGGTGATAGCACCCTTGGCAATGGCAAAGCGAACGAACAGCTTCAGAGCGTGTTCCGGTTTCTTGACTTCTGTGAACGAACCGCAGGTTTTCACCATACCGGCGACGAAGAACAGCACAAGGAGTGCAAGTCCGATAGACTGCACTGCGCCGTTGATGTTGACGATCACGCCCCATATTCCACCGCCTTTGAAGTCCTGCGGCGTTGTCGTGATAAGCTGCCAAATCTCTGCCAGCTTCTCGTTCCAAGTTTCCAATGCGTTTTCAAGGTTTTGTACGACCCAGTTGTCGCTCACGAAAAGCACCTCCTTTTCATAGAGTTAAGGGGTGCTCCCGCTTTTTCGGGAACACCCCTCGGTGTGAAATTTTTTAGCCGACAATCAGGTCGAGGATTTCCTTGGCAAAGGTGATGATGACGCCGCCTGCAAGGGTCAGAAAACCGTTCGCTCGCTGAGAGGGGTCGTGGGACTTCAGGGACAGACCGACCTGCACGACGCCGAAGCCCAGCAAGATAAGCCCGATGGCACGAATCAGCCCGAAGATAAAGGTAGACAGGTTGTTGATAACGGTAATGGGGTCGTTGGCGGCAAACGCCGTAACCGAAGTGCCGAGGACGAGAGCTGCACCCATAATGGCGGTGCAGTAAATGCGAAAGCCCTTCTTGACCTTGCCGGTCATAGGCAGCTTTTCGGTATGCTTCTCGGTGTTCTTCTTGAAAATGTTCATAGTAGTTACCTCCGTAATTTTGTTGTTGTATTGTTGTTGGTTTCCGAGTTGAAATCCTCATCGGACAACAGCTCATAGGTGGTTTCCGATACCTCTGTATCCGGCAGAGTATCGGGGTCGAGGTACTGCACCTCAATGGTCGCAACATTACTTGTGACCTTGCCGTGCTGATAGACGCCGCCTTTTCCGTCGGCAGTCAGGTCAACGGCGGGGTGCTTGAGAATGTCGTATTTTAAGTCCATCACGGGGAGTTCCCCTCGGATGAACAGAATGGCGTAGCGGTTATCAAGCATACGAACCTCATCGGGAGTCAGAAGCTCTCGACCGCTGATCTGATAGTTGGTGGAATAGTTTCCGCTTCGCCCGGAACTCTTTCCGTAAGTGTTCGTGTCGATGGTTTCCTTGCCCAGCAATTCGCTCACATACTTATGGGTGGACTGCTCGTTGCCACCCAAGTAGAGGAACTCATCGCAGTTACCGACGATGGATTCCCACTGCTTTTCAAACAGTGCCTTGAGCTGTGCCAAGTTCTGAAGAATGATGGACACAAACACGCCACGGGAACGCATAACGGAAAGGATCTTATCGAAGTCGTCCGGCAGGCTGACATTGGCGAACTCGTCCATCAGGAAGTGAACGGGAATTGGCAATGCGCCGCCGTGAATATGGTCAGCGGAAAAGAAAAGCTGCTGAAATAGCTGGGTATAAAGGATGCTGACCAAGAAATTGAAGCTGGAATCGTTGTCCGGGATAATAGCGAACAATGCCACTTTCTTTTCGCCCATAGAAGCAAGGTCAAGCTCATCGGTACAGGTCAGTGCCGCCAAGCTCTCCAAGTTGAACTTTTCAAGCCTTGCAGCAAGGGTGATCTGAATGGATTTCAGAGTCTTTGCCGAACCGGTGTGGTAAGACCGATAGTATTTCAGAGCAATGTGGTCGGGTCTGTCCAACTCCAAATCAGCGAACAGACAGTCCAGCGGTGAAGGTCGTGGATCTTCCTCATTGTCGATGGCAGCCGCTTGCAGCATCTCCATTACCATTGCAAAGTTCTGCTCGTCCTCCGGCGCTTCGTAGTGAAGATAATAGACGAGAGCAGACAGCAGCATTGAAGCTGAGGTATCCCAAAAAGGGTCGTTACTTTGTGACCCCTTTGGCGTTGTGCTCTTGAACAGATTTGTCACAAGCCGTTGCACATCGTTGTCCGAATGGAGATAGACAAACGGGTTATAGCAGTGGCTCTTTTCCATTGAGATCAGATCGAGAACTCTGATCTCATAGCCCTTTTTCTCCAACAGATTTCCCACATCCCGGACGATCTCGCCCTTTGGGTCAAGAATCACGAAGCTGGTATTTGCCTGCATCAGATTCGGCTTACAGTAAAAGCGTGTCTTACCGGCACCGGAACCGCCGCAGACAAGGGTGTTCAGATTGCGGCGGTGTTTCTTGCCGTTGAGTCCGATACGGACTGCCTGCGTCATCAGCTTGTTTTCGGACGGTGGGTTCTGCCGGTATTTCTTGTCCACGGCTTTGGCATTGCCCCATTTTGCGCTGCCGTGTTCCTCCCGGCGTCGGTAGTTCCTGCGTGTAGAGAAGTAGATACCGATGCCCATTCCATAGCAGAGAAGCAAAACGAGGACAGTTTTTACACTGTCCTCGCAAAGCACTATATGAAACGGGTCGCTCATCACATTCATCAAGCTCGGCAGTATCTCCGGCAAGCCACCCTTAACGGATGGTGCAATGAGAAGTCCGAGCCACACAATCGGCAGGATGCCGAGTACGGCGAGAATGATGGAGGTCTGTCTGTCGTTATCTCGATTCACGACAGGAGCAGTCCTTTCTTTCCACTACCTTGAACTTTTTCTTTGGGGCATACCCGACCTTGATGATAAGATCGTCCACGGCATCGGTGGATTTACCCTCATTCATCAGTTCGGTTTTGGTATCGTTCAAAGCTCGAATCACTACGCCGTGTTCATAATCGTCCAAGGCGATGTGATAGCGTTCCTCTTTCATCGCTCACACCTCATCTTTCCTGATCTTTGCTTCGGTCTGCTCGGCGACGGTAGATTTCCTCCGACACACGAGAGCCGATCTCGCTCATCGCAGAACGGGTCTTGGAAAGCTCCGCACGAATTTCCTTTGGGGACTTGCCCGCCAGCTCCTCCGGGATACGGTCAATGGCGAAGTTCTTCACATCCACGCCAAACTTACGGCAGAGCATATAACCGACGCAGACAGCAGAGAAGCCCATATCCCTGCGGCTGTATGCTTCGCAGTTCATTGCAAGCTGAGCGTGACCAAGCTCCTGTGCCACGCACTGGCAGAGTACAACGCTGTCCCCAATGTCCCGCTTGATATAAAGGGTCTGATCCTCGTTCTTATAGAACGCTCCCATATTGGGAGAAGGCAGCTCCTCCACAGTGCTCACATCAATGGGAGCCGTGTCGAGCATAATAGCAACGAGCTTTCGGGGATCACGGTCAAGGGTAGGTGCAGCAGGCTTCTTGCCGCTGGTCTGCGCCACATCGAATACCTTCTTGACATTGTAGGCAATGCCGGTAGAGCCGTCATTCTTGGTGTATTCCACAGGTTCAAGAATGGACAGACTCTTAGCACCCTTGTTGACCTTCACGCCGTCCTCCTGCCAGTCACGAAAATCCTTGAGCTGAGTCGCCTGCGGCTGCTGCTTATAAATGAGCAGAGCGTTGGCGGCAGAGTAGCGATCCATTCGTGCCTGCGTATCGAGATATGCCCTGAACTTGTCGGGGTCACGGACGATCTCAGTAGCGGTATCGTCGATCATCTGATACACGGCATCCTTC
>ULKR01012640.1_pt1 | contig 10607 bp, 11 predicted proteins | sample 1951181 | NCBI WGS metagenome assembly ULKR01 (sample SAMEA4835503, study PRJEB28245) | human gut metagenome | biome: gut microbiome; material: fecal sample | place: Denmark | collected 2008 | reverse complement strand
TATTTTAATAATATGATTCGCAATAAGATTGCGCACGGAAGGTATAAGGGAAATCAAAACGAGCAAATTCAAGACGAGATTTTCGCAAATGAACTGATATTAGATATGGGAATGTTAGTACATATGTTGTCCAGAAAGAGCGAAACAGAAAAAATGTATCGCTTTGTTCACGGATACAAAAAACATTATGAACAAGTAATACGCTCGTCTGAAGAACATCAATGTTTTGGGGCTTTATTCAATGATATGATTGGAGAAAAAACAATAGCTGACTACGATACTATTGAACGGTATAAACCTATTCAAGTTGCATATTGGTTGGTAAACCCATATTACGAAAAGATTTATGGACAGGTAGATGATAAAAAGGATTTGTTAGAATTACGAAATGAATTTTTAAGCAAGGAGTTTTGGGATTATGTTTTGCAAAGGCTGAATTGTGTTATTAGCCAAGGCTATGACTATTTGGGAATAAATATGGAATTCCTATCAGTAGTCAAGGGCTTATTTAGCTGCGATATTAGCGCAGAAGTTAAACAGGTTTTGAAGAAAGTGAATGCAGCACTATCAAGAATAAGAGATATGCAATTACAGAATTAGGAATAAATTTTACATAGCCGAGTGATTTTCACTTAACGGAAATCACTCGGCTTTTTCTATTTCTGGAGGTGATTTGATTGAATGAGAAGCAGCAGACCCTATGTGCAGCTTGACCCTGCGGTTATCGAACAGGCACGGCAAATGGACTTGCTCTCCTATCTCAGAGCTTATGAGCCGAACAATCTGGTGCGTGTCGGCGGCAGCGTTTACTGCACCAGAGAACACGACAGCTTAAAGATTTCCAATGGCAAATGGTTTTGGTGGTCGAGAGGTATCGGCGGCGTTTCCGCCCTTGACTATCTTATCAAGGTCAAGGATTACGGATTTGTCGAAGCCGTCGAAGCTCTGACGGGTGGTGCGGTTGAATGGACGCCGCCGCAAACGCCGAAAAAAGACGAGCCGAAAGTTCTGCTATTGCCGCCGAAAAACAAGGATTGCAACCGAGTAATGCAGTATCTTTTCGGGCGTGGCATTGATTATCAGCTCATACAAGAGTGCATTGCAGACGGCACGATTTACGAAAGCGCCGATTATCACAACGCTGTTTTTGTGGGCAAGGATAAAAGCGGAACGCCAAAGTATGCCGCCTTGCGCAGTACGCTCGGAAGCCCCTTTAAGCAGGACGCTTCGGGAAGTGACAAGCGATATTCGTTCCGACTGCTTGCAAAAGAGCCGATAAACACGGTGCATTTATTTGAAGCAGCCGTTGATTTGCTGTCCTATGCAACCTACCTTAAATGTGAGGGCAAGGACTATCGGACACAAAATCTGCTCTCTTTGTCGGGTGTATATCAGCCCAAAAAGGAGCTGAGCGAGAGCAAAGTTCCCATTGCGCTGTCCACTTATCTCAAAGAAAATCCGCAAATCAAGACCGTTGTTCTGCATCTTGACAATGACAAAACGGGCAGGCTGTGTACTGCCGCCTTAACTGAATTACTGAAAAAGGACTATGAAATCGTTGATTCTCCGCCGCCTGTCGGCAAGGATGTCAACGATTTTTTAATGTCCTATCTGGGGCTTTCAAGGCAAAAGTCCGTCCGTGAAAGGAGTGATGTCCGTTGATTGTGCAGCAGGTTTTCTGAAAAAAGCGCAGCCAAACCAACCCTAAATTTAAGAACGAAAGTGAGGAAATGACGATTGAAAAACTATGATGTGACCCTTACCGCCCACTACGAAAAGACCGTTTCCGTTTGCGCCGACAGCCCCGAACAGGCGGCGGAGAAAGTCAAAATCATTCTCTTTGATACCGACCTTATCGAGTTTTCCGATGAGGATTTTGTCTGCGGAGAAGCCGATATTACCAAGCACAGCGAGGACGGTCTTGACGATACCGATGAGGAAGAATTGTTCGAAGAAGATGATTGTTCGGACTGTCCGTATTTCTGCCCCGTGTGCGGAGAATGTCTGTATGAGAACGGGTGCGAAGAATGATATGTCTTACCAAGCACTGAATTTGGCTAACCAAATTCGCTTGTTAGGGGGCTGCCCCTAATACCCCCTGAAAACAGAAAGGAGTTTGAGAATGAGTAAGTTTATATTTTTCATCATCGGCATAATGCTCGGCGGACTGACGGGCGTTGCGATTATGTGCTGCTTACAGATAAACCGTCTGTCCAAGAGAGAGGAAGTGAAAAATGCGAAAACGAAATGTACAGATACTTTTCCGTCTGACTGAGGAAGAAGCCGAGCAGCTTAACGAGCTTGCGCGAAAATCGGGTCGCTCAAAAGAAGCATTCCTAAGAGAAACGGTAAAGGGATACCGCCTGTGCGAGAAGCCCGACCCAGAGTTCTATAAAATGATGCGAGAGCTGTCGGCTATCGGCAACCGTATCAATCAGCTTGCGGTCAAGGCAAACGCCCTCGGCTTTATCGACACGCCGATGCTCCGAGAGGAAGCGAGGAAATGGCACGAGTTCCAAATCGAAATCCGCAAAAGGTATCTGCTGCCCTGCAAGGTATCTTAATGGCGGTCTGCGAGATATGGGATGTGCGTGGCAGGCTCGACCACCCGATTGACTACGCAGAAAATCCCGAAAAAACCGCCAACCCCAAATACACCGAAGCTGATTTACAGGCTATGGTCGATGTAATGGAGTACGCCACCAATAAGGATAAGACCGAGCAGCGTTTCTTTGTCACGGGCGTAAACTGCGACCCGACAACCGCCAGAGATGAAATGATGGTTGCTAAAGCCCAATGGAGCGACACGAGTGAGATTGTCTGTTATCACGGTTTCCAGAGTTTCAAGTCTGGCGAGGTCACGCCAGAGCAGGCGCATGAGGTCGGGGTCAAACTTGCCGAGAGAATGTGGGGCGACAGATTCCAAGTCATTGTTGCTACCCACCTCAACACCGAGTGCCTGCATAACCACTTTGTAGTAAACTCCGTTTCCTTTGCGGACGGCAAGCACTATCACGACAACAAAGCAAACTTGCGGCTGCTCCGTCAGCGTTCCGATGAGCTTTGCCGTGAGTATGCCCTGTCTGTTATCGAACACCCAAGCGGCAAGAAAAAGCCCTATGCGCTTTATCAAGCGGAAAAACAAGGACGCCCCACAAGAGATAATGTTGCAAGGCAGGCAGTTGATGAAGCAATTGCAAAATCCTACACGCTGAAAGACTTTGACCGCATTATGGCTGAAATAGGTTACCGTGTGAGCTTTGACCCTAATCGCAAGTATTGGACAATTATCGGAAAGGGCTGGCAAAGACCGAAGCGGCTCTATAAGCTCGGAGAGGATTATACCAACGACAGAATAACGGAGCGTATCAGCCAGAACTCTTATGCCGTAAGGCTTGACCGATTTACCGACCCGCCGAAGCAGGTCAAGGTCTATCGGGTCAAGGGGTCACTTTCGGATATTAAGAAAATCGGCGGCTTGCGTGGGCTTTATCTCCATTACTGCTACAAACTCGGTATCCTGCCGAAGAACAAAAAACAGAATTACGCTCGGCTTCATTATCTGTTAAAGGATGACCTTATGAAAATGGAAGCCATAGCAAAAGAAACAAGGCTGCTTTGTCGGAATCACATTGATACGGCACAGCAGCTTTTGTCATACAAAGGTTCGTTGGAAACGGAAATGTCCGCCTTGCTTGAAAAACGCAAGGAGCTTTACTCCCAATCCCGTTCCGCAAAGGACGAGGACACAAAATCACAGGTCAAGGCAGAGCTATCCGATATTTCCAAACGCCTTAGTATTTTGCGAAAGGAGGTTAAACTTTGCGAGGGTATCGCCGCCCGTAGCGACACCCTTAAAGAAAAACTCGCAGCTATACGGGCAGATGAACAAGAACAGCAAAGAAAGGAGCTGACGAAAAATGAACACAGGCGGCGAAGCGGCAGAACAAATCGTCCGAATGAGCTTGGAGGGCTTTGAAGTCGCTGCAAAAATCACAGGCGCAGGAGCGAAAAACATCGCCATCCTGCTGTATTCCATTCTGAAAGAAGAAAAGAAAACCAAAGGCAAGGCACGGCTTTCCTCAATGCTGCGCTCTGGAAAAGAGCTGAAGGTCTTTACCGTGAAAAATGACGACCTCAAAACATTCACACAGGAAGCCAAAAAGTACGGCGTTCTTTACTGCGTCCTTGCAGACCGCAAGAATAACGACCCTAATGCAGAGGTCGATGTTATCGCCCGTGCGGAGGACGCATCGAAAATCAGCCGTATCGTGGAGCGCTTCCACCTTGCATCGGTGGACACCGCTTCTATCGTAACCGAAGCGGAGAAAGCCAAAGACGAAAAGAACGGACAGCCAGAGCCAGAAATCACAACACCCGAAAAAGCAGAAAAGGACAAGCTGCTTGATGAGCTTATGGGTAAGCCTGTCGGCAAGGAGGAAAACGCCCCAAACCCCTCGGTGGCAAAGACCGAAAAATCCCCTCAGTCCGAGCCTATCTCAGAGAAGCAAAGCAAATCCGCAGAGGGGGCTACTATGACTAAGGAGAAACCTTCTGTCAGAGAGGAACTGCGGAAAATCAAGGAGAGCCGCAAAGAGCAGGAAGCGGACAAAGGCACTTCCGCCCTGGACAAAAGCGGAGCTTCCGACAGGGCTAAGAGTGCCAACGGTAAGACCGAACACAAACAGCCCCAGAGAAAAAAGAAACACAAAAAATCCAAAGAAGCGAGGTAAACAAGTATGAGTATCTATGATGTATTCAGCGGCGGCAGCAAGCCGTTTGACAAAGAACAATGGGCTGCCCAGAAGCAGGCACAGCGCAAAGAAGCCTATGAGCTGATTGACAACACCTGCTCCGAAATGATGAGCAGCGGCGACAGCTTCCGTCAGTATCTTGATGTGCAGGGACGGTTTGACCGCTATTCCGTAAACAACGCCATTCTGGTATCAGCACAGATGCCAGAAGCAACGCAGCTCAAAGAAAAAGCCGCTTGGAAGCAGAGCCGTGTCTATGTGAACAAGGACGCACAGAAAGTCGTTATCCTTGAGCCGAGCAAGGAATACACCCGTGAGGACGGCTCTAAGGCGGTCGGCTACAACGCAAAAGAGGTCTATGACATTTCCGAAACCTCTGCAAAGGACAGACAGGAAGCACAGGAAAAGAAATCTATGCGTGAGCTTGTGTCGGCACTCATTGACGCAAGCCCCGTGCCTTTTGTACCTGTTGCAGGTCTTGAAATGCCTGCCTACTACGACAGCGAACAGCAGAGCATTTTTATCCGCACGGGTCTTAACGAGGAGCAGCTTTTTGTGAGTATGGCAAAGGAAGTGTCAGCGGCAGTCTTTGACTTTAAGCATAACGAGAGCCGAGAAGCGTCCGAGTTCAAATCCTACTGCGTGGCGTATATGGTAAGCTCCCGCTACGGCGTTGACACCAGAGGTTTTAATTTCTCCAGACTTCCGAAAGAGCTTGCGGAAACGGATACGCAGGCTTTCAAGGGAGAGCTTGGCTCAATGCGTGATGTTCTGGGTGAAATCCAGAGTGAAATGTATAAGAGTATGGAGAAGAACAAGCCTGCCAAAAGCAAGGAACAGGAACGATAAACGGAGGTACAGCCTATGAGAGAAGAACGATACCATATCGCACTTGATAAGTACGATAAAAATATCGTTATCAATGCGCTTAACACCCTGCGTACACGGCAGTTACAGGAGGAACGCCCCACCGAGCCTGTTGACGAGCTGATTAGCAAGGTAGCACACGCCCCGACAAAGAAATTCAAGGTCGTGCATTGCAGGTGTAATGAGGAACGATAACGACAAAAAGACGAGCCTAATCCTTTCCGCCTGCGGCGTTGTTCCTGTCGTGTGGCTCGCTCTGCTTACTGCCCCTTATGTGGGCGGCGGCATTGTAGAAATTATCCAAGGGCTGACCGACGCTATGGGCAGTCCCTTTGCCATAACCGTGTGTGAGGACAGCGTAAAGACTGTCCTTATTTTTTTAGCCGCATACGGTATGGCTATCGGTATTTATTTCTCCACACGCAGGAATTACCGCAGGCGTGAGGAACACGGCTCTGCAAAATGGGGCAACGCCGATGCGCTGAATAAGAAGTATCGGGATAAAGACCCGTCCGAGAATAAGCTGCTGACCCAGAATGTCCGCATTGGTCTTGACGGAAAAAAGCACCGCCGAAATCTAAACATTTTAGTCTGCGGCGGCTCTGGTGCAGGCAAAACACGCTTTTTCTGTAAGCCTAATGCTATGCAATGCAACACCTCTTTTGTGGTGCTTGACCCAAAGGGCGAAATCGTCCGTGACATCGGCGGTTTGTTGGAGAGCAAAGGCTATGAGGTGCGTGTCCTTGACTTAATCAATATGCACCGCAGCCATTGCTACAATCCCTTTGTGTATCTGCGCAACGACAACGATGTGCAGCGCTTGGTAACGAATCTGTTTAAGGCAACTACGCCCAAAGGCTCACAGTCGCAAGACCCGTTCTGGGATACGGCGGCAAGTATGCTGCTTCTTGCGTTGGTGTTTTATCTCAAATACGAAGCTCCGCCCGACGAGCAGAATTTCCCTATGGTTATGGAGCTGCTTCGTGCAGGCGAAGTCCGTGAGGACGACGACAGCTATGTAAGCCCTCTGGACGAACTGTTTGACCGTCTGGAAATGGTAAACCCAGAGCATATCGCCCTAAAGTATTACAGGGATTACCACAGTGGTAGTGCAAAGACCTTAAAGAGTATCCAGATAACCCTTGCCGCAAGGCTTGAAAAATTCAATCTGGAGAGCCTTGCAGGGCTTACCGCCACCGATGAGCTTGACCTGCCGAGTCTGGGAGAAAAGAAAGTCGCTTTGTTTGCCTTGATACCCGACAATGATACGAGCTTTAACTTCCTTGTCAGCATCCTTTATACGCAGCTCTTTCAACAGCTCTTTTATCTGGCAGACCATAAATACGGCGGCAGCCTGCCTGTGCATTGCCACTTTATAATGGACGAATTTGCGAATGTATCGCTGCCCGATGACTTCGATAAGATTTTGTCCGTTATGCGTTCCAGAGGGGTATCGGTATCCATTATCCTGCAAAATCTGGCGCAGCTCAAAGCCCTTTTCGAGAAGCAATGGGAAAGTATTGTAGGCAACTGCGATGAATTTCTTTACCTCGGCGGCAATGAGCAAAGTACCCACAAATATGTGTCGGAGCTGCTCGGCAAGGAAACTATTGATACCAACACCTACGGAAAAAGCTCTGGGCGAAGCGGCAACTATTCAACCAACTATCAAATATCGGGGCGTGAGCTTATGACCCCAGACGAAGTGCGTATGCTTGATAACCGCTACGCACTTCTTTTTATTCGGGGAGAACGCCCCGTAATGGACTTCAAGTATGACATTATGAAGCACCCGAATGTGAAGCTGACTGCTGACGGAGGGCAGCCGCCGTATATTCACGGAGAGCCTACGCAGGCAGTAGCAACCCTTGTGTTTGACAGCGATATTCCGCAAAACGCCGTAAGGGTAAACGCTGTCAGCACTTCCTATGAGCTTCTGTCCGATGAGGACTTGGAAGAAATATTCAACATCTAACAGGAGGATTTATCTATGAAACTTTTTAAGAAGAATGAGGGCAAGAAAACCGAAAAGCTGCCGATGTCTGGCAAGGTCAGAAAGGGCTTCCACTTTTACTGTACGGCAGTAATGGCGCTGACACTTGTTGTGGGAACATCCGTGACCGCTTTTGCGGCGAATGACCCTATTGCCGTAGTCAATAACCTGTCCGACTTTATTTTCGGTCTGGTGCGAGCTGTCGGTATGATTATGCTCGGCTTCGGTATTGTGCAGATTGGTCTGTCCCTCAAATCTCACGACCCGTCCCAGAGAGCAAACGGCTTTTTGACCCTTGCAGGCGGCGTGGTCATTACCTTTGCAAAGGAAATCTTGACCCTTATCACAGGCTGAGAGAACAACAGAATGACACAAGACTGACGGTAACGGGGGCAGATCCGCTTTGCGGAGTTGCCCTCGTTATCCAAATCAATAAGGAGGTGGTCGAATGTCTGATAATTGGATTGTGCAGAACTTGGAGAACGCTCTTGAAACTTGGAATGAGAAGCTGTCGGAGATATGGCAGCTCATTACCCAATCCCCAGAGAACTTTAAGGGCGGCACGATATGGAATGTTATCGTAAATATACACGGCGCAGTGCAGGCAATCGGGCTTGCGTTGCTCGTTCTCTTTTTTGTCGTAGGCGTAATGCGTACCTGCGGCAGTTTTGCAGAGGTCAAGAAACCAGAACACGCATTAAAGCTGTTTATCCGCTTCGCCCTTGCCAAAGGTGCTGTGACCTATGGTTTGGAGCTGATGATGGCTCTTTTCAATATCGTACAGGGACTTATCTCAACCATTATGAACGCCGCAGGCTTCGGAACGGCACAGCAGACGGTATTGCCGTCTGAAATCGTAACCGCTGTTGAGGACTGCGGCTTTTTTGAATCCATCCCGTTATGGGCGGTCACGCTGATAGGCGGTCTGTTCATTACGGTGCTGTCGTTCATTATGATTATGTCGGTGTACGGCAGATTTTTTAAGCTGTACCTTTATACCGCTATTGCCCCTGTTCCGCTTTCCACTTTTGCGGGAGAGCCGAGCCAGAGCGTCGGAAAGAGCTTTATCAAGAGCTATGCCGCCGTGTGTCTGGAGGGCGCAATCATTGTGCTTGCCTGTATCATCTTTTCGCTCTTTGCGGCTTCGCCCCCTGCGGTTGACCCTAATGCCGCTGCGGTGTCTATGGTATGGAGCTATATCGGAGAGCTTGTATTTAATATGCTCGTCCTTGTCGGTGCGGTCAAAATGTCTGACCGTGTTGTAAGAGAAATGATGGGCTTATAAAGGAGGAAGCAATGAAACGGTTTTATGTTTTTAAGGACGGGACAATGCAAGCAAGTATGTCCACGAAAGAGGAAGCCATTGACCTAATCCGTCAGCGGCAAAAACGAGAAACGCATCCGATTTTGCGTTCTGAATACAGCATTATTGCGGGCGAGGAAGAATTTATCCCATACCCGTCCCAGAAGAAACCGCCAAAGAGAAAGAACACTATGGAACGATAAGGAGGTGCTTTTTAGTTGGAAGTTAAGATAAACAAGGAAATCCGCAATTACACGGAGAGTATGTTCTTTGGACTGTCGCTCAGACAGTTCATTTTTTCGGTGCTTGCCTGCGGCGTGGCGGTCGGGCTGTATTTTATTCTCCGTCCACACTTCGGAACGGAAACTCTCAGTTGGGTATGTATCCTTGGTGCTGCGCCCTTTGCGCTGATGGGCTTTGTTAAATACAACGGTATGAACGCCGAGCAGTTCGTTTGGGCGTGGATTAAATCGGAGTTCCTTATGCCGAAAAAGCTGATGTTTCAGCCCGATAATCTCTACTATGAAACGCTGAAAGCAGCAATCCAAAATCACGAAAAGGAGGCGTTGAAGAACAATGCTTAAAACACTCAAAAACCTGTTCAAGCAGGATAAGGAGAAGTTTGTCGTGCCGAAATCGGTGCAGAGCGTTATCCCGATTAAAACTATCTGGGAGGACGGTATCTTCCTTGTCGGCAAGAACAAGTACGCTAAGACATTCAAATTTGAGGACATCAATTACGCCGTAGCAAGCCGTGAGGATAAGGAAGCGATGTTCCTTGAATATTCGGAACTGCTTAATTCGCTTGACAGCGGAGCTACAACGAAAATCACTATCAATAACCGCCGCTTAAACAAAGCGGACTTTGAACAGACGATACTCATTCCTATGGCTGATGACGGTCTGGATAAGTACCGCAAGGAATACAACAAGATGCTCCTTGAAAAAGCAACGGGAGCAAATTCCATTGTGCAGGACAAGTATGTGACGGTATCTGTCAGCAAGAAAAACATTGAAGAAGCCCGAAACTACTTTGCCCGTGTGGGCGCTGACCTTATTGCCCATTTTTCCCGTCTGGGGTCACGCTGCGTGGAACTTGAAGCCGAGGAAAAGCTCCGTATTTTTCACGACTTTTACCGCACAGGCGAAGAAACGGCGTTCCGTTTCGATATTTCCCAGACGATGCGAAAGGGTCACGACTTCAAGGACTTTATCTGCCCCGACACCTTTGAATTTGAAAAGGACTGTTTCAGAATGGGCGACAGATACGGGCGTGTGATTTTCCTCAGAGAATACGCCGCCTATATCAAGGACAGTATGGTAGCGGAGCTTTGTGAGCTGAACAGAAATATGATGCTCTCCGTTGACATTATCCCCGTTCCCACAGATGAAGCCGTGCGAGAAGTGGAAAACCGACTGCTCGGCGTGGAAACCAATATCACGAATTGGCAGCGAAAGCAAAACCAGAACAACAACTTTTCTGCCGTTGTGCCGTATGACTTGGAACAGCAGCGAAAAGAAAGCAAGGAGTTCCTTGATGACCTTACGACCCGTGACCAGAGAATGATGTTCGCCGTGCTGACTATGGTGCATACGGCTGACAGCAAGGAGCAGCTTGACAGCGACACAGAAGCGCTGCTCACGACTGCCAGAAAGCACCTGTGTCAGTTTGCCGTACTGAAATATCAAG
>ULKR01018993.1_pt1 | contig 10810 bp, 7 predicted proteins | sample 1951181 | NCBI WGS metagenome assembly ULKR01 (sample SAMEA4835503, study PRJEB28245) | human gut metagenome | biome: gut microbiome; material: fecal sample | place: Denmark | collected 2008 | reverse complement strand
ATAATAAAAATGAATATGAAGAAAAAATAAAACAACTAAATTTAGAAACTGTAACAGGGTTAGAGCCTAATTTGTTTTGGAAGGAAGATGCGATTCAATTTAATGCTATAGTTGATGAAACATTTACTTTAATTCGTACTTTTAATAAAGATGAGTTAGAAAAAGTAATAGAAGATGAATACAAGCCGTATGATAATGGGTTATATCGTTATAGTGAAATTAAAAATGATATAAAGCATGATTTTTATGTAACTAAAGATGAATTGATGAAGTATTTGAGTAAATCTCTTTTTTATGTTTGTATTGTATTTAAATGCTCAGTTTCTATTGATAAATCAAAAATTAAAAGTATTTATGATATAGAACAATGAAATAACCTTATTAATAATAATTGCCTATTAAAATTAGAAAAAATATTTTTTCGGTTGAAAGTTTAATATTCTTTCGGTTCAAAGCCTATTTTTCTTTCGGTTGTGTAGATATAGTTCTTAAATATCAAGCCTAAAGATACATTAAAGTATCTATAGATTATACGATATTCCACATCAATTGGTCTTTTTCTTTTGACACTGAAAGTTGTTATATGAGTTTAGAAACCATTTGTTGTAATGACTCTGTTAAGGGTAATATAAAAACATACACCCTATTTTATAATGATTGATGATGTGAAAAATTTATGTGCACTTTTAACTTCAAAATTAGACGTCTGTTATTAGTGTGCCTTGTCTTACCGCAAAAGTCTAAAGTAAAAGTTGATTATCATATCTATGCATGGTTAATCTTAGATTATCTGATTTAAAAATAATTGTTACTGGAACATAGTACAAATATAAAGATAATAATGGCGTTTTTGTCATTCCATTAGCATGTTTGAAAAACTAGTTTGTAAGGAATATATGTTCTTAAATTAGTTTCACAATCATGTTTAATACGCTAATAAGTGTGTAACAAAATATATAAAAATGTTTCACACTTATTTTAGATGTGCTAAAATATGTTTGACTGGAGGTCTTACTATGCCTAATATAAATGAACTTTTGGGTGAAAAAAATCAAATATTACAACAATTAAATTCTTTAATATATGGATCAATTGAAGTAAGAATGAAAGATAACAAACAATACATCTATGTTCATTATCGACAAGATGGTATTTTAATTACCAAATATGCAGGAGAATATTCTGATGTTTTATACAACTTAGTTAGAAATAACACTACTTTAGCAAAGAATCTAAAAAAACGATTAAAAGAAATTGATAAAACTCTTAAAGAACTTAATTATGTAGAAATAAAAGATGTTGATGAAAAAGTTGCTATTAATATTGATTTAGCTAGAAGATACCTCGTTGATTCTATTTATAAACAAGCAATGCTAGAAGGTGTTGCTACCACATATTCAGATACCGAAACCATTGTGAATGGTGGAAGAGTTAAAGATATGACCGCTTCAGATATTAATAAAGTGATTAATCTTAAAAGAGCGTGGGAGTTTATTATGTCTATTGATTTAGTAAATTATCCAACCAGTTATGCAGTTCTTTGTCAAATTAATCAAATAGTGGAAGATGGTTTTTCATTGACTGCTGGAAGAATTAGAAGTGTGCCAGTTACTATTGGTGGTTCGACATATATTCCACCAATTCCTTTTGAAGATCAAGTTAAACAAGAATTAGATGATATTTTACATAGTGAAGAAGGAATAGATTTAGCAATTGATTTAGTTCTTTATGTCATGAAAAAGCAATTGTTCTTAGATGGAAACAAAAGAACCGCAATTATATTTGCTAATCATTATTTAATTTCACATGCCTTAGGTTTATTAGTAGTACCAGCAGATAAGGTTGATGAATATAAAAAAGTTCTTATTTCATATTATGAAGATGAATTAAAGAAAACTGATATTGCTAATTTTTTAAAAGAAAAGTGTTGGATTAAGATGAAATAAGCAACTTAATAAAACTAAAAATGCAAAGCAAAAGAGCAACATAAATCAAACGAAAAAAATGCGGTGCAACATAAATGCGACGCATTTTTTTTCGTTGTATTTGCGTTAGCAAGCTAATAATTCTAAGATGCAATTTTAATTATTGGTAATGGTGAAAGTGCTAATATAGATACATATTTGAGCCATTCAAAAAATATCATAAATCTTAATCATATAGTTAATCCGAAAAGAGGTATAACTATGATTGATTTAATTGATAAAAATGAAAAAGAAAAAGTGGTTAACACTAAAGTTATTTTTCTTGATGTAGATGGAGTTCTTAATTGTCAGGATACTGAAGAAACATGTGGCGATTATATTGGAATAGAGGACACTAAAGTAATATTGTTGAAACAAATTATTGATGCGACTGGTGCAATTATTATTCTAGTTTCTTCTTGGAAAGAAGGATGGATAAGCAATCAAAATTTCAAAATAACGCAAGATGAATTAGCTACATATTTAGATGAAAAGCTTGCAAAACAAGGATTAGTTATTAAAGGTAAAACTTTTGATGGTAATTCAAATAGGGGTAAAGGAATTATTAGATTTATTGATAAGCAAAAAGAAATTGAAATTAATATTGATAAATATATAAATTCTTGATGATGAAATGTTTGATTATCTAGAAGTTGATATAGCAGAGCATTTAATAAAAACTAGTTTTTGTGAAAATGGCTTAGAACCAGAAAATGTAAAAAGAGCAATTGAAGCACTAGCGGATTAAATAGTTAACAAAATCAAAAGTGTAGAATTCTAAAAAAACAAATTGTATTTATTTTGTCATTAATAATTTTTATATGTTACTAAAGGTAAGAATGATGAATACTTTGTTGAATTAGCCACTGATGCAATAAGTGATAATAAAGTTAAGTTTGGTGACGGATTAGATCCAATTGCTATTGGAGATAGAACTTATTTATTTGAAGAATCCTATGGTAACTTAAAAATAGTTGTTGCGAGCGTTAATTAGATTAAAGCATCAATGACTAGTAGGTAAAATTATTCGTCATTTTTAAGTGCTTTTAAGCATATAAACATATATTTTATCACAGTAATTAATATAAAAACGTCCGGAAATTCCGGACGTTTTCGAGTTGACAAATGCATAAATATATGTTATTTGATGTATGTTTACAATGGCTATAACCAATTATATTTTGTGATGAAAAAACAAACATTAAAGATTTTATCGAAACAAATGTTCTGATAAATGTTTCGATAAATGTACCCTTAAATTTAACTAATATTGAAACTATTACGTTATAAATAATGAAATACTTTAAAAGTTTTTTGGGCTAACTATAAATACGCTAGTAAAAAAGTAAACCTCTATAATATAAGTGCTATTTAATACTACAGGAGGTTTACATAAATAATTATAGTATTTTTATGCAATTATTTCATTATAATTAATAATACATAAATAAAAAACTTCAGCATAATGGGATTATTTTCCTCGATGTACTGAAGTTTTTAGTAGTAATTAATAGTTAATATTAATTAGCATTATTAATAACAATCTTTAAATTTGCCCCATTGATCCTCAAATGAAGAAGTTCTATCACCTATTGTAATTGTTTCTGGAGTGGGGATTAATGAAATATAACCATTTGCTAATTTTTGTTCTATTTCGTATAAGTGTCCAATTGTTTCAATGATTTTTGTGGCCATGTGTATAACAAGTTTATTATCAAATACTTCTACATACATAATATCTTTGCAAGATACTATTTCAATCTTGTCTTTGGTTTTAATATTTATTTTGATATCAAAAGTATTATTTAACCTATTAATAGCTCTTTGGATTTTACTAGAGAAGTTAAAATAACTAATTGGCTTAACAATATAGTCTAAAGCTTCTACTTCATAACCATTAACTGCATATTGAGAAAGATTAGTTACAAATATTAAAACTACAGTTTTATCTATTTCTCTAATTTTTTTTGAAACTTCTAAGCCATTCATGTAAGGCATATCTATGTCCATGAATATAATGTCGTAATTAGCGGAAAATTTATCAAGAAATCTAATACCATTTTCAAAACATTGAATATTAAATTCAATATTGTTCTCTTTTTCATATTGTTCTAAATAACTTTTCAATAATGTAAAGTCTTTTATGCTATCTTCAACAATTGCTACTTTGAACATAAATTTTTGCTCCTATTAAATTGATAATACAATAACAAAAAAATATTGTGAATCAAGTTAAAAAATTAAAAAATACATAAAATCTATAACTTAAATTATAAAAAACAATGCAAATTCCGTATGTTTTTAGAAACTAACAAAAATAATTTTAATGGTAAAATTTATTGAAATAGCATTAATTGTTAAAATAACAAAAGCAGATATTAATATTGATGTTATATTAAGTTTGTTTTAAGTTGTGTAGTACAAAACTATAGTTAATTATTCTTTTGAAATTCAAATTTGGGATATGATTGGAAAAAGTATGAAATTTCATGGGAATTTAAGTTGCATTGATTTAAAAATAGGATGTTTTTTCTGAAAATGCCGCAAAATAACTACCGAAAACGCCGCAAAATGTATAATGTAAATTGAAGGAGAAACATAATATGAGTACATTAAATAATGACAAAGAATATAAGCCAAGACTATTAGATAAGATAATTGATGAATATTTGGAAAGTTGTGGTGCAATTTGTATAGAAGGCCCTAAATGGTGTGGCAAAACATGGACATCTTCTCATCATTCTAACAGTGAGTTTTTAGTTGGAAATCCAGATAATAATTTTTCTAATAGAGAACTTGCTAAGGTAAGCCCTAATGCTGTACTTAAAGGTCCAAAGCCAAGAATGATTGATGAATGGCAAGAAGTTCCATCATTATGGGATGCAGCAAGAGCTTTTGTAGATAAAAGTAATGATTATGGTGTACTAATTTTAACTGGTTCTTCAACTCCTAATACAAAGGGAATTATGCATTCTGGTGCTGGTAGAATAGTAAGTATTAGAATGAATACAATGTCACTATATGAGTCAGGAGATTCTTTAGGAATGATTTCTCTTTCTGACTTAATACAAGGAAAATTCGAAGATAGTTTAATAGAAGAAGTAAGCCTTGAAAAATTAGCATACTTAATTGTACGTGGCGGATGGCCGAAAAATATAAACTCTAAAAATCCTACAATTAATCCTAAATCATATGTTGAAACAATAATTAATAGTAATTTAACTGATGAAGAAGGCAAAAGATTTTCAAAAAACAAAATTGAGCATATTTTAAAATCTTTGGCAAGAAACGAATCTACGACAGCGAGCATTTCCCGAATTGCTAAAGATATTGAAGAGATTGATGAAAAAAACATATCAGCTGATACGGTTGCTAGATATATAAAGGAAATGGATAGAATGTTTCTATTTAATAATCAACCGCCATATTCTCCTAATATAAGATCGTCATTAAGAGTAAAAGGAGCAAGCAAAAGACATTTTTGTGATCCTGCTATTGCGTGTGCAATTTTAGATTTAAATGAAAAAAAATTAATGAACGATTTAAATACATTTGGTTTTTTATTTGAGGCATTAGTGGAAAGAGACTTATCGGTTTATGCGCAAAGCATAGGAGCTAAGTTATATCATTATCAAAACTATAACAATGAAAAAATTGATGCTGTTATTGAACTAGATGATGGTAATTGGTGTGCTTTCGAGATAAAACTTGCAGCTAATAGAGTAGAAGAAGGAGCGTTAAATCTTACAAAAGTATGTAACAATATAATAAAAAATGGTGGTAAAGAGCCTATTCTAAAATGTATTATATGTGGAGTAGTCAATGCAGCTTATAAACGCCCTGATGATATTTATGTTATTCCTATCACAGCACTTAAAAACTAATATTAAAAGTCATAATTTAAATAAATGTAAAATGTTTATTATTCTCTAATGTTACAAGATTTATATTGCCAAAATCTTCGTTTTATGTAAAAAAATACATTTTACGAATTCGTTTTGTGTAAAAAATTACATTTTACGAAGAAATATTGTAAGACAAATAAAAATTGGAACTATTAATTTAATTCCAATATTTTATTAATTGATTCAATTTTAACTACTAAAGTAAATAATTTTGCCGCTAACTCTAATTCATTTAAGGAAGGAAAACTAGGTGCAATTCTAATATTATTATCATTTGGATCATAATGGTAAGGATAAGAACAACCAGCACTAGTTAATTCTAGACCAACTTTTTTACATTTATCAATGATTGCACTAGCACATCTATTCATAGATGTAAAAGAAATAAAGTATCCGCCATGAGGCTTAGTCCATGTAGCAATATCTAATCCACCTAACTCACTTTTAAATATAGATTCTACCAATTCAAATTTAGGTCTTAATATTTCAGCGTGCTTTTGCATTTGTTTTTTAATGCCATCAAGGTCTTTAAAGAAACGTACATGCCTTAATTGATTTACTTTATCATGACCAATAGTTTGAATGGAAAATTGCTTTTTAATATCTTGCATGTTATTTACTGATGTTGCAATAGCTGCTATACCACTACCGGGGAAACTGATTTTAGAAGTAGATGTAAATTTATACACTAAATCAGGATTACCGGCTTTTTTGCATTCATCAAGTATTTCTAATAAGAAATCTTGTTTATCTTCGTATAAATGATGCACAGAATAAGCATTATCCCAATAAATTCTAAAGTCTTTAGCGGCAGGTTTTAAATGCGCAAATCGTTTAACAACTTCTTCAGAATATGTGGTACCATCTGGATTAGAATATTTTGGTACACACCAAATACCTTTAATAGATGGATCACTAGAGACAAGTTTTTCTACCATATCCATATCAGGTCCATCACTATGCATTGGAATATTTATCATTTCAATACCGAAATATTCGGTAATAGCAAAGTGTCGATCATATCCAGGAACTGGACATAACCATTTTACTTTATCTAATTTGCACCATGGAGTGGAACCCATAACACCATGTGTCATACTTCTTGAAATACAATCAAACATAACATTTAATGATGAATTACCAAAAATAATAATATTGTCACTTGGTACTTCAATAATTTCACCTAATAGACGACGGCATTCGGTTATTCCAAATAAAACGCCATAATTACGGCAATCAAAACCATCTTCACATGTCAAATCATTATGAGAAGAAAGAACATCCATCATACCCATTGATAAGTCTAATTGTTCTTGACATGGTTTACCTCTTGCCATACTGATATTTAAATTTAAAGATTCGTATTTTTTTAATTCTTTTTCAAGTTTGTTTAATTCGATTTTTAGTTCGTTTTTGCTTAAATTTTTATATGCTTTAGCCATAAAATCACCTACTTACTACACAATTATTATGACATAAAAAGAGAACGTTAAGCAAAATTAATTTAAACATTCTCTTTAATTATTATTAGACAACTATTTATTCTTTTTTGTTTTTAAAACAAATGCATAACTAATTAATGAAATAGTTGCAATAGAAAGAATTAATACATAAGTCATTGTCGAATTATTAGTTGTAATTATATTTACTAAATTTTGAGAAGTGTTTTCTGATTTTGTAATTGCTAATGAATTACGTACATATTCAATTTGATTAGCAACTGTAACACCATCTTTAATTATAGCAGCGTCCACAAGTGCTTTTACTTCTAAATCTAATGCATCATATTCTGCAATTAATGTTTGTAATTCCGCTCGTTTGGTGTCATCTTTTAGATTTGCACAGAAGTCAGCATCATATGCTTTCCATTTATTAACAAATGCAGTAGCTTTTTCTTCATTTGTTGGTTCAGATGCTTTATCTAAAACATAGATACAAGGAGTTCCGTAATTAGCATTTGTTTTGTATGAAGTAGCAGATGTAAAATACAAATCGCCATAACCATTCTTATTAAAAGAGAATCCACCTGCTAAAGAATATATAGTTTTATTGTTTCTAGTAAATATAGGAAAATCATCGTCATTTCCGTAATATTTTATCGTTAGTGTAAAATCTGAATAATATTGTTCATCAGTGAATAATTTGTTGTCTTTATCAAAATAGATGCTTGAGTTAGTACTTAAATTTTTAACAAGTAGTTTTGAATTACTGATTGATAACTCAAATGAGTCATCTACTTTAGTAACATCAAATACAAATTCCGGTGCATTACTAATTATATTATTTGAGTTATCAACTAATTTGCTTTTTAAATATCCACGTGTTATATAATTTGCTTTATTACCAAAATCATTAGTAGCAAAAACTAATCCATTTGTTGGATTTTCAGTTGCTAATATTACTTTTGCCCCATCTTTAACTTTATCTATATTACTTGTTGTAACACGAGAGAAAGTATTTTCTCCAATTGTAATTGTGGCATTTGCGTCTACTTCAGCTTTAACTTCTTTAACGGATTCTTTATTACCTGCTAATGCAAATGGCATAACAAGTAATGATAAATACATAAATAATTTTTTCATAGATTTATTGCTCCTTTAGTTATTTAGATTCGACAAAAGTAGTAGGCTCAAAGTCATATGATGCATTTCTTGTTGAAAAGGCAATAATTACAATATTACCATCTTTATATCCAAATTGTACTGATTCTTTAGTAGTATTAGTAAAAGTCATTATATGAGTATCGTTATTATAAGAAAAAGCATCAAATGTTTTTGTTTTTTCGCTTCCAGAAGAATTGAGATAATACAATTTTAATGTGTTGCATTTAAAATTGCTATCATAATATGCTTTAAACTTTGTATATTTGTTATTTGCTTGGAAACCATTTTCATTAACAAATGTTTTATCTAAGATATCTTCAATAGTAAATGCATCATATTCACTAGTTTCACCACTATCAGAACCATTTTGAATTGCTCTAAATTCATATACATCAGTTCCCATATCATCACTACCATAGACATATACATTTTTATCAGTATCAAATGTTAATAATGAACTTGGTACATAGACAACAAGTTTTTTATTATTTGCACCTAAACTCATTGGATTATAAGCTCCAATAGCAGAAACTTCAGTTTCACTTCTAAGAGTAATAGATACTAACGAATTAATCGTTAATGATCCAGATGCTAATTGTGTAACAGTAGATGGGAAATCAATTGTTTGAACATTAGTGCATGATTTAAATGCTTTCATTGAAATTTTTTGAATTCCTAATTCTTCAGGAATAACAATGTTTGCTTCGTTAAGGTTACAAGTTTTAAGAGTTACAACTCCATCAATAGTTTCAATAACGAAATTAGCACTAGACACCCAATAAGCTTTAATTGTAATTTCACTATTTGGATCTGCTAAATAAGATTCACCAACTTTACGAGGTTGAGTTTCATCATTAACTAACCAACCACCAAATTCTTTTCCATCTGGTGCAGTATAAGTATTTGCTGGTAAAGTAATGCGATATTTAGTTTCTCCACCAATAGTAGATTCAACTGGTGTAACTTCAGGAGCTACGCCACTACCTCCGTTAGCGGAGAAATTAACAGCAGGTGGATTATTAACTATTTCAGTAGTACCAAAGTTATAAGCTTTACCTTTATAGTTAATAATTAAAGATTTAATTGTGTAATTTTCAAATTCACAACTATAATTAACTCCTGCGATTGTAAATGTAAGAGTATTTCCACTTACTACATAATCAAATGATATATCAAATCCGTCACCAAAGAAGAAGGCACCAGAATATGATCCATCTTTTGATACATTTGGAAAACTTAAACCTGCTGAGTAGTCAGAGGAATAAGCACCTAATCCTGCTTGTACCCAAGTTGCAACTAGAGTAGTAGCACTTGTAAAGTATTGTAATGATCCAGTTTCATAAGACTGTGATGTTCCTTCTTTAACCCATTTATCAAATACATAACCTTCTTCTGCTTCAAATGTATTAGCGCTTCTAATAATAATAGAATAGTCTTCAGCATTTGCATAATCGATAATATCGTTACCTTTACCATGATCACCAGGTTTATATGTGATTTTTGGTCCTTTAGTTGGTACCTCTGACCAAACAGCAATAAAAGTAACAGATTTATTAACTACATATGTAGCGCCAGCTTTATATGTTGATGTTCCGTCATTCCATCCAGAGAATGCAAATCCATCTTTAGTTAATGAGGAAGAAGGTAAAGTGATAGAAGTTTCACTTTCATAAGATTGAGAAGCAGGAACTTGGCCAATACCGCCATTTGCATCAAATGTAACAATATATTGAGTAGAAGGAATTACTTCAGTCCAAGTAGCTACAAATGTTATAGAAGTAGAAACTAAATATAAGTCGCCAGGCATATATTTATTAGTTCCATCGCTCCAGCCTGCAAATGTAAATCCATCTTTAGTTAAATTGCAACTAGGAAGAGTGATTCTTTTAGTTGTTTTATATTCTTCATTTGCTGGTAATGTTCCTGTTGCGCCACCAGCTTCATACTTAACAACAAATACAAAATAAGCATATAGATTTGTTTCTTTAGTAATTGGTGTTGAAAAATCAAATTCCACATCATTTTCATCCATCCAATATTTAAATACTTTAGTATCGCTAGTAGCAGGCGCTCCTGGGTTAGTAGCGCATTCGCCTTCGTTTACTTCTTGACTTTCTAATACTTTTTCATCACCACGATAGAAATTAACTTTATATTTGTTAACAATAGGTGCAGTTGAAGTAGATGTAGAAGGTTTACTTGTTTCTTCACTTGGCTTTTCGCTAGTGGAAGGCTTAGTTGATGTAGACTCACTTGGGATTTCACTAGGCTTTTGGCTAGTAGAAGGTGAGGTGGATGTAGAAGTAGAAGTTGATGTTTTATCATCACAACCAATAAC
>ULKR01028790.1_pt1 | contig 10823 bp, 8 predicted proteins | sample 1951181 | NCBI WGS metagenome assembly ULKR01 (sample SAMEA4835503, study PRJEB28245) | human gut metagenome | biome: gut microbiome; material: fecal sample | place: Denmark | collected 2008 | reverse complement strand
ACATAAGGAGCGGCAAAATTACTGCCCGCCTTGGCAAGTTCCAGTGTATAGGAAATCTTATTTCCCGTACCATAATTCGTGCCCGTTGTCCAAGAGAGTTCCAAGGCATCATCGCCATGCGCCTGTTCGTTCAAAACGACTTCCGTGTTGCTGGTGGAAAGCGCCAGTTCATTGTGCCCCTTGTCCAGTTCCATATAGTCATTGTCCACGCATGCAGACAGTGCCATGCAACCCAGCAATGCAAATACTAAATGTGAAATATATCTTTTCATATTCTTCTTCTGATTTAAGTGATTAATAACCCGGATTCTGTGTCATCAGTATATTCGCATCCATTTCCGTCTGCGGAATGGGGAACAACAGGCGATTCTTGTTCACACTGTTCTTGCCAATGGATTGCAGGAAACGGATGGCATACTCTCCATTATTGACGCGGATCATATCGAACCAGCGATGTCCTTCGAAAGCCAGTTCCATGCGCCGTTCGTGAATAATCTTCTCACGCATCGCCTCCTGCGACAGACCCGAAACTTCCGGTAGTCCGGCACGTTTGCGAACTATATTCAGGGGAGCGGCAGCTTGGCCGGGTTGTCCCATTTCATTCAGCGCTTCCGCTTTCTTCAGCAAGACATCCGCATAGCGGTACACAACAAAGTTATTGGGGTTCGTATTGTATTCCGGCGAAATAGTCTTGGACACCAGGAATTTGCGCACGTTATATCCGGTATTGGAATAAGAACTCTTGTAAGTCTTCCCGTCGAAGTCCGGGCAACCTGCATAAAGAACCGTCAGTTCTTTCCGTTTGTCACCTTCTTCATACTGGCTCACAAATTCCTCCGTAGGCTGATTCCAGCCGTAGCTGCCTGCAACAAAGTCCGAGTTGCGGGGCCCCATAAAAGTGGAGAGCCAGGAAGATTGACCGTCCGTTCCCCAGAAATCATATTCCGTACTTCCGGAATACTGCACTTCAAACAGAGATTCGGGACCGTTATTGATGGTAGCATCGAAGTTATTTTCATACTTGCAGGTGGAAAGGTCGTAACCCAGGTTTGTAATCTCATTGCACAGTTCCACCACGTCTTCATAATAACTCGTATGGTTGGGAGCCAGTGTCAGGTAAATATCCGCCAGCATGGCAAGGGCGGCATCCTTACAGGCACGTCCTTTTTCTTCTTCATTATATTCCGCTTTCGCCGGAAGCAAATCGACCGCATTCTTACAATCCGAAATGATCTGCTCATAAGTCTGATCCAACGTAGTACGTGCTATTGCAGTCGATTCACCCGGATTATAAGGTTCCAGACGCAAAGGAACGCCGCCATACAAACGGGCTAAGATATAATAGTAATGGGCACGAAGGAAATATGCTTCACCCATACAACGGTTCTTTATGCTTTCCGATACGGCTTCGGCCTGCAAAAGACTGGTCAGCACAATGTTACACTGCCCGATGCCTACCCACGGAGAACGCCACATATACAGGGCCATACCATTATCGCTCTGCGTGATAAAATTGGATGCCTGTATGGTTTCCAGACCATCTGTACCACCGCCTGCACCTACCAGGCTGTTGCCCGCAACGATATCCAGCGACCACATACGCTGATTGTAAAGATTGGAAGACTGAAGCGCCTTGTAGCAAGCATTTGTCAGTGCCACGGCCACATCATCGGTTACGGTTGTTTCAGGGTCAACGGCATATTTGGGCGACTTATCCAGGAAGTCGTTACATGATACCAGCATCAATACAGCCAGCACGTATAGTAAGTTTGTTATCTTTTTCATATCCAAATCAATTAAAAGTTAAAGTTTAATCCTACACTGAATGTACGGGAAATGGGATAACGGGACAAATCAATACCGTTGATATCCACTTCCGGATCGAAACCGGAATACCCGGTAATGGTAGCCACATTCTCACAAGAAAGGGAAAGGCGTGCATTCTCTATCTGCAACTTCTGCAACCATTGTTTCGGGAAAGTATAAGAGAGAGTGATGTTCTTCACACGCAAGTAAGATCCGTCTTCTACAAAGCGGTCGGATACACGGCAGTTCTGGTTAGGATCGCCGAACACGGCACGCGGCATGGAGTAGCTTGTCCCCTCTCCGCGCCAACGGTTCAGCACGTCAGTCGTCTGGTTGTATGCGGCAGCCATACCGACGTTGTCGATATTGTTGGCGTTATAAATCTTATTGCCGGCCACTCCCTGAAGGAATACGGAAAGCTCGAACCCTTTATAAGACAAGTTATTGTTCATTGAGAAGAACCAACTGGGATTGGGATTGCCAATCACTGTGCGGTCACTGTCGTTGATGACACCGTCGTTGTTCAAATCCCTGAAACGGATATCACCCGGTTCAGCTCCCGGCTGCACGGCATGCGCATCCACTTCCGCCTGGTTTTGGAACAAGCCGTCCGTCACGTAGCCGTAGAAGGCATTAATCGGGTAGTCTTTTGCCAGCATCGTCACATACGAGTTGTTGATCTGGTTGATATAGTAAGGAACCGCGCTGTTCAGGTCCTTAATCTTATTCTTATTATAAGTGGCAGTCACATTCGTTTCCCAACCCAGTTCTCCGGTCAGGTTGATGGTGTGCAGACTCATTTCCAAGCCCTGGTTGCGCACTTTACCGGCATTCGTATAAGTGGTGGTGGTATCTTCAAATCCCGATGTGATGGGGATGGATGCCTTCACCAACATATCTCTTGTCTCTTTCAGATAAGCATCCAATGAGAATACAATCCGTGATTTGAACAGGGAAGCATCAAAACCGATATTCGTCTGTGCCACCTCTTCCCAATGGATGTAAGGATTGGCAAGCGTAGAGGAAACCAATGCGGTCTGATTGCCGCTCGTTGTTCCGAATGGATATACACTGGTGTTGTAAGATGCCAGGTAACTATAATTGCCGACACTTACCTGGCTACCCGTCACTCCATATCCTACACGTATTTTCAGGTCGTTCACAACGTCATTCTTCGGGAACCAGCTTTCCTGCGAAATGCGCCATGCGGCAGATACAGAAGGGAAAGTACCCCAACGGTTCTTTTTACCGAAACGGCTGGAACCATCACGGCGGACAGTTGCCGTCAGCATATAGCGGTCTTCGTAAGAGTAGTTGATACGTGCCATGTAAGAGAGCAATGCCCATTCATTGGAACTGCCGCCAATGGCGTACATCTCCTGACCGTTATCCATTTCATGCACATTGTCGAACATAAAGACGTTCTTCTGCGCATTCAGGTAATCATTCTCATTCCACTGTGCAGATGATCCCGCCATCACTCCCACACGATGCTTTTCTGCAAAGGTATGGTCGAACAGGAAATAGTTATCCCACAGGTAAGTGAATGATTTATTATCGCTCTTGTAACGTGAAGTTTCTTCCGTCGGAATAGGCTTCCAGTTATATTTCGGCGTGAAGTTATCGATGAACCAGAATTTGGCATCGTAACCGAAAGTGCTCTTGAATTTCAGCCATTTGGTAAAAGTCAGTTCCGCCGTCAGGTTGGCAAGGAAGTTATAACCTTTCGTCTGGCTCTTGTTCAGTTGCGTAGGCCCTATCGGGTTGCGGATGCTACCGTACCATTCCGAATTACCTTCCGGCCCACTCCATGAGCCGTCTTCATTCTTCACCGGAAGAACGGGAAGAGCTTTCAGTGCATCACCGATATTATAGCTGCCCGAATCCTTCGTATCAGTGCTGAAAGTGATATTATTGGAGAACTTCAACCACTTCAGCACCTGTGCGTCGCTGTTGGACTGAAACGTAAAACGGCGATAGTTTACACTGCGCACCGTACCCGACTGATCGAGAAAACCACCGGACACATAATAATGAGACTTCTCATTTCCTCCGGAATAACTTACCGTATAGTTCTGCATCACACCCGTGCGCAGCAATTCGTCCATCCAGTCGGTACCTGCACCCAATTCCGAAGGATTTGCCCAATTCGGGTTCGGGTTGCGACCGCTGTTCACCATCATATCATTACTCAAATCGGCATACTGGCTTGCGTTCAGTAAAGAAGGAACGTTCGTAGCATTCTGGAAAGCACAATTAGCCGATACCGACAATTTGCCTTTTCCTTCCGTTCCGCGCTTGGTGGTGATCATCACTACCCCATTGGCTCCACGCGAACCGTAAATGGCTGTAGCCGATGCGTCTTTCAATACGTCCAGGCGTTCCACATCCGCCATGTTCAGTGAAGACAGTCCCAGGTCGGTGGGTACACCGTCAATCACCACCAGCGGATCGCAGTTGTTAATGGAGCCCAGACCACGAATCTTGATAGATACATTGTCACCGGGCTTTCCGGCATCCACTACCTGCACACCGGAGATGCGGCCCTGAATGGCTTGTCCCAGATTAGAAACGGGAGCATCTTTGATGTCCTTGCTCCCCAAAGAGGAAACAGCACCGGTAAGGTCACTTTTCTTCATGGTTCCATAACCGATAACCACCACTTCGTCCAGCATTTCACTGTCTTCCGAGAGTGTTACCATAATCTGTTTCTGTCCTTTCACGGGAACTTCCAAAGACTTATAGCCCACGAATGAAACTACTATAACGGCATCCGAAGGCACATTCAGCGAGAAATCGCCATCGATACCCGTTATCGTACCGTTCGTTGTGTTCTTCTGCACCACACTGGCACCGATAACGGTTTCTCCGGTCTGGTCTTTCACTACACCTTGTACTGTGATTTGCTGTGCGAACATGCACATCGGAAGTAACATTCCTATCAGACAAACCATGATTCGAAGCCTGATCGGCATTTTGTACTTTTGCATAATATAAGAGTTTAAAGTTAGTAATAAAAATATAGATTCACATGCATTTGTCCCCTCTGTGAAGGAACAATGCAAATGTATCTGATAAGAGGAAGCAATAAGGGGGAAAAGAGTGAAAAAGTAGTAGTTTTAGGCGTTTTATAAGACATAAAACACTAATAATCAATGCCATCAAAAAGATGCATTGTTCCAAAAAAGTAGTAAAAATATAAGCGTAAAAAAGACACTTATATGCCTTAAAAGTGTGGTTTTAGTCTCTCGACTTACCTATTTTCATTACTTCCTGTTCCAGTTGGTCACGGTCGCCCGCAGCTTTATTGCGAACTTTGGTACGGTAATTATAAATGGTAGTCACAGAATAGCGCAGGAATTGGGCAATCTTCACACTGTCGGTAATTCCCAAACGGATAAGGGCGAAGATACGCAGTTCGGTACTCATTCGTTCGTTGACCTTGGGGTAAATCTGCTCCCCTTCGGCAAGCAGGGTGTTGAAGTCTTCTACAAAAGTGGGAAACAGTTGCAAGAAGGTATTATCAAAATTGGCATAAAACTCTTTCAGCTCTTCTTCTATGAACTTGGAAGATTTGATGTTTTTGTATAGCTCATCTACCTTGCCCGTAGCGGCTATCTTGCCCAGTGAACGGCGATAGTTATCCATCTTTTCCAGATATACGGAACACTGGTCCATATAGCGGCCGATGTATTCCTCTTTCAGGTAGGAGTTTTCGGCAATGATGTGGTTGGCTTCTTTCAGTTGCAGATTGTAGCGGTGGAGTTCTTCATTCAATTCTTTCAGGCGCTTGTTGGCATCTATCACTTCGTGGCGGGCGGCTGCTACGCGTTTCATCTGCTTATACACATAGAAGATGGCAATCAGTAGGAAGATGGACAGCAAGCTGATAGAGACTAACGCCCATTTCATTTGTTCCTGTTGCTTTTCGGCCTTTTGCTGGTAAGTGTCGTTGATGAGGGGGAAGATTTGCAGGATTTCCAGAATACGCAACCGGGCGTTGCAGAATACGGCATCGTCCATACACAATTTCAGATATGAATAGGCGCGGTCTATATCTCCTTCCTGATAGAGCAACACAGCCAGTTTCCTCAAAGAAATATATTCGCGCACTGCGGACTTCATATCTGCAATGGAGGAAAGAATCAAATACTCCTTCTCTTTTTCTGTGTCTTCTTTCAGGCGGTATGACTCTGATAAAGTGTAGGCACAGATTGCCACATCGTGCACATTGTCTATCTGTCCCGCCAGGTAGTCGGTCAATAGCTGGATGGCTTTATCGAACTCGCCCCGCACATTGTGCTGGTCGGACTGAATCAGCGTGTACACCAGAAGATTGTCTTTGTTGACCAGTAACAGGGAATCACGGTATCTATCCGTTATCTCGGCATAGAGTTTTTTCTCCTGTTCCGTAACGGCATAATCGGCCATGAGGCCATAGACGGTACGGTAAATATGGTAATAATACGGGTGCAGGTCATCAGGTAGATGATTGATTTGTACGTTGTGCATCAGGTCGACTGCTTCTTTATACATGCCTGCTGTGCCCATAATCTCGGCAGTATTCATGAGGGCGTTGTCCTGATGTTCCTTGTTTTTCATTCGCAGGGCTACCTGATATCTCTCGCGTGAGATGTAGAGCGAAGAGTCGGTGTTGTAGGAACGGTATTCATCCAGATATTCCCCCAACAGGGTAAAGCGGTTTTCGTCAGAAATGCGTTGTCTCAAGGCTTGTCTCAGGTCGTTCAGCTTCTTTTCTTTTTGCTCGATGTATACAGGGCGGTTTTGAATTACATGGTCCAGTTGGGATAAAAGGGAGTCTACAACATTGTTGGCGGCATGGAGCTGACACATACATACACAACATAATAGATATAAGGATGTGACTATTTTCTTCATCTGAGTTTCGATTGGTTAAAGGTTACTTCTACAAGAAGTTCTATGCAAAAATAAGTAAAATTTAATAGAATCCCATGCGGATAGCACTTAAATCACAATATCTTTAAAGTAAAGACGATAGTTTTTTAAAGAATGGAGATGCTTACATGTGCATGTTAGCAATATTGACATGTGCATGTAGAGAAGGATAACATGTACATGTAGATGATGCCAACATGTACATGTAAGTAAGTGTATTCTTTAAAAACGGAGACGAAGAAGATATAATTCATATTATATCATCTATATTTATTTGATAGTTCTTGTCTATTAGAATATAATTATACTTTCTTGATATACATTGTTCCAAATTATACCTATTGATTTTACTTACATCCTCAAAGTAATGTTGTAAACAACTATTTTTATTGAGCTACTCCCCGCTTCTTTACATTCATTTATAGTTCCGTATTTATTTCTTCAAAATCAGCATGATTAATCGCTGAAAGTAAAACTTCTAATATATCTTTTGTCCTTATTTTCAGGCTACAAGTATTTTCACATGGATGACAGCCTATATAATCTGCCTGGATAACGTCTTTATCAATTAATAATTTAACCTTATTCTCTTTGTCATAAATAAGTCCGAGAATACTTACAGCTCCGGGTGTTGTAAAAAGGAGTGTTTCCATATCTTCATCAGAAGCAAAAGAAAGGTGTGAACTCCCTATTTGCTTTGCAATACTTTTGGCTGATAGTTTTTTATTTCCCGAAAGTAGAAGCAAAAAGTACTCTTTCTGTTTGTTGACCAAAAACAGGTTCTTACAGGATGTAACACCCAGTTTTTGCGCTATCGTCATACCTTCTTCCATAGTCATAATGGGAGGATGTTCTAAACGGGTGTAGTCGATACCTAACCTGTCAAGCGTATTGTAGATTTCTTGTTTCATTGGTAGCTTTTCATTTTTCGGTCTATTGCTCTTTTTGCTTATATGCACATTCGGTATTTGAGAATATTGCAAATATAGAGAAAGTGTAATTCACCGCAAATAATGAGCTGCACTTTTCTGCACATCATCGAGTTTACTGTTTACAGTTTAAAGCCTTTACTTTTCTTCGGATTACTAACAGCTTACTTTACATGGTAGTGACAAATGGTGTCAATGATTCAGTGATTTGTACCATTATGAATAATATTTCATGCTTTATAATGTTTGCCATGCTTCCGTCTGAATATTTTTTGTACCTTAGTAGCATAAAAAAAGACCACTTCTTCAAGTGGACTATATCTAATTGAAAATACGACAAGCAATATGAAAAATACTGTCATTATTATATTATTCGCTATGTTTTTGCTATCGTCTTGTACCATTCGGCAGGACTACAACCAGCAATTACTTAAGGCAGATTCACTTATGCAGTTGCGTCCGGATAGTGCCTTGAATATTCTTAAAAGCATTTCACCTGAAAAACTTTCTACACGAGCTGATAATGCATACTATGCATTGCTGCTGACGCAAGCGCAAGATAAAAACTTCGTTGTACAGAAGGATGATTCATTGATACAGATAGCGGTTCATTATTATGATTCTATTGGAGATACAAAGATGCAAGCAAAGGCACATTATTATTGGGGATGTGTATATAGGGATATGAATCAGCAGGCAGAAGCTATCAGAGAATTTTTTATTGCTGCGCCTTTAACGGAAAAATCTAAAGAAAAGAGACAATTAGGGTTGATATATAATAATATAGGATGTATTTATAATATACAGGAATTCAATGAAAAGGCAGATTCCATCTATCAATTAGTGGAGGTTATTGCCGAAGAATTAAAAGATACGATTCTTTGGGTTGAAGCTCTGTCTAAGCAAGGTTCTATTGCTTTAGCAGAAGGAAATAATTACTTCCCAATTGTCGAACAGAAATTGTCAGATGCTTTTAGGATAGCAGATAAAGTAGGTCATAATGGACTAAAAGCCGATATATCAGCTTCGTTAAGCCATTTATATAGTCGAATGAATTTGGGAGAAAAAGCTTTGTATTACGCAAAACTAAATCTTTCCTTGCGGAGAGATGCTACACGAGCTTATCGTACTTTCCTCATTTTAGGGGACGCTTATTATAAATGTGGACAATATGATTCCGCAACTTTCTATCTTAATAAAAGTTTGATAGGTAAAGACTATGGAAGAAAGGCAGATGCCTACATGCGTTTAGCGGACATCGCAATGATTCAGGGAGATAATGCTTTATCCATAGAACTGGAAAGAAGCAGTTCTGCATATAAAGACAGTTTATACCAACTTCGCCGGAGAGTAGTTACCAATAAAATAATTAAAGCGGAAACTGATGCGCAGACAATGCTTCAGAAATTATATTATAAAGGACGCTTAAACACATACTTATATGGTTTTATACTGATAACGATAATAATTATCGCAATTGCTCTTATTATATATAAACTGTATCAAAGAAAAAATGATTCTTTGCAAAAGGACAAACTACAATTAGAAAAAGTAAACCAAACTTTGAATCTATATTATACCAATTTACAAACTGATATAAATCAAAAGGATCTTGAGATTGTAAACCTGAGAGAAGAATTGGCTTCGCATCAAGTCAATGAAAAACAAAGAAAAAAACTACAGGCAGAACTGGACGAAATGGTTTTGAAACGAAAGGCTTTAGCAAAAGAAGCTTTCCTACACTCGCCACTTTATGAAAAAATGCAGGCCATCATCAAAGATTATCAGGATCAAGATACATCCGATAAAGAAATAAGCGATCAAGAATGGCAGGAGTTTGTAGCCGAAATGGATGTGGAATGGAATAATGCCATAACAGAGCTTTGTGCAAAATATCAATTATCTAAAGAAGAACTCCATCTGGTATGTTTAAGTTTGGTGGAATTCCCATTCTCCCATTTAGAATATTTATTGCATCTCTCCAGAGCAACACTTTATCGAAAGAGAAATGCTCTACTTAAGCGAATTGATACTAAACAGGACCGTGAATTTGAAGAAATTCTGCAAAAAATTAGGTAGTGAGACACTTGTGAGACACTTTGTTTGTGTAGGCTTTTGTAATTTAGCAACATAAAACAAAAGTCTGATATATATGAAAAAGGTATCATTTATTTTATTATCGTTATTGATCTTATCTATTTCTGTAAACGCACAATTTGCTTTTAGCAGTACGAAAATAATGCTAACACAGAAAGATGGTGATAGAGATATAAGTGGGCAAGAAGGTGATATAACCCCAGAAAATGCTCCTAAGGCTCGTAGTAGTGTTTCCCAACCTGTATGTGCTTCCTTATATAATAAGGTAGTAACAATTGATTTTCAAACAGTATTCTCTACTGTTACAATCAATATTACTAATGAAACTACCGGAGAGATAGTCTCTTCAAAGTTGTTCATCAATCCAACAAGCCTTTCTATTGACTTAAACGGAAAAGATACCGGAGATTATATGATAGAAATTATTTCTAATGAAATATCATTGGAAGGACATTTCTCTTTATAATATTCTTATAAAATCATATATTATGAAGTATTTCATTTATGTATCATTATTGGGCTTAATTTCCAGTAGTATATTCCTTTCTTCTGATAATTATAAAAAAGAGGAACAAAATAATTCAAAAAGAATCTTGCAACTAGATGACTACATCTGTTGTGAGGGACAATGGATATATTTACATGGATGTAAGAGTTGGATATCCAGAAATGAAATTGCAATTTTCGATTCTGCATATATAGAAAAAGGACAGCATTCAGTTGAATTACAGGCATGATAAGTTTCTTCCTCATAAACTATCAACCGTTAAGGTTTCAGATTCCTGTATTTATATCTTCACCACCCGAAATTTAGAAGGACAGAACATAAAATTGAAGGAATTCCACAAAAAAGTAGTAAATGAGACACTTGTGAGACACTCTGTCTGCATAAACCTTCGTATTTTAGCAACATAAAACAAAAGCCTAATACACACAAAAAAGTATTACCCGCTTTGTTTTCGATCTTTGATAATTCTGTTAATGCATACGTATTCTTGAATATATATTGATTGTGATTATACTAAAGAATAGTTTAAATTCATTCTCAGAGTGAAAGTATTGGCATTTAGAAAT
>ULKR01023254.1_pt1 | contig 10844 bp, 5 predicted proteins | sample 1951181 | NCBI WGS metagenome assembly ULKR01 (sample SAMEA4835503, study PRJEB28245) | human gut metagenome | biome: gut microbiome; material: fecal sample | place: Denmark | collected 2008 | reverse complement strand
TATTGTTGCAATGCCAGCCGAGATTAAAACGGGCAGCTTAAAAAACTTCCCGTTTTATATTGTGAAATTTTAGTTTTACACAACTTTTAAACGATCAGCTGACGATAAACCGATCTGCGCCGGACGCGGTTTCAAATTTAAACGCAGTTGCGCCGATTGCTTTAAGAGAATAAGCGAAGCCGTTGTTTTCCGCCGTACCTATAAGCGTGTTTACCGCCATCCGTCCGACTTGCATATTCAGATTTTCGGCCGTTCCGATTTTCAGTACGGCATCGAGCGTGTTGAACAAATCCGCCGTGTCGTCTGCAGAAAGATTGTTGAGCGTAAGCGCTTTATGCGTTACGGTATAAGAAAAGCAGTCATCTTCCGCCTTATCCACGCGCACGACGGATGAAACGTAAAGGTTGTCCGGAATATATTTTTTAAAATATTTATACGGAAAATTACTCATATCGGCTTTAAATGGCGTAAGGTCTGTTTTCACCACAACGTTAAAGTCCGCGCTTCCGTTTTCGGCAATTTCGGAAAAGTCAACCTGTACGACGGTTACGGACACGTCTTTCCCGCCGATATTCAATTTGCCGCCGGTTTGCCCGAAAAACACCGTCTGAATAATCGCTCCGACCTGTTTTTCGGTAAGCGAAATCGTACCGCTCACGCTTTTATCCGCAAGCGAGCCGAAATTAACCGAATAACCGTTAACGCCCTTGCCTTCTTCGTAAGAAACAAATCCGTCAAACTTTTGGTTGAGTTCGGTTTTCATTGCGGCGAAATCTTCTTCGCCGTAAGCGTCGGGACAAAGCGCGGTTTCGTCAACCGCTTGCGTAAGAGTTTTTAATTGTCCTGCGGTGCGGAAAAGATCTATGCCGTACGTCGTGCGGACGTAGATATATCCGCCGATAATGACGACTCCGAGTATTGCCACTATAACCACAAGAGTTATAATAAGGTTTCTTATTACTTTCATAACTTTTCTCCGTCGGGCAGTTCGAGCCGCCTTAAAAAAGACGGCCCGATTGCCTTATTTATCAGATTGTCTTAAAGGGTTATCCAAAGCGCGGGGACGACGCCGCCGTCGGGCACCAAATCGATACTATCTATGGCGCCTTTTGCATGTCTGTCAAGAACGAAGGTGGCATATCCCTGATTGCCGTTGGCGGGAGCGGGCGAACGAGTGTACCAGGTAACGTATTTTTTATCGTTGGTATTCATCGGCGCACCGTGTAATTTGGCAAAATCGGTTGCTTGCAGGTTTCTTGCGGGATCTTCTGCTTTTACGTCCTTATTAAATCCGTACGCCGTGGTGGTAATATCCCGCAAAGACAGCAAAAATATCTTATCGTCCGTATCTTTGCATTGGTCTGCAAACTTGTTTTTCCCTGCGTTTTCCCCGTAGCCGTAATACTTCGGGTAGTCGTTCGGATTGCTACTTCTCGCGGTGTTGTCGAGGTGCGAGGTTTTTATGATTTCTTTTTGCAAACCGTTGAAAACCTCGTTATAGAAGGTTTCGTTGAGCCATCCGCGCAGAAAACAATATTCCCAGTTGTTGGCGTAAGTTCCGTCCGGGACACCCGTCGAATTGTTGTACGAAGCATATAAGCCGTCGCGATTCTCTTCCTTTCTGTCGGGCTGTATCGAAAAGGAATCCAAAGCGATATCGCTCATAATATAGGCGGAATTCTCGTTTGTCGTGAGGATTCTCCACTTTATCGGTTCATACTTGAACCAGTACACTTCAAACGTGAAATATCCGTTGTCCATAACGTAACTGCGCAGACTATAAACCCCCGACGCGCGATAGTCGTTCATTTGAACGCCGAGGTATTTCGTGCCGTTATATATAACGATTTTTTGCCACATATAAGTAGTACCCTCGTGACTTTCCCAATTATAAGGATTTTCCTTATCACGCGGAAGGGGCGGCGTTCCTGCCATTTCGTTAAGTTTTGCGATTACGGTCTCGTCGCGCTCTAAGGTTTGCGGCCAGTAACCGAAATAGATATTATCGCCCTCGCGCGTGTATTTTACAGGATTGCACTCCCCGCAGGTGGTGCAAACGTCGCAAACGTAACTATGCTTGCCGTTTGCGGGGATTTCCACTTTCGTATTATAATCGCAACCCTCGCGCTGACATTCGTCGTAAGCCTCCCAGCCGGGCAAGCAGTCCGCTTGTTTCGCCTCGTGGTGTTTGAGGAGGTGTCCGAGAGCCTTTTCGACGTATCTGTCAATCTTTGACGAATAGTCGCAACCTTTGCGCTTGCAGGTGGAATAACTTCCCCAATACCCGTCCTCCGTGCAGGTTGGGTCGCAGCGATCGTGCCATTGCAAATCGTGCTCGAGAGCGGGCACCCCATTGTAATCGGTATGATAGTCGCAACCGTCGTTGGAGCATTTGTAATACTCCTCGTGCCCCCACTTTTCGCAAGTGGGTTCCTCGCGAGGAACGTGTATCGTCAAGTTATGCCCCGTGGCGGGAATTTCCTCGTACCCTTCGGTTTTTCCGCAATAATGCTCGCATCTTTTGTATGCTTTCCATCCGATTTCGGTACAAGTCGGCGCTTTTGCGGCAACGTCCTGCATGTCGTGTCCGGTAGCGGGTATCGGCTTCTGCTCGGTGTAAGTACATCCCGGGTTTATGCAGCGTCTGCCGTGGGTAAGTCCGTCTTTTTCACACCAAGGATCGTAACCTTTTTCTTCGCGCAGGTTGTGATCGGCAAGTTCGCCGTACTCGAACGTTTCCCTACCCAGACTGCCGCAAATACTGCAAACAAGCCGATACACGGCTTTTCTTTGGCACGTCGCATTGTCCACGAGGTTCCTATCGGTAACTTTTTCGACGTAAACGTGTATATGCTGCTCTTCGGCATTTACTAAACCCGCAACGACAAAATACGAAAAACTTGTCGTTTCAAAGTATATATTGTTACCGTCAACTGTGGTTTTTAGTTCCTCTACCGAGTTATCGTCCTTGACGTGATAGGTAACGTAACCGTCAGACTCAAACGGTTTCGGCATCGTTATTTTGACTTTTCCGCTCGGTTGCGCTTTTTCGCCGCCTTTGGTAAGGGTAATATCGAAAACGGCAACCCTGGCGCTGTCGTACGGCTTGTTGACCGCCGAAATTGCCGCCTTGCCCTGTTCGCTGTCCGAAGAATGGCGCGCGGTGTTAAGCGCGGAGCCGCTTTCAAACACACCGTCCGCGGTAATGCCGCCTTCGGCAGTCAGTTTATTTACTCCTCCGTTTTTATCGGCGCAAGAGACAAACGCAAGACACAGCGACAACGCAAGCGCAAGCGTAAGGAATAATAAATGTTTTTTCTTCATCGATGTCTCCTTTATATTTATAGAACACGACACGGACAAGCGGGTTTTACGCCCGCTTATCCGTTATTTTGATCAGATAATAACTTTTAAGTTATTTTACCCTGATGGTACCGCCTTTAAGGGTTCCGCTATACGTGATGCCGGTTATGTCAAGGTCAATACGAACCTTTCCGTCGGAAGGAATTACGCACCCGCTTAGACCCCCGGTGGCACTTCCATCGATTAAAACGTGAACTTTGACGATCTTGGCTTCAAGCAGTTTTGTGCCTGTGCTGTCGTAAACTATAACCGTTTGTCCGACCTTGAAGTATCCCACTTTAACCGAAGTTTCTATATACAATTCGTCGGTGGTTTTCCAGGCACCTTGTATCGCGTTCGAAGCTCCGTTTACCGCCGGTGGAACAGTGATTTCCACGCTTGTCTGATAACTTACACGCTTGACAATCTTGTAATTGTTTACATTAGCGTTCGTCGTCGCAGTAAGTATGAAACAATCAAGGTTATCCTGGACCGATACTTGTTTCTTTTGGTCTTGTTTTACGTAGCTGGAATTCGTTGAATCAAGTTCCAATCCGGCTTTTCCGTTTACAAGCCTTAATACAACCTTCTCCCCTGCGACGGGTTCGTACTCAGCAAGGCGCACCAGTCCTCCACTTTGCAAAAGGTAGGTGATTACAGTATAGCCCCATTCAAGTTTGATTTCAACTTGTGCAATTGTGAGAGTTTTGATTTCGGAAACCGTTGCCGCCCATTCGTCCGTTGCCTTTATACCGATGCGGTATTCATATTCGGCAGCGTTTTTGGGAGCGTAGGTGTCTGTTACCGTTGTCCACAACACTTCGCCTTTTCTACGGAACTCCGCGTATTTCTCGCCGTCATACGGTGACGTTATGTCTGTTACGTCGGTAATCTCCGAAATATTCACCATGTCAACAAGGGCGTCATAGGTGAAATTTTCAACAGGTTTACCGTCGTACGTTTTACCCTCAAAGTTCCTGACGGTAAGACTTCTTGGTTTCACATTCAAAGTGAATATGACGGACGTGTCTCCGAAATTGTAGTTGATGCCTTCCGCATATTTAATGTGCACCCGGAACGTTCCCGTTTTGCTTTCCATTACTTCTTCTTTTGTAAGGTTACGACTCCAAACGCCATCTTCAAGTTGTTTTTCCCAGACGATAGTCTTTTCGCCGTAACCGGTGCCGATTTCAACGTAATTTGTTGTGGGATCGGGAATATTCGTTGCGCCGACGTAGAACCCTTCTTTAAATGCTGCCGCATTGCTGATTTCAAGACCATCGATGTCTGCTTTGCCGATCTCTGCGGTGACGTCTTCTTCCGCAAGGCTGTAATTGCCCGCGTCTTTTCCGGTAAGTGCGACGTTCTGAATCATCGCACCGGCGTCGGCACTACTCATTGTAACGGTAATGGTTACTTCGTCGCCTTCAAGCAATTCAGTGGGATCGCCTGTAAAAATATTTGAATTATCGTATTCTTTCCACCAATCAACGCTGATTGGCATGGGAGTGATACTTGCGGTAACGCCACCCGTTTCAATTTTGTAGTTGTCTTTGTCTTTACCGTTAAGCATAACTTCTTTGACGGTTGCGCCGACGTTTTTGCTTGTCATCGTGATTGTTGCGGTGACCGTTTCGCCGTCAATAACGCCCGTAAGTGTTGCGGGCATAACAGCGTTACCGTCATACACTTTGGTTCCGTTTGCCGTAAGCGGCTTTGCGGTTATTTCAAAATCAAAGGTCTTTTCGGCCTCTTTCCATTCGGCGGTTGCCGCAACGCTGACTTTAACGGTATATTCGCCGACGTTTTTCGGTGCAGTATTGCCGAAGTCTGCGTCTCCTTTGCGTTGATACATAACGGTAACATCGCCGTTGCCGTTTCGCGTTATTTCTTCCGCAGCGAGCGCGTATGCTTCGCCGTCATAAACTTTACCGAGCGTAACGCCCTCTTTAAGTTCGACGACGTTTTCCTTTGCGGAAAGCGAACTGCCGTGATCGAACATTTCCGCGCCCTTTACGCCGCAAACGCAGGATTTGTAATATTTTGCCGCGTCGGTATAAGTGGCTTCGCTTGCAAGATACGTTGCGGAAACAGTTTCCTTATCGAAAACGTGAGCCGCTTTATCGGAAACTTCATTGCATTTTTCGTCTTTGCATTTGTGCCAGTGATAGTTTTCATCCGTCGTCCATTCGGCGGAAAACTCATGTTTGTGTCTGAGCGCAATAGGTATCGCCACGGCGCACGCCGCGCCGACGCCTATCACGCATGCCAGAATTACGGTCAGCAGTTTGTGAGTAAGAATCCAGTTTTTCATAAAAATAACTCCTTTCGTTTTTTTGTCGGATCGTTTTATCCGAAGCGGGTAATTCTTTCGCTTACCCGCTTCGTTTTTATACTAAACGATTAGTCTGTCTGTCCTGTTTTTTCAAATTTAGCGTAAACATACATCCTTTCGTTTACGGTAAACGTGTAAGTTGCGTCCGCCGATATGAGTTCTTCGGCCTGATCGTTAGGGGATTTATACCAGCCGAGGAAAGTAAATCCTTCGTTCGCCTCGGCGGTAAGAGTTATCTGCGTACCTTTTTCGACCATTCTGCCGTTGCCGAATTCGACCGGCTGCCCGTTTTCGGTGATACGCCCTCCGTTATAAGGAGCTGAATAAGCGATAAAGTTATACATTTCTTTTTCGGCAAATTTGGCGAAAACGTACAAATCCTTGTTTACCGTGAAAGTGTAAGTCGCATTCTCGGATATCAGCGTTTCGGCTTGCTGATCGTTATAGAAATACCAGCCGAGGAAGTTATACCACTCGTTTGCGACGGCGGTGAGAGTTATTTGCGTTCCTTTTTCGACCATTCTGCCGTTGCCGAAATCGATCTTCTGATCGTTTTCGGTGATATAACCCCAGTCACGTTCACGACACTGCGCAAGGAAGTGGAATTGTTCCACTACTCTGATGGTGATTACCGCCTTTAACGCAGGGTTGGCAAGATAGGTGTAAGTAACGGTGTAAGTGCCGACTTTGCTCGTATCGAGCGCATTGTTTTCGCTGACGCCGATCGTACTTTCAATGCTGTATTCCAAGCCGCGGCAAAGTCTCTCGTATTTGTCGCCGACTTTTCCGAGTACGTTTACGTGTTCGTAATCTACCCAATATTCGCTGTTAAGATTGAACACGTATTCTTCTTTCGGATTGCCGTTTTCGTCGGTATCGAAACCGAAATCGTTAAGGTCGTGAAGTTTAATCTCGGTAACGGCGCCTCTGAACATGGCGGTCAGATGAACGTTGCCCGTTTTTTCGCTTACGGTAAAGGTGTATTTAAGATCGGTCGAAAGCAACTCGTCCGCATTGTAACCCGCGCTGTCGGAAGCCTCGAACCAGCCTATAAAGCGATAACCCGCGTTGGGTTTAACTTCGACGGTAACACTTGCGTTATTCGGCAGATCGTCGACATAAAAGCCGTCTTCGGTAACGCCTTCGCCTACGAACTCGCCCGCACCCTCACTTTCTATTCTCGCACTGACGATGAACGCATAGTCGAATCTTGCATAAACGGTAGCGTCTTCGGTTACGGTGAACTCGACGACGTCTTTGTCGGAAATAAGCGCGGCGGTTTCGCCTTCGCCGTCGTACCATCCGAGGAATTTGAAGTAAACGGTTTCTCCGCTTGCCGAAACTTTAACCTTGGAACCCTCGGCGACCACAAATTGCAGTTGTTTTTCGGCGGGAGAATATCCTTCGATATTATTGTTGTAAATATTTCCGTGTTCGCCCGCAATGACGGTTAAGGTAACCCTTTCCTTTTCGGCAAACTGCGCGAAAATATAGGTGTTGTCGGTTATCGTAAAGGTTTCGGTCACATTCGACGAATAGAAGCGATTTTCTTCAGAACCGGAGTTGGAGTGGGTTATATACCAGCCGGCAAACCTGTATCCTTCGTTGGGTACAGCCGTCAGCGTGAGCGCTCCGCCGAGGTCGACTTCTTCTCTGTATCCGTCGGGATCTTTTACCACGACTTTGTCGCCTTTCTGTATCACGCCCTGAGTCGCGTCCCTATCCAGCAGATACGAATACGTTTCGGCTTGGGGTACGTGTACCGTGAGCGTGGCACTTACGGCCTTGTCATACTTGTAAGTAATTACGATTTCATGATTGCCCGTCTTTGTGTAGTCTACTTTGCTTGCGTCTACAATGTATTCGGACGCGTCAAGAACGTTGCCGTTGTTAGTCGTTACGGTAAGCCCCGTAAGGTCGGCTTGTTTTTTGGTCGACAAGTCGTAACGGAAGAATCCGTATTCAAACCCTTCGCAGGTTACGTTAATCGTCTTGACTTCTTCAACGAATAAGGCTTTGATATGCACGTCTGCGCCGTTCTGTGTGAATACGTATTCGGCTTCCGTCGAAACGGGTTCTTCGGAAAGGTTACCCTCTTCGTCCACCGTATACCAGCCGGCGAATTTATATCCTTCGGCGGGTTTTGCCTGCAACACTCTTGTATTACCGAGAGCGAAATAATCTAAAACATGGGGAACGTTACTCGTCTTAATTTCGTTAAACTCATTGTTTTTCTCTGTGATAGAGCCTTTGCCTGCTAATTCGACGGTTAGATGCGCGAACTGTTCCGAAACGTACACGTAGAAAGCGTTGTATACTACATCTTCCATCGCTTTGTTTATCCTGCTGAAATGTACAGTGTATTTCATGTAGTAGACGCCTTCTTTATTGAAATCCAGTCCGCCGTAATCTATGGAATAATCGCCGAAGTACAATTGTACGTATTCAAACTCGTTGACGCTCGGGGGATCTTTACGGCGAAGACCTCTTACGTCCAGCCTCAAAAAGTCGGTTTTGGGCGTGCCGGGTTTGTAATACAATACGCTCTTCGCTTCAAAGTATATTGTGCCGTCTTTGACTACCATGGGCAGTCCCGACTCGCCCACCCAGTGGTGCAACTGATAAACGTCGGTTTTGAGATTGGATTTTTCGGGTTTGATTTTGAACATAGCGATAATGCTTAAATCATAGTCGCTCATGCCGATTTCGTAAGTCGCATTTTCGGAAAGACGATCGCCGAGAATGCCGCCGGCGTACCATCTGTACCAACCGTCGAATTCGAAATCGCGAGCGGGTTCGGCGGTAATGCTGTACTTCTGATCTTTATCGGTGAAGATAAGCTGTTTTTCGGTGTAGGCGTCATATTTTTCTTCTATATAGAAGTGTCCGCCTTTTCCGGCTCTAACCATAATGTCGCTGTTCTTCTCGGAAACATAAACGGTTATAACAAGAGTAAGTTCTTTTTCGTCGCTGACTTTGACCTTATATTCCACGCGATACTCGCCCTCTTTTGAATAATCGACCTTGTCAAGACCGGTAACGACGAATTGTTCGGGCGCAAGAATCGTGTACATAAGTTTGCCGTCTTTTTTCTTTTTACCCTTGATTATAAGTTTGCTTAAGTCGATTCCCGTCTGATTGCCGGGTTTGATGTATACCGACGTGGCGGCTCTTCCGTCCGAATAGCCCTTAGGCTTGTTTGACGTACCGGGGAACGCCCATATGCTTTCCATATCGGTAAGATCGGCCGCGAATTTGCAAACTATCGTCTTTTCGCCCGCAACGGTTTTACCCTCAATCATGCTTTCCGTTGAAAACGGAGTGCTTTCGATTTTGCCATCTTTCTCCATAAACCAGCCGTCAAGAACAAAATCATATCCGCATTCAACGAAAAGTTTCACTGTTTCGTTCGCTCTGGAATAGATCTTCTTTTCTTCGCCGGAATAGATTTTGTACCAAGTTGTAACTACACCCATAATATACGTTACGGTAACCGTTCCCTCGCACGGACCGGGATTCTTTATAACGAGCGCCGAACTATCTGAGTTGTCAAGAAAAACGTAAGGAGAGAAAGAGTCCGTTTCAAAAATAACTTTCCCGTCTTTGAACTCGCAGTCGAGCCGTTCGACTGTGCTTTCGCTCTTGATATGGAAAACCAGATATTCTTCGACGCCTTCTATGGGCGCGGGTACGGACACTCTGACTTTTCCGTCGGGTTGAACCTTAACTCCGTCGGATTCCACCGAAATGTCGATTGTCGTCATTTTTTCGTCGGCAAGCAACTTAAACTCTTCGGGCAGTTTGTCAATCGTGCTTTTGACGGTTTCTTCCGTCATCTCAACTTTTTCGGTTATGAGTTTAGCCTTTTTCCCGAAGTTTCCGCCGGTAAGCGTAACTCCCATACTGCTTTTCAGTTCAACCGTTTTGCCGCCGCAGCCGTTGCGACCGTTGCAACTTGCAAAAAAGCACAGGCTTAAAGCGACAAGCATCACGGATATGACGCAAAGTAATTTTTTCTTCATTAATTTTGCCTCCTTATTTTTTATTAATAGATTTTGGATTTGCGATCCGAAACTTTTTCTTTTTTAAAGCATTGCTCAACTTTATTTTATACCGATAATCGACTTATAGGCAGGTTTTTGTCGTTTTTGAAAAACCCTTGCGCTTTTGTAGGTCTATTTTACTGCAACGCTATACTTATATTTAATCGTTCCCATTCCCGGTTGGATATTGCTCTGTATAATGGTCGTTTTATCTGCGGACAACTCAAACGTCGAGCCGGCAAGCAATCCGAACGCGTGAGCGGGGATTTCTTGTTCCATATCTTCCTGGCTGTCATAGAACACGATAGCAGAGCCTTTAATCCTGTACAACAGCGTTACGATGCCTTTACCTTTATTGTCTTCTTCGCCCGGGTTTTGATCAAAAGTCACCGTCACGGAATCTTTATCCGCCGCAAAAACGAGCGTAATTTTTGATACCTTATGATTTTGTATAAACTGCTCCTCCGTCATTTCCATTTCTTTAAGAAGCGCTTTCTTGATCTCTTCGGACTCCCACTCGACAACGGCGTCAACTTTACTGAAAGTCTTGCCCTTGATGTCGGCAGTCGCCCACTTTGCGTAAAGCGTGAACACTCTTGCCGGCATATATGCAAAACTGAATTCCACGTCGGAAAGAGTTACTCCGCCGTCCGTACTTTCGTACCAACCCGCAAAAACAAAACCGTCTTTGGTGGGAGCGGCAGGAGCCGTGATCGTCGCGCCTGCGCTTGCCTTAACGGGTTGTACCGCGCTGCCGCCTTTGCTGTCAAAAGTTATGGTATATTCTTTTTCGGCGACAAGTTTATCAATCTTCTCGGTCTTTTCTCTGTGGCAGACCGTGCAGGTATAAACCATAGTGCCTTCTTTTTCCGTGGTCGGCTCAACCGACACGCTGCCGCCGTTCCAGGAGTGTTCGGCTTTGTCTTTGATTTCTTTGCAGCCCTTGTCTGCGCACGCATGCCAATGATGAGTTTCGTTATTGCTCCATTCTTCCGAATAATTATGTTTTCCTCCCTTACCGCAAGCGGTGAGCATTACAATCGTCAGCAGCAACGTCATAATTGTGAGAAACGTCTTTCTTTTCATAGTCTTACTCCTTTTTAATTTTAAGTAATATATTCCAA
>ULKR01019099.1_pt1 | contig 10868 bp, 9 predicted proteins | sample 1951181 | NCBI WGS metagenome assembly ULKR01 (sample SAMEA4835503, study PRJEB28245) | human gut metagenome | biome: gut microbiome; material: fecal sample | place: Denmark | collected 2008 | reverse complement strand
AGCCTGTCACAAAAGCGCCACGATCGAAAGGTCGTGGCGCTTTTGTGCGGATTGCGGCGCTTTGAGGAAATAATTTCGGATACTTTACATATGTACGAGGTAGTATGGACCTAAAAATTTATGATAATCAGCGTTGGATAATATCTCAATAGCAATCAAATCCAAACCCAAGCGAAGATAAAGCACATCGGTATCAATTTCCTCAACAGAACCTACGATTCTTGTTATGCCGTTCAATGTGACTATGTTGTAAGAGTTGTTTTCAGAAATCATAAAATCGTCAGGAGTGAAAATTTTTGACACCTCAATTTCGATATCACAGACTTTATGTGCGAAAATTGCACCGCCATAGAATCTTCCGCTGAAACAACCAAATGGTGACGATACAACTATATGGTTTTTGTCATAATTCTTTTGAATTGTAACAATCATTTCTACTTACACAACTTTATAAGGTGAAAGATCAACCAATTGTTCATCGCTGCCATTGTTCTCACACCAGTATCTGATGTTCAAAATGTCATGACTAATCGTCGCAGCCCTTATCCTCGAAAAAACAAAGCTATTAGGGAAAACATACTCTTGATCTAATTGTGAAGATACAACAGCCCACGTTGACTTGTCCCTTCGAATTAAAAATTTTTTGTTTCCAATATGAAATACCGAAGTTTCGTAATTGGTTCTTATTTCCTTGATTATATTGCCTGCAATGTCATATATGAAAAGCTGCTTGTGCCATTCGCAGGTTAGCGTGTCATCAGCGTTCATAACAATATATTTGGACATTTTTCTTTTTTGCCAAATTTTCTTTCCTGTCCTTAAATCGCAACAATACACCCCTTGAAGGGAACATCCAAATAGATATTTAGCGTTTGAATCAATAAATAAGCCATTTCCGTAACTGCTGATCATTCTTGATGTCCATGAAAAAATATTTCCATCGCGGAAGTGTACAGTTATTTCAAAGACATCAGTGTCTTGGTTATAGTCAAAATCTAAATACCTACGTTCAATAGAAGAAACCTTTTTATTGTTTTCGTATTCAAAGCAGGTGGTTTGTTCATCTTGATTTTTCATTTTCGCCTCCTTAGAACTTTTAAAACAAAATATCAAAGTCGTATTTTTTTGCCATCATTTTCCCAAATTCTATTGTCTCAGCATATGAAGGCAATTTGTTATCGACGGTATGCAAAAAGGAATTCCAATCTACATTTTCAATAGATTTCAATTTTAACATTTGAACGGCATTAGGTTGATATTTGTAATCTTACCTGTTTTTTCATATTCAGAAGAAGGCCATTCCTCAACAATTAATGTCTCATTTCTCTTTTTTATAAATCGGACATCAGATGGTACTTCTTTTTTGGGAATCACATATTTACAAAGAAAATTTGATGCATCGATTATTTGCCATTTATTTCGAATTGCGATCATAAAACTGTTTTCCCCAATAAAATATGTTGCATTATCTTTGGAAGTTTTTATTTCCTCAATCAATAAACCCATGTCATTAAGTCTATAAATACTACGCATTCCAAGGCAACTAATGCCGTTTTGGCCATACAATAATTTTCGTGCAAATCTATTGCTTTTCCATATTACAGAACCATCTTTAATGTCAAGGCAGTAAATACCTCGTAAATTACTTGAGTAGATATACTTTCCCTGATCGTCTATAATAGGCCCGCCGGCAAAGTCTGAGACAAAATTTGTTTTCCATGTAATTGTGTTGCTATTGTATAATTCGATATTTACCCTGTAATCAAATAAATCTTTATTGCAATCGTAATCTAATGTCTCCAATGTTACTTTTTTAACAACACTATTAAAATAATAATATGATATACTCATTTATTCTCCTGTTAAAACAGAATGACAAATCCGTCCGCCGTTTTTTTCAAGTCTGTTATCTCGGCACATATGTCGGTAAAGTCAGCAAAATTCAAAGTTATTTGTCAATTAATTCGAGCCAGATCTCATCGCATGACAACGATACCATTGAGGGGTCATAATTCGTAGAAACTATAACACGAATACAAGATTCAGTTTTTTGCGATAGGATATGATCAATTTCCGGGTGTGGTGTGACAATGCCGTATTGTTTCATTGCAGCCAGCATATTTGTACAGTTGAATGTGACGGCTGAACAGTTTTTGAATCGTATACGAATATCTTTATCTTTTAGACCAATCGGTGAGTCAAAAAAATAATAAACTGTAAGCAGCAAGTCCGTAAGATTTTCATTCCAACAAATGTTCGTGATGATCCCTTCGCAAAAGTCATATGTTGAATTAATGTCTTCAAAATTTCGACTAAGTATCATTATCTGCTCCTGCTCATTATAATAAAAATGTAGTATGTCTTTTGCAAATCAAGTGGTATATAAAGCCATTTTAATTAGACGTCACGCAAATGATTATAGCATAGAAATCAGAGCCATTGCGCTCAATATATCTTTCTATATACTTTTTCATGTAATTGCAACTTTGAAGTGAGTTGACTTTCCGGCTTATCGATTTATCTGGTTCGTAATACCAGTTGTCGAGTGTATATTGCAAATTTGCGTCAAGAATATCCCCGCCTAACACAATTACTTGATTTAATATCGCATCTTCGATAAAATCGTCCGCATCGGTTATTTTCCAAGCTAATTCATACTGGGAAATAAACAAAGATCTTCTCTTGAGCCTTTCACTCATCCAACTATAATTGCTCATCTAAACCTCCTAAACTGCCGATGATTACATCGGCCTGTTGCATCCATGATGTATTGAAAAATGCCATCTCTACCGTTAATCGAACCATGAATGTCGATCTGTAAATATTTCAGTCCATCCCCACCATATGTAATACTTCTATTTCCTGTGCTAATTAAGCCATCAATGGCAATTGGAAATGCGTGGTCTGTATCTGTGATGTTGCTCATTTGATTCAACACTTTTTGTGTATATTGTGGTTGCGGCACATCTGCTATACCGTCAACAATATCATCCAGAATGCAGCGATTGTGTGCTAATACAGTTGCGTCTCCAACATAATAAGTATGGAAATCAGCAACCTCAAAATTGTATGTCGTAACAGGCGTCTCTAAAATTTCATGCTGAACAAGCTCAAGAACAACTTTTTCGCCGTTAAGCATCACCAAGATGTCGCCTGCCCGTAGGTTACCTGCAAGTGTCCATCCTTGTCCAACTACATAATAAGGGTGAGTTTGGGTCGATGTTATCACCTCCCCATTAATGGTTACGTGAGTAACTGCAGTTGTTTCATTGATAAATGTGTTAACAACTTTCTTCAGATCTGTTACACCAGTTTCTGGGTCGGTCGCCCAAACATGATCTCCAACCTTAATATCTTCAATTGGTAGATGTCCTTCTTCGGTGGCAATCATTGTTCCCGCGACAAAACAATCGGGTATGTCAACCTTGCTCATAGCCTTAACGCCATCGTATACCGTATCGGCGGTATCAGCTACTCTGTCTGCTGTTTTAGCTAAATCGACAACATCATCTACTTTGGAAACGGCTTTTACAACAGCCCCACCGCCAGTGGCAAAGGGAACAGCAAGAGATAATTCCGCCAATCATAAACCTTAACGACAGCAAAGCTGCTCAATGATCCCATTATACCACAACCTCTTGATTTTATCAATTGTCTGCCTCTATATTTCGCAGAAATCAGATCCGTTTATAACGACCTGCAAGGATTCTCCGCGGTTTCCGTGTGGTGTATCCTGTATAAAATCCGAGAATTGATTTCAGGATTATTGTGTCACTTCTACTTGACTTTTCGGTCGTTCTGTGCTAATATATCCTTGCGGAATTCAATTGCAGACGAAGGAAGGAGAACCTGCCCGTGCGCGGGCGGGGATATGCTATGAGTAACGAGTACAGTACCGAGGAAAAACGGTTGGCGGTTCTGATAGACGCCGACAACGTCTCCCCCGCCTACATTAAGGTCATTATTGATGAGGCGACAGCGCGCGGTATCGTTACCTATAAGCGCATTTACGCGGACTGGACGCGCAACGAAATGCAGGGCTGGAAATCCGTCCTGCTGGAGTATTCGCTTACGCCCATGCAGCAGTACAGCTACACGACCGGGAAAAACTCTACGGACTCCGCGCTGATTATTGACGCGATGGACATTCTGTACACGGGACGCGTGGAGGGGTTCTGCCTTGTGTCCTCTGACAGCGACTTTACCCGTCTGGCGGCGCGCCTGCGTGAGGCGGGCATGCTGGTCATCGGAATGGGCGAGAAGAAAACGCCGCGTCCCTTCGTCACCGCCTGCAACGAATTCAAATTTATAGATAAAATCGGGAAAACCGCCCAGTCTGCGGATTCCGATTCCGATAAAGCTGCCGCTGCACCTGCCGCCGGGCGGGATGCCAGCACCTCGCAGACCGACCTGTCCTCTATCCGCGGGACCATCCTTCAGCAGCTCGCCAACTTCTCGGACGAGGACGGCTGGATGATGGCTTCCCGTATCGGGGATGTCCTGACACAGCGGTACCCTGATTTCGATGTGCGCAATTATGGGCACAAGAAGCTGACCTCCTTTCTCAATTCCTTTGATGATTTCGAACTGCGTACTGCGAATGAGAACAACGCAGACAATCCGAACGGGCATACGGTGTATATCCGCGTAAAGCCTAAGAACGCGAGAAAGCATTGAGGCAGCTCCGCTCTATGACGGCGCGCCTGTGTCGTCGTCGCTGCCCGCACTGTCCTGCCGGGACTTGTGCGTTGCGACTCCGGGACTTTTGCATGACGTTTATGACAGGCTCCTGCCTGCATAAAAAACAGCGCAACCGTAAATATATGTCGCGGTACTGACTGTGGCTGCGCTGATACTCGTACCAAAGAAAGGGAATATCATGGAAAGAAAACTGCGTATTGGCGTGTTCGGAGGTGCCAGGGGCAACTCCATGATTCAGGTACTGCTGCATCACCCCGAGGCGGAACTGGTGGCAGTCTGTGATAAGTATACGCCATTGCTGGACCTGGCGCGTCAGAACGCCGAGAATGCTGGATTGCACATTGCGTGCTTTGAGTCCTTTGATGACTTCATCCAGTATGACATGGACGCCGTCGTGCTGGCGAACTACGCGACCGAGCATGCTACCTTTGCCATTCGTTGCCTGAAGGCGGGCAAGCATGTGCTGTCTGAGGTTCTGCCAAGCGAGACGATGGCGCAGGCGGTCGAGCTGATCGAGACGGTGGAGGAGACCGGGCTGGTCTACGCTTACGCCGAGAACTACTGCTACATGGATCTGACCTTTGAAATGTGGCGGCGCTACCGCGAGGGTGACATCGGCGACGTCACCTATGCCGAGGGTGAGTATATCCACGACTGTGCCGCGTGCTGGCTGGACATCACTTACGGCGATCCGAACCACTGGCGCAACCACCTTTGCCCCACCTTCTATTGCACGCATTCGTTGGGACCGATCATGACCATCACCGGGCACCGCCCTGTGCAGGTGGTCGGATTTGAGAATCCGCCCATTGAGGAGTTCTACCACCTTGGTCACGCCGGCGGTCACGCCAGCGGCATTGAGATGGTGACGCTGGACAACGGCGCGACCGTAAAATCCATTCACGGTGCGCTCAAGCGTGAGCCGGCTCAGACTTCCTACAAGGTGTTCGGAACCAAGGGCTTCCTCGGCACCTGCGCGGATGCGGAGGGCGAGAAGGTTCGCCTGTATCAGGAATCTGCCACGCAGACCTGCGCCGGGGAGAACCGCTACATCGTGCCGGAGAAATTCGTCTCGGCGGAGCTGGCAAAGAACAGCGGCGTGGCAACGCACGGCGGCAGTGACTTCTATCCCACCCACTTCTTCATCGAGAAGATCCTGGGGCATGAGGACGGCAAGTGGTCCATCGACGTGTATCAGGCGGTGGATATGGGCATCTGCGGCATCCTGGCGTTCCGTTCCATCCTGAACGGCAATATGCCCATCAAGGTGCCGAACCTGCGCAACAAGGAAGAGCGCGATGCATGGCGGCATGACAACGCCTGCACGAATGCAGCCGTTGCCGGGGATCAGGTGCTCCCGTGTTCCTCCTATCCGGAGCGGACGCTTGACCCCGAGGAGGTTGCCCGCAACCGCGCCATCTGGGAAAAGCGGCAGGGACGCGGATAAGCGGACACCGCCTGTCTGAATAAGAGGAATCTCTGCGTATTCCGCGTGCGGCGAGCGGCGGACAGATTCCCGTCAGTCTGAGCATTTTTGGAGCAGAGCAGACCATGTTCGTTCTCTCTGCCAAGGAAGTGCTGATTAAAACCGAAGTTGAATCGGCTCGGTTTGATCAGCGCTTCCCTGTGAATCTTTGCTGAGAGTGAAGGGGAAGATGCCGCCGATCCGCCGCACGTTTTTTGTGGCAATGCCGCACCATGACGGTGGCACGGATGCGCCGCCGGACGCAACCATACTTCCGCGCGCACCTCATCCTGCGCGAAGCGGTTTTGTGAAAAAATGACGGAATTTATGCGGGCATAGTGCCGCCACGGCTTTAGCCACGCGGCGTGCGGTGTTGCCTTGCGTTCCGTAAAGGAGAATGCGATCATGAGGAAAAGATACATTCTGTGCGCCCTGTGTGCGCTTACGATAGGGCTTTGCATGACAGCCGTGCTGGTCGCCTGCCGCGGTGGGAGCGGAGAGGAAACGCCCGCCGGCAGTACCACCGATTTCGATGAGCCGATCGGGGAGTTTACGGAGCCGGAGGACAGCGAGACGGTTGCCGGCGAATCCGTGACCGAAACCGTTGCGCCGCCAGACAGTGAGACAGAGGAGCCCTTGACAGCCGAGCCGGGACACGCAGCGAGCGAAGCGGGTGCCAAAACCGCCGATATACTGCTGGCAGCCGATTTCGGTGTCGTGGGCGATGGCGTGACCGATGACGGTCCTGCGATCAGCGAGGCGGTTCGTGCCGCTGTTGAGCGGCAGGCGACGCTTCGCTTTGAGGCAGGGAAGACCTACTATGTCGGCACCGCGACCAACACAGCCGCAGTGTTCCGCAGTCCCTTTTCCATGAAGGATGCTTCGGGGGTTACGCTGGACGGACAGGGCGCCATCTTCCGCATGAAGCCGGGACTGTCCTTCTTTGCTCTGGCTGGGTGTAAAGATATCCGGCTGGAGAACTGCGTGTTCGATATGGCGGAATCGGTGTACCTGGTGGGGCGCGTGGAGTCGGTGGACGGAAAGACCGTTGCCTTCTCGGTTGACCGGGAGCCGTACCTTGCCTCCTATGATTTCACTGCCGTCAACGGGTTTGCTATCCGGTATAACGAGGGTGTGCAGGGGCGTCCGCACCGGTTCCTTCGCACGATGGAGCGTACCGGGGAGCGGCAGGTCAAGGTCACGTATGCATCCTCGCCCGACTGTGTGCGCGGGGATCTCGTGTTCCTGCCCAATCCCGGCATCGGGCATGCCTACAGCGAGGCGATCTACATCGGCGGATGCGGCGGTGCGCTGGTATTTGAGAATATCACCATCCGGCAGGCACCGTCCTTCATCATGGCGATAAAGGGCAATAACGCCGAAATGTACTTCGAAAATGTGGATATGCTGCCGGATACGGAAGACGGGCGTGAGATACATATGGTCTCGTGGCGGGACGGCTACCACTGCAAGGACAACCGTCTGCCCATCCACTGGAATGAGTGCGATGTCGGCGTGCTGTACGACGATGTTTTCAATATCAGCAATACGCTGGGGTATATCACGGAAGTTACCGATGACAACGTCTTTACCGCCGTCAACTATGAACTTTGGCTTCAGGGGCGCCGCATCTCGCCCGGATACCGTATCGGTGATGTGGTGGATGTCTACGACCTTGGAAACGGTGCCTTCTGCGGAACCGGAACGGTGCGCCGCGTTGTCAACAATGCGGACGGCTCCTCCACGGTGACGCTGGAGTACGGCGAGACGCTGAACAACGTAAAGACCGGGTTCGTGGTTGCCAACCGCGCGACCGGTGCGCCGGGATCCACCATCACCAACAGCCGCTTCACCGGCACTTTCCGGTTCCTGCGTGACCTGCGCGTGGAGAACTGCCGCTTTGAAACGCTGGCGACATGGATCATGGTGGAGGGCAGCGTGGAGGGACCTCTGCCCGGAAACATTGACTTTATCAACTGCACCTTTGACGGCGGCGGCAGTATCCAGATAGATGCGCTCAACCGGGGTACCGGTCGCAAGCTGCGCAAGATCGCCAAGGAGATACACGATGTCGGCTTCTGGGGCTGTACTTTTGTCGGCAACACCAAGATATCCAGCGACCTCAAGTGCGATTACACCGTGTCGGAGCAGTGGACGGAGCAGGATCTTTTCACCGTGAAGAACCGGAGATCCCCCGTCATAGAGGCAGCGGTCATTGCGCCCACCGAGAAGGACTTTGCGCACACCGTGACCTATGATTGGACATGGCACACCATGCCGACCACCGGCGCAGTGCGGCGGCTGGTATCCCGCGTATCCGATGCGGATGTCTGTGCGGCGTTGGAAACCGGCGACGGCTTTTCCGGTCGCGTGCTGGTGATGGATAGCAGTACGCTTACACTGGACGGGCTGACTTTGCTGCCTTTCCTGTTCGAGGACGGAAAGATGTACACGCTCTGCGTGACTGTGTACGCGACCGCTGACGGTACGGCAACGCTGGAGATGACACGGGACGGGGCAGCTCTGCGGGCAGTCGGTGCGCAGGCGGGGCGCGCCGGTAAGACGGCGACTCTGTATTTCCAGTGGGAAGCCAAAGGGGACGAGAAAGGCAACGGTATGCGTATGACCTTTGCGGACGGCGGGCAGGTGTACGTGGGGAATATTGACATTTCCAAGGCGTCCAACCGCAATCCGTCGCGGGAACAGCTGGAGAACGGGCACACCTTCCGCTGGTCGGATGAGGTGACTATCGGAACCGGTACCGCGATGTCGGTTTCGGCTATCCCGGATGCGGCGGTGCGTGCCGCCATTGAGAATGCGTCCTCCGGCTTCACGACCGGTACGGTTCTGCATCTGACCGACGGGTTTGGCGACTTTACCGGATTGGCAGATCCGCGGTTCTATGCGGAAGGCCAGTCGTATCACCTGTCGCTGGATGCGTATATCGCGTCTCCGCTGGTGCCGCAGAACGGCACAACGGTCTACCTGCTGGCGATGGATTCGACACCGGGCAACCGGGTGTTGGCGCAGGGACTGCTGACCGGCGAGGGATTCTGGCATTTTGAGATTGACTGGACGGTGGGGAATACCGGCGAGACCTCGCTGAAGTTCTTCCTCAGCAACCAGCCTGCCGCTTACCCGGATGTGTACTTCGGCGACTTTACCGTTACGGCGGCTAAATCCGTCAAGCCGACGCGCTTTGAAACGCACAAGGAGTTCACCTATCCCACAGCAGAGGAGCTGTTCGGCATGTATACCTTTGATTTCACGGACGACAAACTGCTTGAAACCGGGGTGGACGGATACGCGCAACTCTCTGCGCTGGACGATGAGACGGCTGAGAAACTGCGTGCGCTCGGATTCGGTGAACGTATCTACTACTGCAACAAGAATTTCATGATGAAGTCGATCAGCCCTGTGCTCCAGGGCGGCAATCGCTATGTCATCACGCTGGATGTCTACGACACGCGCGGCAATCTTACAACTTCCGGTGGGCGCGGCGCCTTTGTGATGCTCCATATGACGGGCGGAGTCCAGAACAGCGCGGAGGTGAGCTACACCGTTAAGCGCGACCCCGCCGACAGCCGGCACCTGACGTTGATTTTCTCCAGCACGCTACCTGTCGGGACGGATGATCTGCTGTTCTACAGCCTCACCGGCGTGGAATTCATCATCGGGTCCGTAACGGTTCTCTGCGTGAAGTGAATCTGACCTATGCGGAAAGGATATTGTAACCCATGAGTATGCGTATTGTGAACGTGACGCTTCCGTCTGCCCATTTCAACGGCGAATCCACACTGCCTTCCCTGTACGAAATGACCAATGTGCAGGCGTTGACCCGTTCGGCACTGGATGAGGATGACGGGCTGTTTATCGGCTACGGCGGTCTGCGCTCCCTGTTCCCCTATCGGATGCAGGATCTGTACGACCGGGCGGAGGAGCCGACGGTCTATGTTGGCATAGAGTTTGAGAACCGGTACCTGAAAGCGCTGTTCCTGCCGGCGTTGGGCGGGCGGCTGTGGTCACTGTACGACAAGGTTGCCGGGCGTGAGCTGCTTTACCGCAATCCTGTCGTGCGACCCTGCAATCTTGCCGTGCGCAACGCGTGGCTGGCGGGCGGCATCGAGTTTAATTGCGGCATGATCGGGCACCACCCGTTCACCTGCTCGCAGATTTTTGCCGCGCAGACTGCGCTGGATGACGGCACACCCGTGCTGCGGATGTATGAATTTGAACGCATCCGGCGCTGTGTCTACCAGATGGATTTCTTCCTGCCGGAAGAATCCCGCGTCCTGCTGGGGCGGATGCGCATTGTCAATCCGAATCGTGAGACAGTGCCCATGTACTGGTGGACGAATATGGCTGTCCGGGAGAACCCCCGCGCCCGGAACGTCATAGATGCAACGGTTTCCTATAACAACAAGGGCGGCATCGTGGGTAAAAATCCCGTTCCGGTATCGGGCGGGACAGACATCACGTACCCGTCCCGAAATCCGGTCGCCATTGATTATTTCTGGAAGATTCCGGATGCGGCGCGCAAGTTCACGGCGTATCTGGACGAAAACGGCTACGGCTTCTGCCAGACCTCCACTGCCCGCCTGCAGGGGCGCAAGCTGTTTGTCTGGGGACAGGGCGAGGGTGGCGCACGCTGGCAGGAATTCCTGACTGCCGGTGAGCCGGGACGCTATGTGGAAATACAGGC
>ULKR01021878.1_pt1 | contig 11228 bp, 5 predicted proteins | sample 1951181 | NCBI WGS metagenome assembly ULKR01 (sample SAMEA4835503, study PRJEB28245) | human gut metagenome | biome: gut microbiome; material: fecal sample | place: Denmark | collected 2008 | reverse complement strand
TCCGATGTTCCGGTACCCTGCGGCCGTTCGGACTGTGTCCGGTCTGTTTTTGTCTGCTTTTGTGCTGCGAATGTCTCGTTTTGGTATGAATCGACCCGATGTGGTTGCCTGAATAGGGGAAAAAGTACGTTTGAGTATCCGGCTGCAAAGTATGATTTCCTGACAAAATAGTATGGGCCGATGCCTCTCCGATAAAATGGAAGGGCTTTTCATTTTTCAGATAAGGGCTAATTTTTACTTTTGTCGCACCGAAACTACCAAACCTGAAAACCACGAACCTATGGAAAAACTCTGCTCCCGACTCATCGACGGCCGAGCATTGGCCGGCCGGCCTCTTTTTACAGTTTCCCGACTTCTTCTTTTCTGAACAATCCGACCGTATCCGGAGCCTGCGCTTCCGGACGGGTTTGTCTTATTTTTTACCAAACATTAACCAAACTTTCAATACCTATGATCAAACTTGGGCACAAAATCATTCTGGCGGTTTTGGCGCTGCTGATTACCCCCCCCCTTGGGTTTGCGGCCGAAACAGCCGATGCAAGTGCCTCGGTACAAGACCGTAAGGTGACTGTCCGGGGTACCGTGAATGACGCTGCAGGCCAGCCCCTGCTCGGCGTCACCGTCCTTGTCGAAGGCACCACGACCGGAACTTCGACCGGAATCGACGGAACTTATGAGATCTCCTGCGCTCCCGATGCCGAGCTGACCTTCTCGTTCATCGGCTATGAGTCGCAGACGCTTCCGGTAGCCAACCGGACGCTGCTCGACGTGACGCTTGCCGAGGACTCGCAGATGGTGGACGACGTGATCGTCATCGGTTGTTACGGTACGACGACGCGCCGCAGCACGGTGGGCGCCGTCGATCAGATCAAGTCGGAGGCCATTGCCGAGCGTTCGGTGGCCAACCTCACGCAGGCGCTGCAGGGTACGTCGCCCAGCCTCGTTATCCAGCAGCGAAGCAACGACCCTGCTGACAACCAGCTCAACATCAACATCCGCGGTATCGGTACGATGAACAACAACCAGCCGCTGATCGTCATCGACGGACTGGTTTCCGACAACTCGTCGTTCAACAAGCTCAATCCTTCGGACATCGAGAATGTCTCGGTGCTCAAGGACGCCGGTACGGCCGCCATCTACGGTTCGCGTGCCGCCAACGGCGTGCTGCTCGTGACGACCAAGAAGGGTAAGCTGAATCAGGCTCCGACGGTCGAGCTGACCGCCCAGGTCGGCTGGCAGCAGCCCGATGTCCTCTACACGCCGGTCGAGGGATGGCAGAACGCCACGCTGCTCAACATCGCCAAGGCCAACGCCGGTCTCGCGCCCGCCTTCACGGCCGAGCAGATCCGTGACCTCAAAGAGCACGGCAACGGCACTTTCTTCATGGACGAGATCTTCCAGACGGCCATGCAGCAGAACTACAACGTCAGCGTATCGGGCGGCGGTGCCAATACGACCTACATGGTGTCGGCCGGCTACTTCGACCAGGAGAGCAACTACGTGGGCCCCGATTACGGACGCCAGCGCTACAACTTCCGTACGAACCTTACGACCGAGTACAAGCGTGTGAAGGTGACGGCGCTGCTCTCCTATTCGCACGAGAACAGCAAGACGACGATCGACGGCAACGCCATCGCCAACGCATCGCGTATCCCGACCTACTATTATTACCGTCAGTATGATCCCGCCACGGGCAAATACCTGCTCAACGACAAGCTGACGGACTTCAACTCGCTGGGTCTGCTCCAGGAGGGCGGTTACAACCGTTACCGCAACGATTACGTGAACGCCAACCTCTCGGCCGAGGTGAAGATCATCGACGGCCTGAAACTGCGCGGCGTGCTGGGTGCCGACATCTTCGCCGACCACCGCTACACGCGCACCCATGAGGTGATCTTCTACAACACCGATGCGGCGGGCAACCCGATCGGTGACGGCCGCTCGGCCAACAACGACGACAAGTCGGAGGACTGGAACCAGCGTGCCTACCTGATCAACTCGCAGCTGATGCTCGACTTCGACCGCACCTTCGGCAAGCACCACGTGGCCGCGCTGTTCGGTGCCTCGAACGAGTCCTATACCTCGGAGGCGAACCAGGTTTCGCTCAAGTGGGCCGATCCCGATCTGGGTATCAAGGGCGACGGTACGGAGGCCGTGCTGGGCAGTTCGACCGTGACGCCCGAGGCCACGACCCGCACCTCGCTCACCTCGCTCTTCGGACGTGCCTCCTACGACTACGACAACCGCTACTATGCCGAGTTCTCGTTCCGTTACGACGGTTCGTCGAAATTCCGTTCCGACCTGCGCTGGGGCTTCTTCCCCTCGATTTCGCTCGGATGGCGCCTCTCGGAGGAGGCCTTCATGGAGAGCTACCGCGACAACGTGGGCGATCTGAAGATCCGCGGATCGTACGGTACGCTGGGTAACCAGTCGGTGGGCGACTACCAGTACTTCACCACCTACAACGTCTACTCGAACATCTACGCCTTCAACAACGCGATGGTCGGCGGCGCCGGCTTCCAGCTCGGTACCGACAACCTGCAGTGGGAGGTTTCGAAGACCTTCAACATCGGTTTCGACGCCTCGTTCTTCAAGGGTACGCTCAACCTGGGCTTCGACTACTTCAACAAGCATACGACCGACATCCTGGTCAAGCCGCAGACCCCGCTGATGCTGGGTACCGAGCTCCAGAACTACAATGCCGGCGAGATGCGCACGCAGGGTTGGGAGCTTTCGATCAGCTATGCGCTCAAGAAGCGCGACTGGTCGCACTTCTTCCAGTTCAACATCGGTGACTCGTGGAACGAGGTGCTCCACTACGAGGGCTTCGAGTCGATTTCGAACCAGGAGGAGTTCTGGCGCATCACGCGCGAGGGCCTGCCCTTCAACTCCTACTACGGCTACAAGACCGACGGCTTCTTCCAGAGCTACGAGGAGATCGCCAATTCGGCCATTCCGACGGGCAAGACGGTCAAGCCGGGTGACGTGAAGTTCGTGGACCGCAACGGCGACGGCGTGATCGACGAGAACGACCGTTACTATCTGGGCAACGCCTTCCCGCGCTACACGGTGGGCTTCACCTACAACGTGGCCTGGAAGGGCATCGACCTGTCGATCTTCCTGCAGGGTGTACTCAAGCGCGACATGATGATCCGCGGCGAGCTGGTCGAGCCGTTCCACTCGAACTACGGCTACACGATGTACGAGCACCAGCTCGACTTCTGGACGCCGACCAACACGGATGCCCGCTGGCCGCGTCTGACCGACATCTCCGACCCGTCGAACCAGAACAACTGGCGCATGGGATCCGATATCTACATGTTCGACGGCAGCTACCTGCGTCTGAAGAACATCCAGCTGGGCTACACGCTGCCCGAGCGCATCTCGAAGAAGTTCGGCGTGCAGAAGTTCAAGATCTATTTCAATGCCGAGAACCTGCTGACGTTCACCGAGTGCTCGTTCGTCGATCCCGAGTCGTCGGAGTTCGGCAGCAACATGAACTCGGGCGGTGCCAACTCGGCCCGCAACTACCCGAACCTGCGCTACTACGGTGTCGGCCTCAATGTCACATTCTAATTCAAGGTGCGAGAAGATATGAAAACCTCGATTTTTAAATACATTACCGTTGCCGTTGCCGCCGGCGCAATGTGGCTGGCCGGTTGCAACGATCTGGACCAGGAGCCGACCAACAAGTTTACGGACAAGGCGTTCTGGACCTCGCCCGAGCGTGCCAACATGGTGCTCAACATGGCCTACAGCCAGATGTACAGCCACGACAAGATGTTCCAGGACGAGGCGCTGAGCGACAACATGTACGAGCAGCGCGGCAACCCCGACACGCGCACCATCCGCACGGGACAGGCCACGCCCAACACGTCGCTCTTCAAGAGCGAGTGGCAGTGGGTGTTCCAGGGCGTGAAGACCTGCAACATCTTCCTGACCTTCGTGGACGACGTGCCGGGCATCGAGCCCTCGAATCTGGCCTACATGAAGGCGCAGATCCGCTTCATCCGCGCGTTCCTCTACTTCCGTCTGGCCTGCTTCTACGGCGACATTCCCTTCTTCCTGAACGACATCTCGCTCGAGGAGTCGCGTCAGATGACCCGCACCTCCTACGTCAAGGTGATGGAGGAGCTGCACCGCGAGCTGGACGAGATCATTCCCGATCTTCCGAAGCGCGACGACCTGTCGGCTGACGACAACGGCCGTATCACGAAGGCTGCCGCCATGGTGCTCAAGGCCCGCATGTATCTCTACGAGAACACGTCGCGCACGGGCAACAGCGTGTCGGACAACATGCGCAAGGTGGCAGACATCTGCGACAAGCTGATGCACGACCAGGCTACCTACGGCACCTACAGCCTGCTGACCGAGGGTAATGAGGAGGGTTATCTGAGCCCCTACGAGTACCTCTTCACGTCGGGTGCCGAGTACAATTCGGAGGTGATCCTCGACTATGCGGCCGTGGAACTCGACAAGCAGTGGAGCCTGATGTACAACATGGCGCCCCTCTCGGCCGGTGCGAACCTCTGCCAGAAGGCTCCGTCGAAGGCTCTCGTGGACAGCTACAAGATGTCCGACGGCTCGGACCCCACGGACCTGAACTCCTATACGGGTCGCGATCCGCGACTCAAGTATACGGTGGCATACAACGGGATGGACTGGTATGACCTGAACGACAAGGGCGAGTACGTCAAGAAGTTCACGCTCAACGTCACGTCGGGTTCCGACCAGGCCGGCACGGCCAACGGCTCGCCCACGGGCTTCTACACCCGCAAGTATTTCGACCCGGACCACGGCAAGAACCTCGAGATGTGGACCAACTTCATCATGATGCGTTATGCCGACGTGCTGCTGATGTACGCCGAGGCGAAGGCCTACCTGGGTGAACTGGATGTCACGGTATGGAACGAGACGATCCGCCCGATCCGCATGCGTGCGGGCGTAGGCGGCACGGAGTTCCCCTCGGCGGGCGACTATACGCAGATCGTGCGCGACGACCGTCGTGTGGAGCTGGCCCGGGAGGGTCTGCGCTACTTCGACCTGATCCGCTGGATCAACTACAAGGACGAGAAGTCCACGGCCGTTGCCGAACTGCTCAACGGTCCGGTCTACATGTACAACGGCACGCAGATCGACCAGTTCAAGTTCGATACGGGACGCGACATCCTCTGGTCGCTGCCGCTTTCGGAGACGCAGCTCGTTCCGTCGCTGCTGCCCAACAACTCGGGATATTAATCGTCAATCAAAAGCATTCGGAAAAAGATGAAAAAGATATTGAATATGCTGATGGCGGCAGGTCTTGCCGTCTGGGGCGCCTCCTGCTCGAGCGACCTGGATTACGAACCGGGCGGGGTGACTCCGGTCAAGGCGTTGCTGCTGCCTGCCGATAACTGGTATGTCGAGCTGCAGAGCGCATCGTCGGCCACGGAGACCTTCTCGTGGGAACCCGCTCTGGCTGCCGACGGACAACTTCCGCACTACGAGTTGGTCTTCCTCGCACAGCCCGACGGCGAGATCGTCTACCGCTACGACGCCGGTTCGAAGACCAGCGTGGCGGTTCCCCACAAGGAACTGAACCTGGCGGCCAAGGCCGCCGGGATCGATGCCGGCGCATCGGGCGACTTCTACTGGTCGGTCGTATCGAGCCGCGGTGTGACGACAGCCCCCGTCGAGGCGACGCCGCGCTGCATCTCGGTCAAGCGTCTGTTCGGTTTCGACGTGATCCCCTCGACGCTCTACCTGACGGGCGAGGCCACCGAAGTCGGCGATGACCTTTCGCTGGCCATGCAGTTCCAGTCTACGGGCGAGGATGTCGGTGAGTTCACGGCCATCATGCGCCTCGAGGCCGGCAAGACCTATTCGATGTACGAGACGACGGATGCCTCGAGCCGCCACTTCACCATCGAGGAGGGCGAGCTCCGCGAGTTCGGTGCCGACGTCAAGCCGGCCACGTCGCTGGCTTCGGTGGACAAGACGGGCATCTACCGCGTCTATGTCGATTTCAACACGCGTTCGACGATTGTCGAGGAGGTGACGCGCCTGGCCTTCTACCAGCGCGACGATGTGGGCAATGCCGTCGAGCTGACCTACCAGGGCCTGGGCGTCTGGAAGCTCGAGAACCACACCACCACCGAAGGGGACAACCGTTACGGCTTCCTGGCCAACATCAGCGGTGCGACGAGCTATCAGGAGAAGTGGTCGAGCGTCAATTACAACAACAACAGCGCCCCGACGACCGGCACCTCTCTCGACTGGTGGGAGATCTACATGAACAAGGACATCACGGCCGACGGCTGGTGGGGTTACACCTTCAAGTGGATCGACTCGGAGTGGGCCGAAAAGAAGGTCGTCACGATCGAGGTGCACATGGACCACACGCAAAACTTCTTCTATCACACGGTAACTTATGTAAAATAAATCGGACGGGGTCTGCACCGGTCTCCGGTGCGGACTCCCTCACCCGATCGAAAGCTGAATTATGAAAACGATCATCAATAAATGGACTGCTCTGCTGCTCGCGGGTATTGCCTTCGGGGCATGTTCCGAGCAGACGGAATATGACGATACGAGCTTCAGCGCGGTGGAGCGGCTGCTCTATCCTTCGGACGGCGACCAGGTCGATCTGATCGAACAGGCCGATGCGAATCTCTATTTCGAGTGGGAGGTTTCCGAGGTCGGAACCCCGGTCTACACCGTGGTCTTCATGGACGCGGAGAAGCACGAAGTGGGCCGTTACCTGGCTGACAACAACGGCCAGAAGGCCTCGCTGAAGATGCTTCACAGCCAGCTCAACCAGGTTGCCGGTGATGCGGGCATCGAACCCGACGCAACGGGTGACCTCTACTGGACGGTGTGCGCCGGTTTGGGCGGCGCCGAGAAACTCTCGACCGACGAGCCGCACCGGCTTACGGTGACGCGCTATGCGACCATCGACGCCCCGGTCCGCCTCTACGTGACGGGCGAAGGCTCCGAGTTCACGGACGATCCCGCGCAGGCGCAGGAGATGCGCAATCTGGGCGACGGCCGCTTCGAGATCTATACGAAGTTTACCGGAGCGTTCAGCTTCATCAACCGCAACGAGGCAGGTAATAAACGCACCTTCGGCGTTTCGGAAGAGGGCTGCCTGGTCGAGGCTGCCGACGCTGCGGGTACGGGCGACGGCATCTACCATGTGGTGGTGGATTTCAACGAGAGCACCGTCACGATGGAGCGGATCGAGAGCGTGAAGTATCACTACTGCTGGACGCCCGATCCGTCGGCCGAGATGGAGTATGCCGGAAACGGTGTCTGGAAGTACGACATCTGCTGGACCGAGAACGATTCGCGCTACCGTTTCGATGTCGTGATCGACGGCGTGGACTATATCTGGGGCTACTCGAACTCGGACATGAGCAGCGCTCCGACGAGCCTTACGGGCAGCAGCTACAATATTTCGATGCGCAAGACGGAGGATATCGACCAGTGGAGCTACGGCTTCAAGTTCTTCAGCGCCCTGAAGAACATCGAGTGCACGATCGTGCTCGACTGCTCGCCGTCGGCCGCCAACTACTACCACTACTTCGAGTTCGGTTTCGAGCCTGTAGCCAAGGTCGTTTCGCCGACGGAGCCCGCAGCCGATGCCGCCGTGGAACTGAGCTCCATTGCCGGATCTTCGGAGACTTTCTCGTGGGCGCTTCCGGAGGATATGACCACGGCCGAGAAGCAGCTGACCACCTATGCCGTCGTCTTCTACGGCGATGCGGCCGCCGCAACGGAGATCGCCCGTGCGGATGCCGGCATGAACCAGTCGGTTTCGGTAAGCCATGCGGATCTGGAGAGCCATGCGGCCAAGGCCGGTATCGCAGCCGAGGCCACGGGTGATCTCTATTGGGCCGTGGAGAGCGAACTGCTCGGATCGACCGCCGTATCCGAAATCCGCAAATTGACCGTTACGCGCCTGAAGGGCGTGCCGCAGGCCGCCTACATCACGGGTGCCGCTTCGGAGTTCGGCGACGGATTCCAGCGTCTCAAGTCGGTGGGAACCGGCAAGTTCGAGATCTTCACCAAGCTGTCGGCCGGTTCCTACAACTTCACCGACGGGACCGAGGACGGTGCGCGCAAGTTCGTGGTTGAGGATGGTGCGATCGTGGAGAGCGCCGATGCGATCACCTGCAGCGAGGAGGGCATCTACTACATCCTGCTCGATTTCCTGACCGGTGAGGCCACCTACAACAAGATCGAGAACATGCGCTACCTCTCGCCGAACGTGAAGACGCAGCACACCGAGAAACAGATCATACTGCCCTACCAGGGCAACGGCGTATGGTATGCCGAGGAGGTGGTTCCCTACCTGACTGATTGGGACGACGACCGCTACTTCTTCTGGGCGGAGGTCGATGGCGAAACGACGAAGTTCGGTGCCGATCCGGGCATGTCGGGCGATCTGAACACCGCGCCGGAGAAGGGCGATCCCCGTTTCCGCGTTTACTGGCCGATTGCCGACGTGAACGGCGATGATGCCGGCGCATTCAAGATGCTGCACTCGTACCGCGGCAATACCTCCAAGCGGGTGAACATCACGCTGGACATGTCGCCCGATACGGAGGAGTATTACAACTACATCGAGTACCTTGATTAACCGAACGGCCGAAGCGGGGAGCCCGGTCACGGGCCCCTGCTCCCCGGCTGCATAACCGACAGAAGATTTTATGAAAAAGACGATTTTCGCCCTGATCGCGGTGGCTGCCATGGCGACCGCCTGCGAGGTGGAGGACAAATATTACGGCAAAGAGGTGGTCGATCCGGCCGAGAAGTTGGAACCCGCCTATGCCGAGAACTGGACGGACCACGCCGACCAGCTCGACGAGAAGCTGATCGAGAACTTCATGAACAAGGCCCGGGGCACGTTCTATTCGACCGACGGCGACCGCGCCGGCTCTTCGTGGAACTGCTACTGGCCGCAGGCACATGCAATGGACGTGCTGATCGACGCCTACCTGCGTATTCCCGAGGGAGACGCACGTCGCGAAGAATACAGGAACTACATGGCCCTGTGGTACCAGAACAAGGGCAACAACTACGAGACGGGCTCCTACAGCGGCTCCTACGGCTTCGGTAATCCTTATACCGATGACTCGGAGTGGATTATCCTGACGCTGATCCGCATGTATGAGGCTACGGGCGTGCAGAACTACCTCGACGCCGCTGCGGCTACCTACAAGGAGACGGTCATTTCGCGCTGGACCGACGACGAGAATGGCGGCGGCATCCGCTGGTGCATGACCTCCGAAAACAGCAAGAACGCTTGCTCGAACGGTCCCGGCGCCCTGTGTGCCATGCGGCTGTGGGCCAATACGGAGGATGGTCCCGAGCGCGAACAGTACCTGGCCGATGCCGTGAAGGTCTATAGCTGGCTGAGCGCCACGCTCTACAATCCCGAGACGGGTGCCGTGTCGGACCATATGATAAACGGTGCAATCACGGGTGGCCCGCTCACCTACAACCAGGGTACGTTCCTCGGTGCGGCTTATGAGCTCTACAAGGCTACGGGCGATACGAAGTACATGGTCGAGGCGGCGCGCGCGGCCCGTTACACGATGAACTCGATGGCGACGGACGGCGTGCTTAACAACGAGGGTACGGGCGACAACGCCCTGTTCAAGGGTATCTTCATCCGCTACGCGATGAACGTGTGGCGCGATGCCGAGATCGATAAGGTCGATGCCACGCTGCGCAAGGAGATCGAGGACTTCATCATCTATAACGGCCTGATCTGCTGGACGCAGGGCCTGGACCGCTCGGAGGAGTCGAAGTGGTTCTTCGGTTCGGACTGGACGACGCCCGGTTCGACGTGGGACGGACAGCTCAATCCGCAGGTGAGTGCCACGACGCTCATCGAGGCCATGGCCGTGCTTTTGCCTGAACCCAAATAATCTCCCGGGAAAGAACCCCGCAGGCCCGTTCGCTGCGGGCCATATGGAAGGCGGGCAGGATCCGAAGATCCTGCCCGCCTTTTCCGTCGTTTGTCCCGCGACCGGATTCCGCTGTCTGGGGAATCCGGTCAGCATTGCCGTCCGGGTGCCGCAGTCATGTGTGTCGCCCCGGTTATGTCCGCAACTGCTCCGGACGGGGTATGACGCATGCCGCGGCTCCGGGGATCACTCCGCCGGGGATGCGTCCGGGCCCGGCGCCGACGTACCTGCCGTATCGGTGACGGTGTCGGACTCTTCGTCGGAGGCCGCGCCGACGGCTCCGTCCACCTGTGAGAGCCGCTCCTTGCGGTAGACTTTGGGCGTGCAGCCGTATTTGGCCGCAAAGCATTTGAAGAAGGTGCCCCGATTGACGAATCCGGCCTTGTAGATGATCTCGTCGATCGAGAGTTTGGTGGTCGTCAGCAGCTGTTCGGCCTTCGTCAGCCGGTACTCCTTGATGATCTGGCTCGGGGTCTGGTTCAGGATGCCGTCCAGCCGGCGGTAGAGGTTGCGGACGCTCATGCCCAATTCGGCGGCAATGAATTTGGTCGAGATGTCGGTATTCGAGATGTTGTCGTTGATGATCTTCAGCATGCGGTCGATGAACTCCTTGTCATCCTGGTGCATCATCCGTCCGTCGGTGATCTCGAAAGCGCTGATCGTCGATTTGTAGTAGTCCTTCAGCGAACGGTTCCGCTTGAGCAGCTGCCCCGCCACGGCCTTCAGGTACTCGACGTCGAAGGGCAGCGTCAGACAGATGTCCGCACCCGATTCAACGCCCTTGATGCGCTCGTCGATCTGCCGCGAGGTCGAGAGCAGGATGACGGGGATATGGGCCGTGAGACGCCCCTCCTTGACGTAGCGGATCAGCTCGAGGCTCTCGGTCTTCTCGGTCAGCGCCTCGCAGACGATGATGTCGGGGTGCATCTGCCGCAGCAGATCGATCGCCTCGGCCATGCCGGCCGGCATCCTGATGTTGTACTCCGCGGCAAAGAGTTCGGCCACGAAGTTCATGATCTCGGGGTTGTCATTGACGACGAACATCGTCGGCCGCTTCTTGTCGAAGGGGAACTCCTGCCGCGGGGCGGGCTGCAGCGGCAGTCCGTAGTCGGTGTTGCCGGCGACAATGTGCTGCTGCTCGGCGGGAGCGCTCTCGCCCGTCACCTGAAGCTGCGGGAGCCTTACGGTGAAGGTCGTCTGGGCGTTGGGCGTGCTCTCGACGGTGATCTCGCCGTGCAGCCGGACGACCAGGCTGTGGCAGATCGCCAGCCGCAT
>ULKR01006168.1_pt1 | contig 11280 bp, 8 predicted proteins | sample 1951181 | NCBI WGS metagenome assembly ULKR01 (sample SAMEA4835503, study PRJEB28245) | human gut metagenome | biome: gut microbiome; material: fecal sample | place: Denmark | collected 2008 | reverse complement strand
AGCGGGCGATGAGAGCATATTAGCCAATCCTATAATTGCGAAGCTATTTATTTCATTTATTTGTATTTGGGCATGGACGGGATTTTATGTTCTTATAATAAATTCTGCTTTGCAAAACATGGATATTTCTATAATCAAGGCAGCAAAGATAGATGGGGCCTCATCGTTTAGAATATTGATAAAAATAATCTTGCCCAGTCTTGCCTCTGTACTTTTATTGGTTGTTATTTTAACTAGTTGTTCGGCATTTCAAATATACATAGAAATTTCTCTAATTACCAAAGGTGGTCCAGCGATGTCCACCTTTACCCTCGTTTTCTATCTTTATCGTAAAACATTCACATATGTGGCTGATTACGGATATTCGATAGCGATAGGTATGGTAATTTTACTTATCTCCTTATTCATAAGTTCCATATTTCTTATAGTAAAAAAAGTGAGTAGATAATGAAAATCGGAAACATCGTGGGGAAAATCTTTTTGAGCATCGCTTGTATTATAGCACTTGCGCCTTATACATTAATGATTATTTGCTGTTTTTCCACAAGTGCAAGTATAAAGGGTAATACCTTGTTTAGCGATTTGTCTTTTGCAAATTTAAAAAATAATTTTATAATGTTGTTTGGTCAGGAGAATTTCTTGATTTCATTAGGAAATTCAATGTTTATATCTACAATAGCTTCGTTTATTGGCGTTGCTGTGGCAAGCTTGGTGGCATATTCTTCATTGGCATTTCCGGGAAGGGTGAATAAATTTGTAGTCAAGCTCGCAATGGCAGCAATGCTTATTCCAGAGGCAACGTTGCTTGTGCCACTTTTTATTTATTATAGGGAGTTGCATTTATTGAATACATACACAGGAGTGATTCTCGCATCTCTTTCCGTGCCATTTTTGGTATACTTATTTGGGCAAAGTTCTGAAAGTTTTTCATCCGAATTAATTAAAGCAAGCCGAATAGATGGGGCAAATGAAATTAAAACATACTTTCGAGTTTTTCTGCCTGCAATGAGAGATGTGATGATAGCGGGGGCAATAATTGCATTTGTTAATGCCTGGAATTCAGTTTTAATTCCAGTAGTAATCATTCAGAGCAAGGAGCTTATAACTAATACCATATTTTTAAACGCTCTTGGTTCTATATGGTTTAGCGACTATGCTATGCTGATGCTTGGTTTAGTTATATCGACAGTCCCGGTAATATTGATTTTCTTGATATGTAGCAAGCCATTTGGTCGAGCTATTATAAGACAATAATAGTACTGACCAGCGCTATCTCTCCTCCCGGACAAAACAATGAAGGCTTGGTTAATAGGACTTTTCGTCGCTGTCAGCCGTCGCTTTAGTTAAAATATCTTTGCATTGTATTTCAGAGTAAAAGTATTCGTATAATCTCCGATTATAGGTAGCTTTTTCAATATTTTTTACGATATGTTTCATAATGTAATGAAATAGAGTAAGAATTCGCGAACGAGAACGTTATTTGATATTTGCTAGGCATTAGAAATTTCGTTATATGATTTCTTCGACTATTTCGTATTAAAGATGCTAGATTTGGAAGGAAGTTATGGAAAATTAAATGAAAAACTTTAATAATGTTGACTGATGTTGTCAACATTATTATGTTATAATGGGCGTATGAAGTATTATTATAACAAGGCACAACCGAATATCGAATACGGAATGTTAAGCAGCCGTAGGCTTAATAATCTGAAACGTAAACCGAACGCGGACGGTCTTGTTACATACTATTACACTTCCGTCGAAGAGCCGCTTGGCGGTAGATATTACCGAAAATGCGATTACTATATTATTCCCGTAAAAGTAACGCCCGAAGTGTATGCCCAACTTATGAAACGTGATAAAAAGGAACACAACAATAATCATAAGCACGACAGACGTTATTTGGACGTGGAAAAGTATTATCGTCAGCACGGAGAAATCGACGAGGACGACAGAGAAACAAATGCTTGGGAGTGCGTCGCAGACAAGAAAACGCTTAACTTCGAAAACGACATTATCGAGGAGTTAGACAAGCAAGCGTTACTCTCTACTCTATCGGGATCGGACAGAATATTCGTCAAGCTATACGAAGCAGGCGTCGGACAAAAGAGTATTGCAAAGGCAATCGGGGAATAATTTGTTGTGACTGAAAATTTAATACATTGAAATCCCGTGCGTGCGGCGGTCTGCAGGTGTGAAATACCATAAATCCTACAGCGCGGCGCACGGCAGTGTGAACATGCTGGAGTCTATCTCTTAAGAGAGGATATCAGAGCCTTCACAGAGTTCTTTTTTCGATGAAATATCGAGCAGGAACTTTGCGAAGGCTCTTTCTGCCTTCTGTCTGAAGCTTCCATAGCCCGAAAATCGGAAAATGAGCCGATTCTCGGGTTTTTTGTCATAAGAAAACCCCGCGATAGTCGCGGGGTTCAGAGAAGGCTAAAGCCGATGAGGATGACAAAAGAACTCCGATTGTGTAAAATAAGAGTTGACCTGCCAGTCAACGAAAAAACACACAATCGGAGGACATTAGAATGCGAGAGCAAAATAACATCACGCATAGTTTAGCACAAGGTAAATATCCTTGGGGAATCATAATAAATAGTAGATTCGTCAAAATTGTTAGTTCAAGTCCCTTCGTCCGCACCATGTTTAGTGGATAAAAATGCTGTCCACTGCAAAAACCCTGAAAAATGATGAGTTTTTCAGGGTTTTTTGCTATTTTTAGGGCAAAAATGCGACGTTTGTGCTTCGCCAAAACAGGTTTCGATTTTATGCTGTCTTTTAGCCCTTTTCGAGTAAAAACAGGACTTGAACCTAAATACTTAAAAGTTTGCTCGGTACAGCTTCAATTTTGAAGAGAAGAATAAGTATGTTTGTGTTTTAGACTTGAATAAATAATAAGATTTTAGGAGAATGCAAATATCTCTCGAACGAGAAATCAAGTGTATGTTAAGAACTATTGAGTTTGTTTCACTATATAAAGAAGCAAAGCGGAAAGTAAAGTCTTTTTAATTAAAGTATAGCAGAGAGTATCAATACTGTTTTCCATAAATCCGGATAGTTATATCGTAACTCCTTTTAGGTTTGGATAGAGAGAAAGCAAGATTTCATTAAATGTGGTGATGTAACGTGCCGATGAGCGAATCCAAATAAAAACAGACAAACCGTTAAGTTGAAAACATCTTAGAAATATTGAAATTATATCGCTTATATGCTATAATTAAATTGCTATAGCGTGTTTGGAGGTAGAAAATGGATTTTGCCAAAAAAGTCAAAATTGTCAGGGGAATATTGAAAATTAGTCAAGAAAAACTGGCGCAGTTGTTAGAAGTGTCTTTTTCTACCGTAAATCGTTGGGAGCAGGGGAAATCTTTACCGAGTTATGCGGCAATGCAAAAGTTCGGTGCACTGTGTAAAGAGAAAAATATAACTTTTGATGAATGATATTAACAGCAAGTTACATCGGTAAACATCGGCTGATTTATAAAAAGAAAACGGACAGTAAAGCCGCTGTGTAAGTAAACATTAGTATAGTGGTTTAGAAAATTGCCGGAAAGAAGGAGAAGAGCAAATGCGGACAAGAACAATCAAAAAAGAAATCATTCCGTATATTGTATGCGCGGGCTTGTTTGCGCTTGCGGGGATATTGCAGTATATCGACAATGAAGTTACGATTTTTTGGGACAAACTCTTATCGCTTGTCATTAACCTGATTTTTTTCCTGCTGATTTTCATTTGGGGGAACTCGGCGAAAAACCGCATTGTTGAAAAATCAACGAGGAGATTGCTGATTACTGTTGCGACACTGATGTTTATGTGGCTTTTGCTGCGCTACGTCAAATACTACTTTTTTGCATCGTACGAAACGGCAAGCCGCTATTTATGGTATATGTACTATATCCCGCAATGCCTTGTGCCGCCGCTTGCGTGGATCGCGGCAATGGGGCTGACGAGAAAAAGCAGTCGTTCGGTCTGCAAATGTTTGTATTTGGTATTGGTGCCGGCTATCGTCTTGATTTTGTTGATTCTGACCAACGACTTGCACCAGACGGCATTCGTGTTCAAAGAAAATTTTGCGAATTTTGAATCCGACTATAAACACGGTCCGGTTTATTACATAACGATGGCGTGGCTTGCGCTTGGAATGATAGCGGCAGTGGCAACGCTGTTTTTGAAATGCAGTATTTCCGCTTGCAAGAAAAAGATTTGGGTACCGATCACGGTGTTTGCGGTCTGCGCGGTGGTGAGCGGACTGTGTTTTGCCTTCGAGGTGCGCTCGTACAAAGTGCCGGAGTTGTTGTGTTTTACGTTCATAGCGATATTTGAAAGCTGCGTGCGGATCGGTCTGATACCGTCAAATGAAAACTACGAAAAATACTTTGCGATGTCGTCGGTGTCGTCGGTGATTACGGACGAAGAATTAAATCCCGTATTCCGCACGGAAAAACTACCCGAAACAGGCAGAGAGCCGTACGAGCGCGCAAAAGCGGAAGGTTCGATACTGCTTGACGAGAATACGCGGCTGTCTGCAAAAAGCATATCGGGCGGTAGCGTGTTTTATGCGGAAAATCTTGCGGCGATCAATGAACTTTTGGGAAAACTTTCTATCGTCAACGAAGAGCTGACGGAAGAGGGCGAGCTGATTACATACGAAAACGACTTAAAAGAGCGCAAGGCAAAAACGGAAGAAAAGAACCGACTTTACAGCAGAATATTCGAGATCGTATCCGCATCGCTCAGCGAGGTCAACGCGCTTGTGGACGGGATAGACGAAACAAGCGCGGACTTTGAGAAAAATCTGCGCCTTGCGTGCGTGTATCTGGCATATATCAAGCGGCGGAGCAATCTGGAAATGCTGAGAAATAGAAGCGAAAACATAGACATAAATGAAATCGCACTGTCGGTAAAGGAATCTTTGGGGTGTCTTGCGGACTGTGGAATCACGACGTCGTTTGTAGGAAATTCGAGCGGAGAGTATGACGCAAAGATCTGTATTTTTCTCTACGAATTTTTCGAGGAGTGCGTAAAAAAAGCACTGCCCACGCTCTCGGGCGTGATCGTAAAACTTTCAGCGGGCAACGGAAAAATTGCGCTTCGTGCGGTGGTAACGGACGCGGCAGGCTCGGCAAAGGACTTTATTGGTGGAGAGATAAAAAAATGCAACGGCAAAGTGACGGTGACGGCGGAGGATGATAGTCTGTACGAAACATTGACGTTTGAAACGGGAGGTGAAAAGTCATGAGTTTTATGACAGCGCCCTCGTTTTTGCAGAAAATCATTCTCATCGGGATTTTGCTGACGACTGTATTTTCGGCGTGTGACCTGTACCTTTGTGCAAGGCGCAAAGGAAAGCCCTATTTGAGTGCGGTCATGCAAGCGATTGTGTTTTTATTATCGGCATTTTTGCTTGTCAACCTTGCGGTGTATGTCAACGAAAAAGAGGTAGAAAAATATCCATGGCTGTCAATGCAAGTGGTCAGACTACCCGCGTGGCTGTTTGTTGCGGCGGAAACGGCAATGATATTGCTGTGCGCCGTGGCAATCGTTATGGGATACCGATCGGACAAACGTCATGTTTCGAGAATGAGCGTGAAAGAGAGTTTTGACAATTTGCCAAGCGGAATTTGTTTTTATGAAGAGAGCGGACTTTTGCGGCTTGCCAATGTGCAAATAAAAGAACTTTGCTTCAAAATAACGGGTAAACCGCTACTAAGCGGTGCGGATTTTTGGAATATGCTGGCGACAGAAACGCCGATTTTGCCGAACGAAAGGGTTGCTGACGGCGAAAAGCCGATGATCAGAACGGACGACGGCAAGGTGTATTCATTCAAACGGATCGCGCATGAGATTGAAGGGAAAAAGGTCTATGAAATCGTGGCGACGGACATTACGAGAAAATACGAACTGAGCGAGGATTTGTCAAAGAAAAATAAAGAGCTTGCCGCGCTGAACAGGCGTATGCGAGCATACGGCGAGAACATACAAAAGCTGACGTCGGAAAAAGAGACGCTGAACGCAAAGATCCGCATTCACGACGAACTCGGAAAACTTTTGTTGTCTACGCGAAAAAGCCTGTCCGAAGATTTAACGCCCGAACAAAAACGCGAACTTCTTTCGGCATGGAAAACCGACATTCTGGCGATCGGCAGTGCGAAAGCCGAAAAGGTGACGGACACATACAGCGGACTTTATGCGGCGGCAAAATCGGTTGGGGTGACCTTGAAAATCACGGGCAGAAAACCCGAGGAAAAGCAATTAAAAAAGATCGTGGTGACCGCGGCAATCGAGTGTATCACGAACACCGTCAAGCATGCAAAAGGCAACGCGGTAACCGTGGAACTGACGGAAAAGGGCTCGTTTTTGGAAATAGCGGTGACAAACAACGGCGAGCCGCCAAAATCGACAATCAAAGAAGGCGGCGGATTTTCTTCGCTACGACAATTAGTAGAGCGTGAAGGCGGCGTTATGAAAATAACGAGCAGACCGCGTTTTTGCTTGGAAATCACACTGGCCAAAGGAGAGAGTGTATGAAAAACGGAAAATACAGAGTGTTATTAGTCGAGGATCAGACCATTCCGACGCAATTATTCGAGCATTTTATCCAAATGTCGGAGCGATACGAGCTTGCGCGCAGTATCGAGTGCGCGGCATTTGCGGAAGTGTATTGCATGACGGGCGAAATCGACATCGTGCTCATGGACGTGGTGACGGCGGACGGCGCAAGCGGACTGGACGCGGCGGAAAAAATCAAGAAGAACGATTCGAATATCAAAATCGTAATAGTTACGAGTATGCCCGAGTGTTCGTATATCAGCCGAGCAAAAGCACTCGGCGCGGAAGGGTTTTGGTATAAGGAAACGGGCAAAGAAAGTCTTATATCCGTTATGGACAGGGTGATGAACGGCGAAACCGTCTATCCCGAAGGGTTGCAGGTCGTGAATATCGGCGTGGCAAAGAGCAATGAGTTTACCGAAAAAGAGTTGAGGGTTTTACGGCTCATGACAGGCGGATACAGCAATCAGGAAATTGCCGACAAACTGGGCGTGTCACTCAACGCGGTCAAAAAGCATATTTCCAATATGCTGGAAAAGAGTTGTCTGCGCTCGCGTACCGAGCTTGCGGTCAAGGCGCGCGAAACGGGTCTTGTGATATTAGAAAATACGGACGAAGATATTTAAGAAAAAAACTATATTACCGCCGAAAGGCGAAATCAAAGAGCAGTTGCAAAAAAGCGGCTGCTCTTTCCTTTTTGCCGAAAAAACCGAAAAAATGCGAAAAATTTTTGAAAATTTTTGAAAAAAGTTGCCCAAAGGTACCCGAATGGGTATTGTGCAGGCTAAAACCTTTTTTTATAATAAAGGCGCAGAAAGAAAAAATTGAGCCAAGGAGAAGGAAAAAAGATGAAACGAGCAATTCTTTCGGTCAGAAACAGACTCATTTTAGAAGCGGTAACGCTTGCCTTGAAAAGGGCGGGCATTGCCGTGGAAAGAACTTCTTCGCAAAGCGCGCCCGAAATTTTGCTTGCGTGCGAGGCGGCAAAAGCGCACCTTCTCGTGATGGACGTGACGAGAAACGGCGAGGGAACGTTTGATTTGAGAATGCAGACGGTAAAATCCGTCAAAGCGCAAAACCCCGACATCAAGGTCGCTCTTCTGTGCGACAAGGTGTCCGACGCGGCAATCGCGGACAAAGTCAAGTGCGCCAAGGAAGAGGGGGCGATCGACGCGTTCTTTTATGAATCCGTCCCGTCCGACTATCTTGCCGACGCGCTGGACGCACTGTAAATATTTGAAAAAGGAGAGAAAACAATGAAAAATCAAAGCGGAAACGAAAAGTGTATGAAAAGTTTTCTTCAAACCAAAATCGCAATGCTTTTGTTGGGTCTTGCGATGTGCCTTTCGCTTGCGTTGGGCGTTGTTTTTGCAAGCCCGACGGCTACCGCAAGCGCGGAGGAGGGCGGCACACCCCCTACGATCATCCGCACGGGCGGTATTGACGTTGAGCCCGGGGCATTTTGGGCAGGTTTTCCGTATGCAATCGTAGGTCAGCCTTATAAAGCACCCGACGGCAGTAATTATAAGATAGAAGTAACGGGCACGCAGCCTATCACCTTTAAGGCGAGATACGGGGGTGCATACGGTTCTATGCCCGAGGGGCTTTTCCTCGATCCCAATACGGGCGAGATCACGGGTACGCCGACGAAAGCGGAACAAAATCAGGGCATTTTGATCGACGCCATCAACGCATACGGCAAATATAGTATAATGGCGAAGTTGTTTGTCTATGACGAAACTGACAAGCCGACGATCAATTCGCCTGCCGCAGGCGCGTTGCCGACAGGCTACGTCAATTCCGTTTACTATCAATATATTGAGGTCACAAGTGATACGGTAGAAGCGACCCTCACCGTTACGAACGGAAGTTTGCCGGGCGGATTGTCAATTCAAAGTGCGGAAGCGGGACATTTCAAGATTACAGGAACGCCCACGACGGCAGGCACGTTTACCTTTACCTTGCGTTTGGAGAACCCCGTCGGCTTTGACGAAAAGACCTATACCATAGAGGTGAAAGAAGACACCGTTGCCCCCAAGATCACGAAAAACCCCGAAGGAGTATATGCGCCGAATGGTGCGTACTTCGAGTTTCAATGCGAGGCGACGGGCACGAACACCGCAGAAAACCCCATTCTGTTTTTCGTATACGAAGACAGTTCTACCGAAAAAACACCCAACGCTAAGGGCGAGTACGACCTCGGCAACGGACTTTCGCTGACCAAGGACGGCAAAATCTACGGCACGCCCACTTCGACCGGATCGTACACACAAGTAGACTTTAGGATCGGCGCAAAAAATAAGGACAAATACGGAAGTTACACTGCAACCGACTGGGGAGACGGATATTGTTACATCATTATACGGGAAAACGGGGCAGTTATCTCCATTACGATTTCTCCCGAAAGCACCTCCGTCCCCAAAGGCGGCAAACGGCAGTTCACCGCAGAAGTCGAGCGGGTGGGCGATCTGGTGATGCTGCCCACCTGGCAGGTTTGGAACGGCACGTCGGATGACACGACGATTGACAAAAACGGTCTGTTGACGGTAGGCTTAGACGAAACCGCAGAAAAACTGACGGTACTGGCAGACAGCCACGACGGACAACGCGCCTTGGTCACAGTTGCGGTCGTAGACCACATTCACCGCACTGTGCTTGTGCCTGCAAAGGATAAGACCTGCACGCAGGACGGCAACATCGCGCATTTCAGATGTTCGGAGTGCGGAGGTCTGTTTGAGGACGCAAGCGCGGTCGATGTTCTGACCGAAGATGAGGTCGTTATCCCCGCAAGCCACGAATACGGCGAACTTGTTGCAAAGAAAGAGCCGACTTGCTCGGATGCGGGTATGCAGGCGCATTACAAGTGTTCGGTATGCAATAAGTATTTTGACGAGCATAAGGCAGAAACCACCGCCGAAACTCTGACCGTTGCGATCGACCCCGACGCGCACGACTACGGCGAGTGGATAGCGGAAGTGCCTGCCGACTGTACGCATACGGGCACGAAAGCGCACAAGGACTGCACGCTTTGCGGTAAGCATTTCGACGAGGGCGGCGCGGAAATTGCCGATATTACTATCCCTGTCAACGACAAACACGACTGGGGCGCTCCTAAATACGTCTGGCCGAGCGACAGCGAGTGCAAGGCAGAGCGCGTGTGCAAGCATGACGGAAGCCACAAGGAAACAGAAACGGTTACCGCATCGGAAAGCGTGGTAACGGCGGCGACCTGCGAGCAAAAGGGAAAAATCAAGTATACGGCAACCTTTGAAAATGCGGCGTTCGCCACGCAGTCGCACGAGGTGGAAACAGACTACGCGCCGCATACGTTCGGCGAGTGGAAAGAAGAAGTTGCGCCCACAACGGAAAGCAACGGCATAATGGCGCACAAGGACTGCACCGTCTGCGGCAAGCATTTTGACGGGAACGGCGAAGAAATTGCCGACCTGACGATCCCTAAAATCAGCACATACCGTTTGACAGTTGAAAACGGCACGGGCGGCGGCATTATCGCCGAGGGCGCAAGCGTGACGATTACCGCAGACGAAATAACGGGCAAGAGGTTTACGGGCTGGACGTTGGACGGTGTGACGGTAGAGGATTTGAGCGCAAAAGTAATTACTTTCAATATGCCTGCAAGCGACGTTACCGCAACGGCGAATTACGAGTATATCGATTATACTGTAACCGTTGTCGGCGGTACGGCGCAGGTAGACGCAGACGCCGAGCTGACAAGCGAAGTTTTTGCAACCTACGAATGTCCGGTAAGCATTTTCGCTACCGCTCCCACGGGTCAGCGTTTTGTCCGCTGGACGAGCGCAGACGGCGTTGTTTTTGAAGATGAAACGAGCACAGAAACCTCATTTACCATGCCTGCAAAAAATGTTACCGTCACGGCGGTATTCGAGGATATCGACTATGCCGTAACGGTCACGGACGGCACGGCAGACAAGACGACCGCGCACTACGGCGAAAAAGTCAAAATCACGGCAGACGCACCCGAAAAAGGCAAGGAGTTTGACAAGTGGACGGTCACGGGATTGGACACCGCAGGATTGGATCTCACGAAACCCGAACTCACCTTTACCATGCCCGCAGGCGACGTCAAGGCGACGGCAAATTATAAGGATATTCAAAAATTCTACGTTTCCGTCACGGGCGGCACAGGCGGCGGAGCATACTATGTCGGCGATACGGTCACGGTTGCCGCAAATCCTCTTGGCGGAGCTGCATTTGTCAAGTGGACGGTTACGGGAATCGACACCGCAGGATTGGACCTCACAAAGAAAGAACTTTCCTTTACGATGCCTGCAAATGACGTCACCGTAAAAGCAACTTACAGTGAAATGGAGTATTCCGTGACCGTCATAGGCGGCACGGCGGACAAGACGACCGTGCATTACGGCGAAACCGTCACCATTACGGCAAACGCACCCGATACGGGCAAGCAGTTTACAGGCTGGACACTGACGGGCGTAACGGTGGGCGACAAGACCAAAGCCGAAATTACCTTCAAAATGCCTGCAAACAACGTAACCGTCACGGCGGAATTTGACTATATCGATTACAGAGTAACGGTAACGGACGGCACGGCAGATAAATCGACCGCGCATTACGGCGATACGGTGAAAATCACCGCAGACACCGCGCCCACGGGTCAGACCTTTGACAGGTGGGAAATCACGGGCATAGACACGGCAAGTTTAGACCTTACGCAAGCCGAGC
>ULKR01002942.1_pt1 | contig 11290 bp, 8 predicted proteins | sample 1951181 | NCBI WGS metagenome assembly ULKR01 (sample SAMEA4835503, study PRJEB28245) | human gut metagenome | biome: gut microbiome; material: fecal sample | place: Denmark | collected 2008 | reverse complement strand
TTTGGGCCGTCCGTTCGATGACGGCCATGACAGCCGGGTGCTGCACGGCAGTTACGGACGGTTTTCCGGGGGCGATGATGGCCGCTTTTTCCGCAGCGATCTCTTCCAGGGTATCTCCCAGATACTGCTGGTGGTCCAGGCCGATGGGGGCCAGTACGGCGATATCCTTGGGCACGGCGTTAGTGGCGTCCAGCCTTCCGCCCAGCCCTGTTTCCAGAATGATGAAGTTCACGCTGTTTTTCCGGAAGTGGCGCAGGGCGACGGCCAGAGCCAGCTCGAAAAAGGTGGGCGGCTGTTCCCAGCCTTCCGCCAGCTGTTTCAGGAAGGAAATTTCTTCTGCCAGGGCATCCGGAGTGATCATGTCCCCATTGACGCGGATGCGTTCAGAAAAATCTACCAGATGGGGGGAAGTGAACAGGCCCGTGACATAACCCTGCGCCCTGGCCAGGGCCTCAATCATGGCGCAGGTGGAGCCTTTCCCATTGGTGCCGGCCACGTGGACCACGGTGGCGTTTATCCGGTCCGCCCCGGCTGCCGCCAGCAGCTTCCTGGTATTATCAAGCCCCAGCTTGATCCCGAAAAATTGGGTGGAAAAGAGCCAGTCAAGGGCGGCGGATACATTCATGGGCGGTATTTTACCACGGGAAAACTCCCGTTCAACTCCGGTATGGCGTGGGGACTGTAAAATGCCGCCGGGAACGGACGCGGCAAACACGAACAAGCTACCGTTGCTACCTCTCGGTCCTGGCGGGGTTTGCCAGTCGTGCCTCCACGGGGTTCCCGGCGGCTCACCCAGTAAACTAGGTTTGCAGTGCAGTGTCAACCTTCAAAGACATCATCTCCTTCTGGCGAAAGAGAGCAGAATGGAGATCAGCAATATTACGCCGATAACGACTGCCGCCGTGAAGAAGATTTCTTCTTCCTGTCTGAGCCGGCTGCGCTCCTCTTCGATTTTCGCGTCTCTGACGCGTTGCAGCCCGTGCAGGGCTTTGGCCTGTTCCTCCACATCCGCCTCCGTTCGCATGACAATCGTTTCCTCATGGCTGACGGCCTGGTCGTAAGGATCAATCATCGTGCGGAATTCGGGGTCTTCCGAAAGTATTTCCGTCTCATCATAATCTTCCGCCAGAGGGGAGTTCATGGTGTCCCGAAGACTGGCGATCTGTCTGTCCACATTGTTTTGGAACAGGCCCAACTCCCTTTTGGCCTTTTCGTAAGCTTCCGTCTGGTCGCGCAGAGCGGCTTCCCCCTGGTCGGTAATGCGCTCCAGTTCCTGCGGAAGACTGGCCTGAAGTTTGAGCAGATCCGTCCTGTTCTCCGTCACTTTAAAATTCCTGCTTTTCGTGTTGGACGCCTCCGCGAGCTGGATGCGGTTGATGTCCAGACGGGTTTCCACCTGGCGTATTTGTTCCTGAAGCCGGTTTCGGGCGCTGTCCAATTGTTGTCTAGTGGCGTCCCTCCTGCTTTTGAGTTCTTCCACTTCCGCAACGCGCCGGTCATATTGTTCCAGCAGATGGGCTATTCGGGCTTCCGCGCTTCGGGCATTGGGCTTTCCGCTTACGGGAGAGGGCGTCTTTTTCCCGTCTTTTTCCTGGCCGGCTTGCTTTATTCGGGCATCCCAGTATTTGCGGACGGCTTCTTCCTTCCGTTGAATAGCTTTCTGGAGACGCGCCGCCTGCTGTTCGTGAAGTTCCGCGGCTTCATCAAAACGGGCTTGGGCCGCATCCAGCTCCGGGCAGGGTTCCTGCTCCATGGCTTTGAGGGCTTCATGCCTGGGTGCGAGGCCATTTTGATAATAATTCCAGCCGTAGTATCCCCCGGCGAGCAACAGGATGAGAAGTAGGTAACGCATCAATGAAAAAAGGTAGAGTCAGAAGTAAATCTCATAGTGGGAGTTCCGCCGGATTTTGCAAACTCTAAAATCAGCCATCCGGAGCTTTTCCCCTCAGCAGGGAGAATGATGATAAATTCACTCCGGAGGGGGCGTAGTTTTCCTTGAAGCCATACTTTCAAGCCATGTCTATTTTCTCATCACGCAGACAATTTCTCAAATCTTTGGGGCTTGCGGCCGGAGCGGCTGCCGCCGGAAATGCCCTCCCCGGGAAGGCTGTGGAAATCCCGGCCGGAGACCATCTCTGGAAATCCGCCTCCCCGGCGGCTCCGAGGCCTTCCGGTTCCACATACATGGGAGGATTCAAGGCTCCCCGGCTGGGTCGCATCAGGATGGCCTTCATCGGCGTGGGAGGGCGCGGGTTCTCCCACCTGGCGCAAATGTGCGTGATGGATGGAGTGGAAATCGTGGGCATATGTGATTTGAAGGAAGAGTTGACGAAACGCGGCGTGGATCGCGTGCTCTCCAGAATGGGGAAAAGCCCTCTGGGCTATTCCGGCGGCGATATGGAATACCTGACCATGCTGAAGGAGCTGAAGCCGGATGCCGTCATCATCAGTACGGATTGGAGTTCGCATGCCAGAATCGCCTGCGACAGCATGAAGCACGGCGCTCACGCCTTTGTGGAAGTTCCTCTGGCCGTCTCTCTGGAGGAGCTCTGGAGCCTGGTAGATACCAGCGAGGCCACCAGGAAACATTGCATGATGATGGAAAACGTCAACTATGGGCGGGATGAACTCATGTTCCTGAACATGGTCCGGCAGGGCGTCATCGGCGACTTGCTTCACGGGGAGGCCGCGTATATCCATTGCCTGGTGACGCAGCTGGGGGACACGCGCGGGGAAGGGGCCTGGCGGCCGGAATATCATACCAGAATCAATGGCAACCTGTACCCCACCCACGGGTTGGGACCGGTGGCTCAATATATGAGTTTGGAGCGTGGAGAGGACCGTTTCTGCCGTGTGGCGGCGTTCGCTTCTCCTGCTCTCGGGCGCAATGCCTACGCTAAAAAGCATCTTCCCGCCGATCACCGCTGGAACAATACTCCATTCATCTGCGGTGACATGAATACGGCTGTTGTCAAGACGCAGCTGGGGCGGACCATTCTTGTCCAGCTGGATGAGACGTCCCCCCGGCCTTACTCCCGCGCCAACCTGATCCAGGGAACGGAGGGCACGCTGGCCGGTTTCCCAACCCGCGTGGCGGGTGAAAAGCTGGGCAACGGCAATTATCATGAATGGATTGAAGGCAGGGAAAAACTGGCCGCTATTTATGAAAAATACGATCATCCCCTCTGGAAACGCATCGGGGAGCTGGCCACGAAAATGGGTGGTCACGGCGGTATGGACTTTGTGATGCTTTCCCGCATCGTGGAATGCCTCCAGAACGGAGAGCCAATGGATCAGAACGTTTACGAAGGAGCTTCCTGGTCTTCCCTGCTGCCGTTGACAGCCCGTTCCATCGCCCAGGGCGGGGTGCCCGTGGAATTTCCGGATTTTACCCGCGGAGACTGGAAAACCACCATGCCTCTGGCCGTGGTTTCATGAATAACGCCGGGGATGAAGGGGCGCTGTCCTCTTCCGGAGAGTTCAGGAAGGAATCCGTTCTTACGCAGAGTGCTCAGCAGGGACTGCCGGAAAACAGATTGTTTAATTCTTCCGCGCTCATGTTCATGAGCCATTGTTCGGGGCCTCCGGAGAACAGGTCGTCCGCCATGCGGCGCTTGTCCTTGAGCATGGCGTCAATGCGGTCCTCAATGGTGCCCCGGCAGATCAGGCGGTGCACGAGTACGTTCCGGTGCTGCCCGATGCGGTAGGCCCGGTCCGTGGCCTGGTTTTCTACAGCGGGGTTCCACCAGCGGTCCACATGGATGACGTGGGATGCCTGGGTCAGCGTCAGGCCGGTGCCGGCGGCTTTCAGGGACAGGATGCAGAAGGGAGGGCCGGATTCCTTCTGGAAGGCGGTGACGATGTTCTGGCGTTCCGGAATAGGCGTTCCCCCGTGCAGGGTAAGCCCGGAACGGCCGAAGATTCCGGACAGGAGATCGTGCAGATGGGGAATGATGGAGCGGAACTGGGTAAAGAGAATGGTTTTTTCCTGCCTGGCGGCAATGGAGGCGCACAGTTCCTGAAGCCGCCGGAACTTTCCGGAGCGTTCCGGCGCATAATCGTCCGTGCCTTGGAACTGGGCGGGGTGGTTGCAGATCTGCTTGAGGCGTGCCAGAATGGGTAAAATCAGCATCAGGCGGGCAGCCGGGTCCGGTTCGTCCAGTACGGCATGCAGCATGTCTATCTGTGTCTGGTACAGGGCGGCCTGTTCCGGCGTGAGGGAGCAATAGGCCGGTATTTCCGTTTTGTCCGGCAGGTCGGGAACCAGCGCCGGATCCGTTTTCATTCTGCGCAGGATGAAGGGGCGCACCAGGCGTCGCAGCGGGGCATAACCGCGTTCCAGGGAACGGGTGAAGGATTCGAAGCTTTTTCTGCTGCCCAGCAGCCCCGGATTCAGAAATTCCATCAGGCTCCAGAGTTCATTCAGGTTATTTTCCACCGGCGTGCCGGACAGGGCTATGCGTCGTTCCCCATGCAGGGAACGGATGGCACGGGAACGGGCGGAGCCTGCGTTTTTAATAGCCTGGGCTTCATCCAGAATAATGGCCGGGAAATGCAGGTCGGCCAGGGCGGACGTGCGTGCAGCCATGCCATACGTAGTAATGACGGCGTGGCAGTCTTTCCGGCGCAGGGTATTTTCCGGCTGCCACGGGTCCGGGGAGGAAGGGTGCATGATGCGCAGGATAAGCTCCGGAGCGAAGCGTTGCGCTTCCTCTTTCCAGTTGGACAGGAGGGAGGCCGGAGCCACAATCAGAGCCGGCAGGCCCTCCAGCCGGCCTTTTCTCCGCAATGCGTCCAGCCACGCAATAGCCTGAAGGGTTTTTCCCAGCCCCATATCATCCGCCAGGCAGGCGCCGAAACCCCGTTCCGTAATCCGGTAAAGGAAAGAGAACCCTTCTTTCTGGTAAGGGCGCATCAGGGCGTCCAGCCGGGAAGGAAGCTCCGGTATGGAGACTGGGACTTTCCCCGCCAGGATGTCCAGGGTCTGCCGGAGGTTTTGACCCGGTTCCATGACACAGTCTTCGTCCGGTTCCGGAATCTGTACAAGCTGGCCGGAAGGGCCGTTAACCAGCATTCTCAGACCCTGGACCAGAGGGATGCCGAGGGAGCTCATCATACGTGCCGCTTGATTCCACCGGTCCATTAAGTCCCGGACCTTCCGGGCGTCCACACGCACCCATTCCCCCTTGAAGCGGATCAGGCCGTCTCCGTTGCTGAGCAGTTCCCCCAGCTCCTCCGGGGTCAGGTCTTTGCCTCCCAGAGTGGCGGATACGGAAAATTTCAGCAGACTGCGGACGGAAAGCCCGGAAGAATGGACCGTTGTTTCACTTCCGGATGCGTCTGCCGTAACTTTTACCTGTAGTTTGGGAGGGGGGTTTTTCCATAGATTCACCATGCGCACAATGATGCCTGCGCGTTCGTAGAGCGGTATGTCCTGCAGAAAATCCCGGGCTTCCGGAGCGCTCCAGGCCATCGGCGTATAAATTTTTCCGTTATCCAGCAGGCGCTTCAGCAGGGGGCTTTCCCGTGCCGCTTCTTTTAAGGGCTGGAGTAAGGCCAGCAGGGCGGTGTAATTCCCTTCATGAAGTTTCAGGGCGGTGGCAAGGGGGAGGTGGCGTACCTGGTTGTCCGCAGCACTTTGATGCGCAAAGGTAGCCATGAAAGCAAAAGGGCGGGAGCCTGTGGCGTCATCCCGGTTTTCCGCAAGGTGGAAAAATACCTTGCCTATCTGGTTCCAGGGCGCGCCCAGGCCGTTCAACCATTCGGCGGGGGTAATGCCTCGGGCGCGGATTTCCTTTGCTATTGCCTTCCGCAAATCTTCAAACCATCCGGCAATGTTGTCCGGAGTGGCATATTCCGCGCCCGGTACGGGGGGAAATTGCTCCGCCAGAAAGGCTTTTTCCGTAGCGGAGGCCAGCAGGTGGTCCAGAACGGTATCCACCTCGTCCGGCCTTTCTGAGGCAGCGTGCGCCATGCGGGTAAGCGCCTGGCGCGCCATGTTCTTGATAAAGAAGGCGCCCGGATCCGGAACGGTTTCCCAGTTGGATACCGCCAGGGCATACAGCCCGTTTCCGGTTCCTTCTTCAAACAGACGGTCGAAAGGCGGCGTGTTCGTCACCAAAGCACCGGAGGGGAGGATGCGGAAACCATTGATATTCCGTTTCTCTTCCGGCACTGCATGATAGGGATCCGGCTGCATGGCTGGCGGGAATGTAGCGTGTGCTTGCAGCCGTAGTTCACAGGGCGAACGTCGTATCTTTGATGATAGGCAGCTTGGACGGCGGAGGATTGAGCAGCTCCTTGATTTGTTTCAGGTAATCAATCAGGGCTTTGCGGACATCTATTCCCGTCGGTTTGCCGTTCCCCCGTTGGGGAAATATGAAATTGCTGCACAGGTAGTCTCCCATCGCAACAGTGTAAATGACCCCGTTTTTCAAGGTGCTGGTAATGCTGGGCGTAACACCGTCCATGATCTGGTAGGAGAATCCGGAGCAGTACACTTCCAGAACGCCTCCTTCGTCATCGGTCGGAGACATGAATTTGGACAGGATCAGTTGTTCAATGTCCGCTTTACTCATGGAGCAGGTGACGATCTTTTCCCGGAAGGGTTCCAGCTCGTAAATGTCCCTGATGGTAACGGGTCCTTTGTTAAGATGGTTTTTGGACCGTACTCCGCCGCGGTTGTAAATGGCAATATCCGAATGGGAGGCCTGCTGAATGGCCTTGCAGAAAAGGGTGCCTATGGTGACGTGCGTGATTTCTTCTCCGGCGACGCCCACTTGCTGGTTGAAAAGCGGATTTCCGGAAAATCGGCGGACAATTTCCTTTACTTCCGGGTCATCGGGAATTTCCTCATTCAAAGAAACGGCCCTGGTTGATTTGGAAAGGATGGAGACGGGATGTTCCGTGGAGAAAATAATTTCCGTAACGCCTACATGGCTCAGGCTGTGTCCCGTGTGGCTGAGCAGGGTTCCGGTTCTGAGATGACCGCTGGGCAGCATGACATGGGTATGGCCTCCAAGAATGACGTCGATATTCGGAGAATACTTCATCATTTTCAGATCATTGCCGTATCCCAGATGGCTGAGGATGACGTTGATGGTATTATGGTGGAGCCGGAACCTGTCCGTGATTCCCTTGTAGTCTTCTTCATCCGGCAGCTTCCATGAGATGCCGGTCATCCTCCTCACATCCGTGGTTTGAAGGTCTGCCAGTCCTATGACCCCTACGGAAATGGACGTTCCTTTAATCGGAATGCTGACATACGGAGAAAAACAGTTTTCCAGAGTAGGGGAAAGGCTGGCGTTGGTAATGACAAACTTGGTGGAGGGCATTCCCTTGATATGGTCGCGCAGGGCCTCCTGCCCGTAATCCAGATCATGGTTTCCGATGGTCACTACATCATACCCCAGCTTGTTCATCAGGATAGTAAGGGGTTCGCCCCGTTTTTCACAGTCGTCCACATAGGGATTGCCTATGAAATAATCACCTGAATCCACCAGCAGCACGTGCGGATATTTAGCGCGGTATTGCTTTACCAGTGTGGCCAGTCTTGGGAAATTGTCCAGATTGCCGTGGATATCGCTGGTAGAAATGATAATCAGCGTTTTATCGGGATCCGATTTAGGCTCCTGAGCCAGAGAGAACGGGTACAGGCATGCCAGGGAGGCAAGAACAATGCGGAGCGGAATCATGCAGGGTAAAATGATAAATATACGGAAAAGGATGAGATGGGATTAACGGGCGGAAACCTCATGCGGGCCGTCACCCACGGAGATGACTTCCAGACGGACCCTGGATACGCCGCGTCTATGCAGGCCGATGCGGCTTGCGGCGGCGGTGGTGAGGTCTATCAGGCGGTTGCTGTGAAAAGGCCCGCGGTTGTTGATCCTGACGACGGTTGATTTGCCGGTTTCCAGGCAAGTGACTTTCACCTTGCACGGCATCGGCAGGGTTTTGTGGGCCGCCGTCATGGAACGCTGGGGATTGATGTATTCTCCGGAAGATGTCTTCAGGCGGCGCGCTTTGCCGCCATACCAGGAGGCATAGCCGGTCTCATGGTATTGCAGGGCATCTGCCACGCTCATGGGAGTATACCTTTTTCCACGCACCCGGTAGGGCGCATTTTTGACATGCGCCTCTGCCTCCTGAACGGATGGCTCCGTTTTCTGAGCGCACTTCTCCGTAGTGGAGCAGCCCGGCATCAGAAAAAGCAACAGGACGGGGAGGAACCATTTCACGCTTTTTACGTTTAACACATATTGATGGTTTTGTATAACAAAAAAGGAACAAGAGTTGAAATTTAAGGAATAGAGCAGGGCGGAACAATCTTTTCCCGGTTGCGGTTTACCAGTTGAGCGGCCCGGAAAAATTCAGTATGATCTCCCGCATGAATCCTTCCAAGGTAATCGGCCTGGTCGCTCTGGCGGAAAAACCGGGACTGGGGGAAGCGCTGCGCATCATGCGCCGGGAACTTTCCCGCCACGGGCTGGGCTCCTGCGTCATTGAAACGCCGGATGCTCTGGAACGGGCTATCGGACGGTGCGGCATGCTGGTGACCTTCGGAGGGGACGGTACCATGCTGACCGTCTCTTCCCTGGCGGCCATGCACCGCGTTCCCCTGGCGGGAGTGAACCTGGGCCGGCTGGGGTTCATGACCACTTGTTCCGTGCAGGAACTGCCGCTTCTGGCGTATGCCCTTCAGGAAGGTTCCTACCTGACGGATGAACGTTCCATGCTTGAAGTGGTCCGGGTGGGGGGAGACGGCGTTGCGGCACCTCCGCGCAAGCTGGCCTTGAATGAAGTTTCCCTGATCCGCGCCCAGTCCGGCAAGATGGTGGACCTGGATGCGGAGATAGACGGAGAATTGCTGAACCGCTACCATGCGGACGGCGTTCTGGTTTCCACCCCCACCGGCTCCACGGCATACTCCCTTTCCGCCGGGGGGCCTCTGGTCTGGCCCATGTCCCGTGTTGTATGCGTCACCCCCATCTGCCCGCACAGCCTGACCAATCGTTCCGTGGTGCTTCCTGACAACATGACCATACGCCTGCGGCCCCGCGAGCGCCGCGGCCGCTTTGACTCCATGGTCTATTCCCTAGACGGCCGTTCCGCCTATCCCATCGAAGTGGGAGAAAGCCTGGTAATCCGGAAGGCGCCGGAAACGCTTTCCCTGGTTCATCTCCGGAAGCAGAATTTCGGCGCCCTGCTGAGGGCCAAGCTGCGGTGGCAGGGGGCGGAAATCCCCTCGGACGATGAATAGGCCGTTGCGGAAGCCCAGTCCCCCGGAGGACTGTCCCCTCACTACGGAATTCCTGCATCCGGGAACGGTTTCCCATTTATCGTTCCGCATTGGCGCAGGGGCGGTAAAACGATTTTTTTTAGGATGCGGGCTTGACGAAAAGGCCTATCCTATAATACTCTTCCTGCCCTGCCACCAAGGGGGTGGTAGATCTTAATCGCATAAACGCGTAAGAAATAGTCATATATGAAGACCCACGTGAAAAAAGGTGATGAAGTGGAAATCATCGCCGGACGTAACCACAAGGGCAAGCGCGGCACCGTTCTCGCCGTGAATGCTTCCAAAGGTACTGTCATCGTAGAAGGCGCCCGCACCCTGAAAAAGGCTGTGCGCCCGACCGAACAGAACCCGGAAGGCGGCATTCAGGAAATCAACGGCCCGATTCACATCTCCAACGTGAAAAAAGTAGGCTAGGCCATCCGGTCTGACCCTGCGCTTAAGCCATATCAATCATTAATAAAGAGCTGACCCGCTAAAACAATGAGTACACCAACACTGCAAACATACTACCGTGAAAAGGTCGTTCCCGGCCTTCAAGCGAAGCATGCATACAAGAACGTGCATCAGATTCCCCGCCTGGAGAAGATTGTTGTCACCTCCTGCATGGGCAAGCACCCGGACCGCAAGCAGGCCGTGGAAGATGCCGTTAATGAAATCGCCAAAATCACCGGACAAAAGCCCTCCGTCACCTATGCCCGCAAGAGCGTGGCCAACTTCAAGGTGCGTGAAGGCGAACCTCTGGGAGCCCGCGTAACGCTGCGCGGCGCCCGCATGTGGGAATTCCTGGACCGCTTCATCAATATTACGGCTCCGAACATTCGCGACTTCCGCGGTCTTCCCTACAAGTCCTTTGACGGCAACGGAAACTATGCCGTCGGCATCTCCGACCAGTCCATCTTCCCCGAAATCGAACTTGACCAGATCAAGCGTCAGATCGGCTTCGATATCATTTTCGTGACTTCCGCTCCTACGGACGATGAAGGCCGCGACCTGCTTCGCGCTCTGGGCGTCCCCATGCGCGAACCGAAGAAGGCCGAAGAAACCCAAACCGCCAACGCCTAACTATTTCTTACCATGGCCGTATTAAGTGATCCCATTTCCGACTTCCTCACCCGCCTGAAAAACGCCAGCCTGGCCGGCAACGAGGAATTTACCGCTCCCTGCTCCAACATCAAGGTGGAAATCGCCCGGATTCTGCAGGAAGAAGGCTACATCTGGAACTATGAAGTGACCGGAGAAGGCTCCAAGAAGCAAATCAAGGTGAAGATCAAGTTTACCCCGCAGGGCAAGCCGGTCGTTACCGATGTGAAGCGCAGCTCCAAGCCGGGCCGCCGCCAGTACGTTTCTTCCGAGGACATTCCCCGCGTTCTCAGCGGGCTTGGCATTGCCATCGTCTCCACCTCCCGCGGTGTGATGACCGGTGCGCAGGCGCGCAAGCAGAGCATCGGCGGCGAACTTCTCGCCCTTGTATGGTAACCATTAACATTTCCTAAACATATGTCCCGAGTTGGTAAAAAATCCATCACATTGCCGGACAAGGTAACGGTAAAGGTTAACGGCTCTTCCGTTCAGGTGGAAGGCCCCAAAGGCAAGCTTTCCTGGACGCTTCCGGAAGGCATTACTGCTACCGTTGAAGGCAATCAGCTCTCTGTTGACCGCGCCGGCGAAAGCCGCCAGCTTCGCGCCCTGCACGGTACGAACCGTTCCCTGTTGAACAACATGGTCATCGGTGTTTCCGAAGGCTTCGTCAAGAACCTTGAAATCGTCGGCGTCGGTTTCCGTGCCGCCGTCAAGGGCAACATTCTGGATCTGAACCTAGGCAAGTCCCATCCGATCAACCAGGTAATCCCGGAAGGCCTCAAGGTAACCGTGACTGAAAACACGAAAGTGACGGTCGAAGGCATCGACAAGCAGGTCGTAGGCCAGTTTGCCGCTGAAGTCCGTGCGTACTATCCCCCGGAACCCTACAAGGGCAAGGGTGTGCGTTTC
>ULKR01003641.1_pt1 | contig 11381 bp, 6 predicted proteins | sample 1951181 | NCBI WGS metagenome assembly ULKR01 (sample SAMEA4835503, study PRJEB28245) | human gut metagenome | biome: gut microbiome; material: fecal sample | place: Denmark | collected 2008 | reverse complement strand
ACAGTACAGGCTGTCTATCAGACCCGTGCCGCATCGCACTGTACGGCGCCGGCTCTCCGGCGCGTGACCGCACGGATGACAAACAGCGTTCCGACAGTCAGTACAACAGCGATCGGGAAGGTTATGAACCAGTTGTCAATCAGCGGTGCGATGAGGTAGCAGACAAACGATATGCCTGCTACGGTCACGGCGTAAGGAAGCTGCGTTGCAACGTGATCCACATGATTGCACTGCGCCCCCGCCGACGCCATGATGGTGGTGTCCGAGATGGGCGAACAGTGGTCGCCGCACACGGCACCCGCCAGACACGCCGAGATGCCGATGAACAGCAGGTCGCTGTCAGCAGGGAAGATGTTGGTCACGATGGGAATCAGGATGCCGAAGGTGCCCCACGAAGTGCCGGTAGCGAATGCCAGCCCGCAGGCGACCAGGAAGATGATAGCCGGCAGGAACAGGCTCAGCCCGCCCGCAGCGCCTTCCATCAGTTGCCGGACAAATCCGGCGGCATCCAGAAGATTGGTCATGTTCTTAAGCGCTGTTGCGAACGTCAGGATGAGGATAGCGGGAACCATGGCGATAAAGCCCTTCGGAATGCACCCCATTGCTTCCCGAAAATTCAGGAGACGCCGTGCGATCAGGTAAACGGTGATGAGCACCAGCGAGACCAGACCGCCCCACGGAAGTCCGACAAAAGCGTCGGTCGCGCCGAATGCCGCCAGGAAATTACCTGAGTTGTCCGCCTCGCAGAACTCATTGGGACCGAAAAAGCCGCCCACATACACAAGCCCGCATACACAGGTCACGACAAGAATCACGATCGGAATAATCAGATCCCACAGACTGCCGCGCGGGTTGACCGTCTCTCCGTTCCCGGCGGCATCCTCTTCCAGTGCGCCGAGGTCACCGCCCTGGGCGCGGATCTCAAATCCTGCCATCTTGCCATAATCAAAGCCCATGACGGACAGTGCTATAATGAACACAATGGTCAGCAGGGAGTAAAAATTGTACGGGATGGCGCGGACAAACAGCTCCAGTCCACTGTAGGTTTCGCTGTCCACACACCCGGAGACAGCTGCTGCCCACGAGGAGATGGGCGCTATCATGCAGATGGGCGCGGCAGTCGCATCAATCAGGTACGCCAGCTTGACACGGGATATCCGATGTCCGTCTGTGACGGGGCGCATGACCGAGCCGACGGTCAGGCAGTTGAAGTAATCGTCGATGAAGATCATTACGCCCAGAAGAAAGGTTGCGATGGCGGCACCCACGCGGGTGCGGATATGCTTCTGTGCCCAACGCCCAAAGGCATGGGATCCGCCCGAGCGGTTGACCATACATACGATAATGCCCAGTATCACCAGGAAAATAAAAATACCGGCACTGTCGGCGACGGCACTTGCCAATCCCTTGCCGACGATGGTATTCAGGGCAGTGGCGGGATCGCTCCGCGCGTACAGCAGGGCGCCGATGACGATACCGATAAACAGCGAGGAGTATACTTCTTTGGTAATCAGCGCCAACGCGATTGCGATGACGGGGGCGAGCAGTGCCCAAGCTGTCGTTTGAGCACCGGATGTGTGTGTCAGGATAAGCGCTGCCACAACGACGCACAGCGCAACGGCAAGCGAGATGACCGTGGTGACAGTTCTCAGGCGGGTGTTTGAACGGGTACTTGACATGATTGTTTACCTCCAGAATCTGCTTCCGGAGACAGACCACGGGTCGGGAACCGTGTACGGCTCCGCGTAAGAGGAAGTAAAAGGGGCTCCCCCTGCGCGGAGACGCACAGAGGGAGCCCCACAGTCCTCTTCTGCTGACAGTGCGGGCAGAGCCGGAACACGGCTGATTGCCATGTTCCCGTCGCTGTCGGGGCAGGGAAGACTAAGGTACTCACTCTTGGATAGCGCTCCACTTTCGTGACAGTACCGCAGGTGTTCCCTGCGATCCCAGCCTACCGGGGAAGGACCTCCCCGGCGGCTTCGGCGTCAACCCCTTTTCGCCGGCGGGAGTCCTCCCGCTGCCCGGCGTACTCTTGGCAAACGCGCCTCTATCTCAAGAAAAATTTTGCCGCTATTATACCTTTTTTTGAAGCAATTGTCAATATCGCAAAATGAACAAAAATACGATAGAAATCAAATTATTACTTGCGCTTGTAGCACACAAATTCGCAAAGACTCTTGCGCAAAGTCGGTGTTACTCCCACTCGCTCCTTGAACCGTAATCTTAACCAGATAGAGTTAAGTTTTATCGCTTGTGGTATCTCTATTATCTTATTTGTCTGTCAGATTTGGAGTATCTGATATTTTGTTGCCATTGTGTTGCCGGTAGACGTGTTGAGTATAGCGCAGATCAAAGTAGCTGTCAAGCATATACAAAGACATCTAATCTACATAATATCTCATCACAGCATCGTATCGTCTGTCAAAATCGCTATAGCTTACAAAAGGATCTTTAGTATTAGAATATTCCATAGGAGCACTCAACCTAAACTTATCATGGAAGCCATCGGCTCTTGAACCAACATAAACCGGTGTTGTGAACATTAACGCTTTATATTTATACTGATCACCCGTAATATCAATAACTATTCCGTTATATGTTTCAAGCCAAGCATGACTTTCGCTGTTGAAACCATATCCATACTGTCCAGACATATACCATGTGAATATTTCTCTTTCTGACAAGTACCTTTGAAGCAGATTGGAAGCATATGTACAGCATCCAATTGGAAATGATGACATTTCTCGAATTGTTCCAGAATCAATTGCTTCAATTATAGCTTTTCTGAACCGAAAGGCTATTCTTTCTAATTCATCTTCAGAAATCATGGCACTTAGCTTTTCGTAAGTTGACATAACATAGCTCTCCTTCATCCCTTTATTCGGATACATTCTCACCCAAATCAAAAGAACTATTGAACTTGTTCATACTCTTCATGGCAATTTTCATAGCTTGTACAGCTTCCTCAGTGTTCTTGATCTGCTTTTTGAGCTGTTTCTTTTCTTCCTTGTCAGCGACATCGGCTTTGAGTTTGAGTTCTACAAGTCCTTTTTCAATATCAGTTATGTTCTGAACATACTGCTCATATACAGTATTGGAGTATTCTATATCATGTTCGTCATTAAGGAATATTTCCCGAACAGAAACCATAAGTTTAGCTGATTGCAGAATAGCATCTTTCTTTCCGAGGACGCCTGTAGCACCTAATGCACCACCGATACCTGCACCAACTCCAAGTCCGAGTACTGCACCACCGCCTACAATTGCCATTGTGCCTCCTGCCATTCCTAATCCACCTGCGGCGATCGCTCCGCCACCAAGATACGCAAGGCAGGCATTTGTTAGTGCAGCTCCGCTTAATCCTGCAAAATTCTGACCTACAAGAGCCACGGCAATAGCGGGAGCGAATGCTCCTGCGGTTGCAATTGCAACAACAGTAACTATCGCAGTGATAGAAATACTCTTAATAGCGGTCTTTAGCACCTCGTTCAATTCACGGAGAACCTTATCATGACACTTCCGTAGCCTTGCGATATAACCTTTCTGATAAAAGCTCTCATTGAAAAAGCTATCAAGGAACTTGTCACCGTTTGATTTACTATATCCAACCAACGGCAGATGTAGTTCCTTGTACTTTGTACTCGGAACTTCATCTCCCTTCTTGTCGATCTCAGTACTGAGAGGATAATATGGTTCAAAGAGCATTGTTTCCAACAGCACCAATCTGAACCAAGGCAACTCAGGCGAATTGACGCCGATTGCATCATGAAGCTTCTGGACAGTATACCAATGAAGAACGGCATCTTTATCTCCTACAAAAGAAGAAAAGCCTTCTTCCATATAGTGTTTCCATTCTTCCAACCATTGCCCTTTCAGGTCAGCTTTCTTTCTGTTGCGATTAAAATCATTAACGGTTTTGTACATTTCAAGGTTATATAATATCTCTGTCTGCTCTAAGGTCAGACCGAATTTGCCGATGTCCATACCGTCTCCAATCCTATTATAAATATTATTATCTGTTTCTGTAAAAGTATTGCGACGAATATCCTCGTACATCTGCTTTATCAGCTTGACATTACGCACTTTAAGATAATTCGTTATCTCGTTGCCGATCGCAACGGCAAATCTTCCGACACCAACATAATTAACGGATACAAAGTATTTTTGTGAGATAACTGCTTCTGCTATATCAATGGTAGAGAAAACAGCACTTGAAATAGTCAGCATTCTTGTGATAGTCGGATTACCAAAAGGCTTTACGCTATCCCAATCTATATCTTTCAAGTGAATATCTCCTATAGATGAGCAATTCAGTGATTTCAGAGCAAGTGAGAATCTTCTAATAAAATAGAAGCTCCGAACGATACAATCATTTGCAATAACAGGCAACGCCTGTTTTCCAAGCTCCACAACTGCACCAAGTTCTCCTCGCAGATCAAACTTGATAATCGTATCTTTAATGATCTTTCCATTCTCATCGTGCTGGGCGAATAATGTTCCGTTAAACACCTTTGACAGAAAAACAGACAACCTATGGTCGCCTATTTTCATATTTTGAAAGATGGGCAATGCCGACAGTTCTTTTGTAAGAGAAAGTATCGGTCCTGGTATACCTGTACCGCCTGTGATACCTGCCGTACTGTTCGAACCTGCCATATCGCTGACAAGATGAAAAAACCATACGACGGTACCTTTAAACAGCTTATCAGGAATGTCCTTGCCTATGAAAGACTTGCTTTTATCAAGTACAGGCACTACCTTGAAAACGCCGTTTACATCTGTTCCATACGACATTTCCGTAAACTGTGTCAGCAGAGAAAAGATAAGACCAACAATCGTAGGGTGATGAGCGAAATCACGGAGATGATGCTGTAACCCTCCTCCGAAGCCAGGTGTGTTCCCGTCGCTGGGTATAGGAAACTTTTCTTCCAGAAACTTTACAGCATCTTTCAGATCATCGCCCTTAAAACCGAGTATATTCGCAGTTTTTTCTACAAACCCATCAACTTTATCGCTTGCGAAAGCTCTGCCATTTTCAAGGCTGAAATCTCCAACCCATATTATATCAAGCATACCACACAGTATACCGGAAGCAACAGCCACAAGATAATCCCATTTATCAGCCTGACTCGAAAGAAGTTCAATCTGCTTATCAAGGTCATATATGACAGCATCAAGATCATTACGAGCAACCATTTCAACCGAGGTTACTTTTACTTCAATTGCATTATTATCCATGATACCCCTCCTTTAGTACAAACGCCAGTTTATTAATTATACTGTGTTTTTGTGAATAAGTCAATCGAAATAAGCGTAATTTTACAAAAAAAGGCAGTGCCTAACATATTCCAGACAATTATCATTTTACTGTTGCCTATGATAGAGAAATGTTGCCAAATCGTTGCCATTCAGCTTAACTAAACCACGAAAGGTACGGTATTACGCCATTTCAGCAAGCGTTTGTATTATTCCCACTCAATCGTAGCGCAGGGCTTGGGTGAGAGATCGTACAGTACGCGGTTTACGCCCTGGACTTCGGCAAGAATGCGGTCGGTAATCCGATGAAGCAGGGGGTATGGGATTTCCTCGATTGTTGCAGATGTCGCATCCACCGAGTTGACCGCGCGGATAATGACAGGCCAGTCCCAACTGCGCTTGCCGTCCCGGATACCGGTCGAGCGGAAGTCCGGAACGACCGTGAAATACTGCCAAACTTTTTCATCAAGCCCTGCATTGGCAAACTCCTCCCGCAGGATGGCATCGGATTCGCGCAGAGCTTCCAACCGGTCGCGCGTAATGGCGCCGGTGCAACGAACACCAAGACCGGGACCCGGGAATGGCTGACGGTAGACCATGTTGTCCGGGAGACCCAGCGCCTTGCCGACTACGCGTACCTCGTCCTTATACAGGAACTTGACCGGTTCGACAAGCTCAAATCTCAGATCCTCCGGCAACCCTCCCACATTGTGGTGAGCCTTCACGCCGACACTTTCCAGAATGTCGGGATAGATGGTACCCTGCGCCAGGAATTCAATGCCCTCCAGCTTGCGCGCCTCCTCCTCGAACACGCGGATAAACTCCGCGCCAATAATCTTGCGTTTTGCCTCGGGGTCGGACACGCCTGCCAGCTTGTTCAGGAAGCGATCCGTGGCGTCCACGTAGACGAGATTTGCATTCATCTCATGGCGGAAGACCTGCACGACCTGCTCGGGCTCTCCCTTGCGGAGCAGACCGTGATTGACGTGTACGCAGACCAGCTGCTGACCGACAGCCTTGATGAGCAGGGCGGCAACGACGGAAGAATCGACGCCGCCGGACAGTGCCAGCAGGACCTTCCTGTCGCCGATCTGCTTGCGGAGTGCGGCGACCTGCTCGCTGATGAAAGCCTCTGCGAGCGCGGGCGTTGTAATGCGTGCGAGTGACGCAGGACGGATGTTGCTGTTTTCCATTACAATACTATGTATGATAGGAGCTTTCCCTATCATACCCTTTCAGTTTATTTACGCTCGCCTCGGGGAAGGGATGCACACAAAAAGCCGAAGGAGCGTATAGACGGGACTTTTTGTGCGCGGCACCGTCAGACGGTATAGTTGTCGAAGTAACCCTGGACAAGCACCACGGGCGTTCCCTTGTCACCGGAGCCGGAGGTCAGGTCGCAGAGCGATCCGATGAGGTCGGTCAGCTGACGCGGAGTCGTTCCCTGCGATGCCATGCTGCCCTTGAGATCGTGATCCTTGGCGCGGATGCTTGCGGAAATCGCATCGCGCAACGCTTCACCGGACAGCTCCTTGAAGTCGTTGTCTGCCAAATACTTGAGCTTCAACTCGTTGGGGGTGCCTATCAGCCCGTCCGTAAAGGCAGGGGACACAACCGGGTCAGCCAGCTCCCAAATCTTGCCCTTGGGATCCTTGAAGGCACCATCGCCGTACACCATGACCTCCACGTGCTTGCCGGTTGCCTGCAGGATACGGGACTGAATGTCCAGCACCAGCGGGCGGCACTCACGCGGGAACAACTTAATCTTGTCCTCGGTTGCCTTGTTGGATCCGAGCAGTCCGTACTGCTCGTTGTAGCCACTTCCGTTGACCGGGGAGGTCAGGATATCGTCCAGCCCGCAGACCAGCCGCGCACCCGCATCGCGCAGGATACGCTTGGTACGCGTCCGGGTATGGATGTCGCAGGTCAGCACGGTATCGGTGTAGTGCAGGATCGCGCGAGGCTGATTGGCGAACACAATCTCTACGTCAGCGCCGGCGTCACGGATCAGATCGCCGTAATAACTTACGTAATCTACACCGGTGAACTCATGCGGATTGGAGCCGAACAGCTCGCGATAGCGCTCCAGCGTCAGAACGTCGGAGTAGGGGTTAATGCCCGCCGTGTCAATCTGATCCCAAGTGACCAGCTGGTTCCCGACCTCGTCCGAAGGATAGGAAAGCATCAGCACGACCTTACGGCAACCCTTGGCGATGCCGCGCAGACAGATGGCAAAGCGATTGCGGGAGAGAATGGGGAAAAGTACGCCTACGGTGTCGCCGCCCAACTTGGCGCGGACATCGGCGGCGATTTCGTCCACCGAAGCATAGTTGCCCTGCGCGCGGGCGACTACGGATTCGGTCACGGCAATGACATCCCGGTCGTGCAGGGAAAAGTTTTCGGCACGGGCGGCTTCCAGTACGTTTTCGGCTACGATAGCGGCGAGGTCATCTCCCTCGCGGATGATGGGGCAGCGGATGCCCCGTGAGGTGGTTCCGACTCTGCGGTTTGAGTGCTCCATACGGTGTGTCCTTTCTTGCTTGTCATCGGGCAGGGCAGGGAGGCGCATCCGCGAACCCTGTCTGTCCGACTTTTTCCCGCAGGCAAGCAGCAAGCCGGCGGGCACATAGTCCGGGCGTAGGGGAATTTGCCCGGGATGCCTCTATTGTATCAGATTTTTCGATTTTTTGCAATAGGGGAGGCTATATTTTACAACTTACACCGGGATTTTTGCTTTGCGATGTCAGGTCTCCGCCTGTCGATGATAACCCCGGGGTGTTCCGAAACGTGTCGTTGTGGAAAGACATATAAGCAAAACAATTACACGTATTTATTAACATTTAATTCTGCATTTATTTATATATTCATTGAAATTGAATATGCGTGAATACGGAGAGAATATTTATACAATCGCTTACAACATGCGTACAGCCTTGTGGAAAACCTGTTGAAAACTATGCTGAGGGCAATGCGTGCAAAAAAAGCAGGCAGAAGCTGTTTTGGCTTCTGCCTGCTGAAAAATATGCTCTGACAAGGATTATCTTGGCATCACGTGAGCCGCAGATCTGACTTTGGTGCACGGAGGAGGAGGTGTGTCATCCCCGTCTGCTTCGTCCATGTCACAACTGATGCCGGCGCCCAATGCCCGGAGCTTGCCGATCAAGTTATCATATCCGCGCTCAATGATGTACGCCTTGGAGACGCGGGACACACCATCCGCCATCAGTGCAGCGATGACCATAGCGGCGCCCCCGCGCAGATCGGTCGCCGTGACCGATGCAGCTGTCAGATGCTGCCCGGGATTTATCATTGCAGTGTTGCTGGAATCGGCATGTAAACAGGAAACGCCCATTTTCCGGAGCTCGGCGAGATAATCGAACCGACCGCTCCAGATGTTTTCCGTCACACTGCTCGGACCTTCGGCAACAGCAAGAAGAGGGACAAACTGCGGGTGCATATCGGTGGGGAAGCCGGGGTACACGTCGGTTTTAAGCTGGATGCCCTTCAGATGGCCGTCCGAGACAACCGTCAGGACGCTGTCCTCTCCCTTGGATTCCCCTGTGCCCACGGTCACGCTTACGCCCATCTCGGTCAGCTTACTGACCACGGATTCCAAGTGCTTTGCGATGGCGCCGACCAGCTTGACTTCGCCGCCCGTTCCTGCGACAGCAGCCATGTAGGTGCCTGCCTCGATCATGTCCGGAATAATGACGTGTGTGCAGCCGTGCAGCGCCCGTACGCCGCGGATGTGAATTTCAGAGGTTCCCGCGCCGGTCACACCAACACCGCAAGAGGTGAGGAATTTGCCCAAATCCACGATATGCGGCTCACGGGCTGCATTCAGAATGATGGTCTCCTCTCCCGCAATCAGGGAGGCGGCGAGCATGATATTGACTGTCGCACCAACGGAAGCCGTGTCCAGCATGATCTTCGCGGCGTGCAGACCGTTCTCCGCCACGCCGGTGATATGACCGCGGACATCTATCTCGGTGCCCATCAACTCAAAAGCACGGGTGTGGTAATCCAACGGGCGGGTACCCAACCTGCCCCCGCCGGTGTGACTGATGCGCGTTCTGCCGCACAGGGCCAACTCCACGCCCATCAGGTACGAGGACGCGCGGATAGACTCGACCAGCCTGTCAGGGGAAGTGCAGGGGCGGAAGCCGGCGCCGTTGACTTCCAGCGTCGTAGGAGTAAGGTAACGAACCTCCACGCCCATCTGCGTGAGGATGCTGATGGTTGTCTCCACGTCCCGGACAGGGGGGACATTGTGCAGCACGCAGGTCTCGCTGTTGAGTGCGCAGGCAAAAAGAATGGGAAGCGCCGCGTTTTTCATGCCGCTGATGTGGACGGTGCCGTTCAGGCGGCGCCCGCCGACGATATGCAAGCTTTCCATATCTATGACCAAGTCTTTCGCGGAGCGAAAGCGTCCTTTCTCGCAAAATGTAGCCGATACCGCCCCGGAATGTGCTTCCACAGGAAGCCGCCAACGCGTCGGGGAACGGGCATCGGCATCTCCGGTTGCCTGGACCTGTCTTTCAGTCCCAATTCCGGTCGTATCGCGGGCTTGCCGGAAGCGCGAACGATCCGTGACTCCCCTGTCCCGTACCGTGCCGGCGGCGGGCATCGGAGTACAAAAGAAAGCCGCCCGCGAGCACTGCGTATGCAGATGGTGCTTGGATGTCGGATGAACCGAGAACGCAGACCGACGAACGGCAAAGGAACAGACACCCCGTCTTCGGTCATGCTGTATATCCGTGACAGAAAGGGCGGGGAGCCAAACTATTTTTCTGTCTATATGATATCATACAGCAGGGGAAAAGTAAAGTCCTCCAGATGTTTATTTACAAATTATTCACGAATGAAAATTGACCTGTTTCGGATTATGTCGGGGTTGTTTGCGCGGCTTATCTGCGAAAGGCACTGCGCCATCCCGCGGGCAGTGTTTGCCGCGCATTTCTCTGCATTCACCCTATTTTTCCGGATATGCCTTATACCATGCAACCGTGAGGTCTACGACCATACCGTAACTCCGGGTGCCGTGAGATACCTGCTGGGTGTGTAGATAGGTGTTGTTGACGACATCCGAAACCTTGGAAGCCGCAGAGTCGCGGTACTTTTCATAAAATCTGTTGTAGGCGGACAGTTCACTGCGGGTAGCACTGTTGAGCTCCGCATGGATTGTTCTGTATCGGTTCGCATCGGCGCTGTACAGCGCATTCGCAACGTACTCATACATATTCAGGTAGGCACTGTAACGGATATACGAGTCATCCGATCCGATGCATACGAGGAACGCAACCATATTGGCTTCATCCTCGCGCGCGATACCGCGCTGATGCGCCATTTCATGGGCGGCGGTGTAGGGCGTGGTGTAATCCGGAAAATTGACATTGATGTTTGCTTCACCTGTAAAAAACGAGTAGACGCCGGTAATGTGCATATAGGACAGAATCTCACTGACGAGAACCGGCTTGGGCTGTCCCGCGTTGTTCCGGATGAAGTCGTGCGTGGAGCAGAAGGCGGCATATGCATCAGACAGCCGATCATTCATCTCAGCCAGCGAGTACGGCATAACCGAAAAACCGTCGCGTTCAAACCCGAGCTTGCCGGCTTCCTCGTTCAGGTGTCGGACAAGGATGCGCGCCGTGTCGGCAAGATCTTCCGCACTGACCTGCTTTTGCTCCAGTTCCAGCTTGACATCCAGCGTGGAGTTGCGGTATCCTGCGGAGAAATTGAGTACAAACACCGAGAAAAAGCTCAAAAGAACCAAGATCAGCACTCCGATGAACACGCCTGCCGTGCGCCAGCTGTCGCAACGACGACGAATGGCATGGCGCAGGGTTACGACCAGCACCAAGGGCAACAGGAGTACTGTAAACTCACCGAGCGAGAAAGGCAGCGGTGCAGTCAATGCCGCCAGAAATGCCCGCAGGGGGGCACTGATGTGCAGGTTGAACCAGTCCGAGAAAGCGACACTGCCGGATTGGATAATCAGCAGAATCAGACAGACAGCCGCTACGGCATACAGGAACAGACAGAATGCCGGCAGATGTTCATAGCGCGGCGGAATGGGATGGTACCGGCGTTTGACTTCCTCGTCCAGCGTCCGGTATACCCGGGCG
>ULKR01019721.1_pt1 | contig 11433 bp, 10 predicted proteins | sample 1951181 | NCBI WGS metagenome assembly ULKR01 (sample SAMEA4835503, study PRJEB28245) | human gut metagenome | biome: gut microbiome; material: fecal sample | place: Denmark | collected 2008 | reverse complement strand
GCGGTGTATTGGTTCCTACCTGTTGGGATAGTTTGAGCTTCTTGCCCTTCTTGTCTATTTTATAGACAGCTTTGCGCAGAGGGCTTTCTTCATTGCTGGTGTAATAGAAAGAACCGTCTTCTTCATCATATCCCAGAAAATCTTTCACCTCAAACTTACCGTTAGTAACCTTTTTAATCAGATTCCCCCCCATGCTATACCAATAGAGGTGACTGTAACCGTCACGTTCGCTAAGCAGGCTGAAGTATTCCGGATAGAACTGGATATTATCGAAAATATTCTCCTTGATATAATAAGGAGACTCATCGCGAAGCATTAGTTTGCAAAGTGTGGAACGAGGATCGGCAAAGTAAAGATCAAAACGGTCTTGATGGCGGTTCAATGTCATGATAGCCAATTTATTGGCATCCTTTGTGAAACGGATACGCGGAATGTATCCATCTGCATCCAATGGGAGTTTCATTGTACGGGTGACATGTGATTTGATGTCATACGTACGTACCTCTACTTTCGAATTCGGATATCCGGCTTTTGGATACTTATATGTATATTCGCCCGGATAATCTTTTAAAGCATCAATGCGGGGTGCTTGTCCGGCAAATACCGGGAAAGAGTAGGAGGGAACTTCCGACTCGTCGAAACGGATAAAAGCAATCAGCGTATTGTCGGCGCTGAATTCCAAAGCACGGTCGAAGCCGAACTCTTCTTCATACACCCAGTCAGGAATACCGTTGATTACCGAATTCTGTTTGCCATCTTCTGTGACCTGGCTTTCGCTGTTGCCGTAAAGCAACTTAACAAGAAATATGTTATTGTTGCGTACAAATGCAATCATGGTACCGTCCGGAGAAAAGACGGGGACCTGTTGAGGTCCACCGTCAGACAGCCGTTCAATAATGTTGTTTGTCGTAACGCCCTTATCATTTCGTTTCAAAGGGTAAATGTAATGTACAGCTGTGTATGAATGCCTATAAATAGGTGTTGTTTTAGTAGCAATCAGCAATTTCTGACCGTCGGGAGAGAACTGATAACTGTCGAAGTTCTTGAAGTCACATTCGCGTGTAGTATTTACATCGAAAATCACTTCTACTTTCTCACCTGTCTTGAAAGAGTATTTAATGATTTGCGTGCCGTCAGCGTTCATCTGTGTGTAGTGTTCACCATCAGGCATAGGGATTACTCCCTGAATATTTTCCGGGCGGAAACGTCCGGAAGTAATATCTTTTAAATCGAGTGCCTTTTGTCCTTGTGCCATTCCGGTCAGACAGAGAAGGCAGAGTAATAAAGTGATGCTGATCTTTTTCATCTGCGTTTATAATCGGTTTTGGTTTTAATTCGTACTTGCAAAAGTAACAATAAACTTAGATTCAACAAAGCCTGACCGATTTTTATATAGATTTGATAAGGATTATTGGGTGAGATTCAATATCTTTGTGAAAAGGACTTTAAACATTACCACTATGAATTCAAAAAGAAAAGACTTGCAATATGCTTCTGTCTTCTTATTGGCCGTGGCATTGACGTTCCTGATGGGGAAGGGTGATAATCTGTGGTTGGTGTCATGGGGTGACTTGATACCGAGTTTATTTGTACTGTTCATAGCAGGTGATTGTTTACATAGTTCCCTGCTTCGTATCAAACGTGGCGAAGAGGAGGGAGGAGCCCGGTGGAGTACTTGTTTCACTTTTCTGGTATTCAGCATTATTTTTATGGGCGACTTGTTCTTTATCGGCAACTTTATAGTCAATAAACTGTGGAGCTAAAAGAGATGTAATAAATCTGTTTCACAGGTGTTTAATAGTAGATTCTTCGTCTTAACTATAGCTTTTAGTTTACTTTAACTAGATAAATTAGTTTATGAACTAAAACTTTTCGTTATTTGCAGCAAACAAAGTTGCAGATATGAAAGGATTAACAGCAAAAGAAGAAGAAATCATGGGCTTTTTCTGGGAAAAAGGTCCCTTGTTCGTGAAGGAAATGTTGGCTTTCTATGAAGATCCCAAGCCACATTTCAATACATTATCTACGATTGTGCGTGGGTTGGAAGAAAAAGGTTTTCTAGCTCATTATACTTTCGGAAATACCTATCAATATTATCCCGTAGTTAGTGAAGAAGATTTTCGTAAAGGAACGCTGCGGAATGTGATTAGTAAGTATTTTAATAATTCTTACCTGAATGCCGTTTCTTCTTTGGTTAAGGAGGAAGATATTTCCTTGGATGAATTGAAACAGCTCATCGAGGAAGTGGAACAGGCTGACAAAAAACACTAATCTATTAAACGAAAATCTATGCTATGGGAGTTTTCTTCATTTATATATTAAAATCATCTGTTTGTCTTGTTCTGTTTTACCTGTTTTTCCGGTTATTACTTAGCAAGGAAACCTTTCATCGTTTCAATCGTATGGCTTTATTGGGAGTGTTGTTCTTTTCATTACTCATTCCTTGTATCGAAGTAACTACCCGGCATCAGGTTGAAGTGCAGCAGGCTGTGCTTTCCATTGAACAATTGCTATTGATGGCAGAGTTGGAGACTACTCCTGCCAATGTCGGTGCAGTGCAGGAGACGTCGGCCATATCTTGGGTACAGATTGTTCTGTTGGTCTATTGGGCGGGTATTCTGTTTCTTGCCTGTCGCAATATCTATTCTTTGATTTGTCTCTTTCGGTTGGTACATTCCGGCAAACATGAGAAGTTGGAGAAAGGGGTTACACTTGTGGTGCATAATCAGGAGATAGTTCCGTTCAGTTGGATGAAGTATATTGTCATCAGCCGGAAAGACTTGGAGGAAAACGGGAGGGAAATCCTTATTCATGAAATGGCTCATATTCACCATCGCCATTCAGTAGATTTATTGGTAGCGGATATTTGCATCTTTTTCCAATGGTTCAATCCTGGTGCATGGTTGTTGAAACAAGAGTTGCAGAACATTCATGAGTATGAAGCGGACGAGACCGTCATTAATGAGGGTGTAAACGCGAAAGAATATCAACTATTATTAATAAAAAAAGCCGTTGGCACAAGGCTCTACTCTATGGCCAACAGCTTTAATCACAGTAAACTTAAAAAACGTATCACTATGATGTTAAAAGAAAAATCGAATCCGTGGGCACGGTTGAAGTACTTGTATGTACTTCCGTTGGCAGCTATTGCAGTAACTGCTTTTGCCCGTCCTGAAATCTCTGAAAAAGTGGAAGAGATTTCTGCAGTCAAAGTTAATGATTTGGCGGAAATTGTGGAAAAAAAGAGTGAAGAAAATGTTGTTAAGGAGCCTATTGATACTACCAAGAATAAGGTAGTAGTGGTAGGTTATCGTACAGAAAAAAAAGATTCTGTCTTAACATCCGGGAAAAAGAAGGTGGCTATTTCGGTACAAGGAATTTCCGGTGAAGGAAAACCTTTGGTTATTATTAATGGGAAAGAGTCTGAACGTGAAGTAGTAAATGCTTTGAATCCTGAACGTATTGAAAGTGTGTCTGTCATAGGTCCTGAAAAAGCTATTAAGATTTATGGAGAAAAGGCTAAGGATGGAGTGATGGATATAAAACTATATTCGGAAAAAAAGTTTGCGCCGAGAAAGATTGAAATCGAAGGCATTAATAAAACAAGGTTGGATGCATTAAATAGTGGGGCAAAGAGTTGGGGAGCTACGTTTCGTTCTGCTGATGGAGGTAAACCTTTGGTTATAATTGATGGCAAAGAGGCTACAGGTGATGATCCTTTAGCGAATATTTCTCCTGATCGTATTAGGAGTATATCTGTATTGAAAGATAAGACTGCATTGGCTGCTTATGGTGATAAGGGAAAGAATGGAGTGATTGAAGTAAATCTATTAGTGAAAGAAGAATATCAAGCCCGTCAAATTTCTATTCGTGCTATTAATGATACAGTGACTTCAATAATAAAAGTAACTGCATCTGAAGAATAGCAGTAGATTTTAGATGTCTTCTGTTTCTAAATATTGTCAAAATATAATGTTATAAAGATTGACGGAGGTACGCTAGTATCTCCGTTTCTTGTTCCGGGTGGAACCATTTTATTTCTTCATCTCTTTTGAACCAGGTCATCTGTTTACGCGAATAAATGCGGGAGTTTTGCTTGATTTTGTCTATAGCAAAGGAGAGTTCCCATTCTCCGTCCAGATATTTGAACAGTTCTTTATAGCCTACTGTATTGAGTGAATTGAGGTGACGATAGGGAAGTACGGAACGTACTTCTTCCAATAATCCTTCCTCCATCATCTGGTCTACCCGACGGTTGATACGGTCATAAAGTTCTTCCCGATCACGAGTCAGGCCGACTTTCAGAATACGGAAAGGACGCTGTTTTTTTTGTTGGGTGCGAAAAGAAGTATAAGTGCGTCCGGTCATATAGCAAATCTCCAACGCATGAATCACCCGCTTGGGATTCTTTAGGTCTACAATCCGGTAATATTCCGGATCTAACAAGCGAAGTTCTGCGCAGAGTTGTTCAAGGCCTTCCTCTTCATACTTTTGTAACATGAGTTGACGGGTTTCCGCATCAACGGTAGGAATATCGTCAATTCCCTTACAGATAGCGTCTACATACATCATTGAGCCACCAGTGAGAATCACGACTTCGTGTTGCGTGAATAATTTCTCCAGAATTTCCAGTGCTTCTGTTTCGTATTGGGCAGCGCTGTAATAGTCTGTGAGGTGGAGCGTGCCGACCAGTTGATGGGGGACACGTTTAAGTTGATCGGGAGTCGGAGCTGCCGTACCTATTTTTAATTCGGCATAAAGCTGTCTCGAATCGGCAGATACAATGCTTGTCTGAAATGTTTCTGCTAAGCGCAGGCTCAACTCTGTTTTCCCCACACCTGTAGGACCTATAAGAACAATGAGAGTAGGCATAGATTTTTAAGTATTAAGTATAGAAGTATTAAGTATTAAAGCGTACGGGACTAAAAAAATATTAGGTATTAACTGCCTGACACTACATAGCAATTAATACCTAATACTTGATATTTAATACTTAAAATTTTTCTTCTTCGTATGGGCTGCTAGTGTCACCACCTATGTCAAATCCTTCCTGATCGAAATCTTCCATGTCGAAGTCTTGGTCTCCATAGAAGTTTTCATCCAGATCAAGAGAACCTCCCGCAGCGGTCATTTCTTCAAAATCTACCGTTTGTTTAGGAGCATCTCCTGATTTCTTGGTACATTTGGCACCATTCATATCTTTTCCGGTAATAATTTCGGATAGTTCGATGAAGAAACAACGTTCTGTTATGTAATCGAATACATATAGCAGTTTCTGTTTTTCGTCTTCTACCAGTTCACTGATAGCAGTGTCTTTCATTACCCAGCTATCTATTTCCGGATTGTCGTCCATTTCTTCTAAGGTTACTTCTTTTCCTTTTTCCCAGTCGTCATCGCAGATAAAGAAAGAAGTCATCTGGTCGTTTGCGTACCCTACTGATTTCAGTATTGCTTCATGGAAGTCATAAAAAGTTGCTTCCGGATCAATTTGTATTTCTCTGACAAAATCGTCAACTTCATCAGATATGATAGTAAATCTGTATATCATAATATGACTATTTTGAACTGTTTATTTAATAATACCACGTTCTGAATTACGGATAAAATTGACTATATAGTCAATCTCCGGGCTCTTTTCGAATTCATCTTCTATTTTTTTCAATGCTTCTGTCGTGTTCAAACCACTTTGGTAGATGATACGATATGCATTGTGAATACTTTCGATCACTTCATTGGAGAAGCCACGACGGCGCAAGCCGATGATATTGATTCCGCTGAAAGCGATCGGTTCGCGTCCTGCAATGATGTAAGGAGGAATATCTTTACTGAAACGGCATCCGCCCTGAATCATTACATGACTGCCTACATGACAGAATTGATGCATCAATACATTGGCGCTGACAATCGCGTTATCATCAATGACGATTTCGCCTGCCATCTTGGTAGAGTTACCGATGATACATCCGTTACCAACCAATGCGTCGTGTGCTACGTGTACACCTTCCATCAATAAATTGTTATTTCCCACAATCGTGCGCCCTTTAGCTGCCGTACCACGGTTGATTGTTACATTTTCACGAATCAGATTATTATCTCCGATTTCGGCTGTCGATTCTTCACCGCGAAACTTGAGGTCCTGCGGAATGGCTCCGATAACGGCACCCGGAAAAATCGTGTTTCCGTTACCAATACGTGAACCGTATAAAATATTGGCGTTAGCCATAATTTTATTGTTGTCGCCGATAACTACGTTCTTATCTATAAATACAAAAGGCGCAATTTCTACATTTTCTCCGATCTTAGCTTCGGGATGGATATACGCTAAAGGACTTATCATGCTTTTAAATATCAATTATTACTTATTTTTTACTATTTGTGCCATGAATTCTGCTTCGCAAACAACTTTCTCGCCGACAAACGCATATCCTTTCATGGTAGAAATGCCACGGCGGATAGGTGCCAGCAGTTCTACACGAAAGATGATTGTATCTCCCGGCACTACTTTCTGACGGAATTTCACTCCATCTATTTTCATGAAATAGGTAGAATAACGTTCAGGATCATCTACGGAATTCAAGACGAGCAAGCCTCCGACTTGTGCCATTGCTTCCACTTGAAGTACTCCCGGCATAACGGGCTCCTGTGGAAAATGTCCCTGGAAGAAAGGTTCGTTGGCTGTGATATTTTTAATACCTACAATGTAGTTGGCACCAATTTCAATCACTTTGTCCACCAGTTGGAAAGGATAGCGGTGCGGTAACAATTCGCGGATACGGTTTACATCCATTATTGGTTCACGGTTACAGTCGTAACTTGGTGCCTGTATTTCGTGCAGACGGATTTCTTTCCGCATCTGGCGGGCAAATTTATTGTTGATGGTGTGTCCCGGACGGGTAGCGATGATACGGCCTTTAATCGGTTTTCCAATTAGAGCGAGGTCACCGATGACATCAAGCAGTTTGTGACGGGCACATTCATTGGGCCAAACTAACGGTTTGTGATTGATATAGCCTAACTGATCGGCATCCATGTGAGGTACTCCCATCACATCTGCCAACTTATCGAAGCTTTCCTGTGACATCTTGCGTTCGTAGATTACGATCGCATTGTCCAGGTCGCCACCTTTAATCAATCCGGCGGAGAGCAACGGCTCTATTTCACGAACAAAGACGAAAGTACGGCTGGCAGCCACTTCGTCTTTGAAATTATGCATATCTTCAAGGGTAGCAAACTGATTCGGGATAATAGTCGAATCGTAAGAAACCAGTACATTCAGACTGAAATTCTCGTCAGGTAGTACAATGATAGAAGAACCAGTCGTTTCATCCCGGAACTCAATTTTAGACTTGATAATATAAAAGTCTTTGACGGCATTTTGTTCTACTGTTCCTACACGTTCTATTTCTTGTACGTAATATTGTGCACTACCATCTAAAATAGGAAATTCCGGTCCATTAACTTGGATCAGGCAGTTATCAATGCCCAATGCGTAAAGGGCTGCCATACCATGTTCAATGGTGCTTACTTTGACTCCATTTTTCGACAATACAGTACCACGGGTGGTTTCTGTTACATTGTCGGCTACTGCGTCGATAGTTGGTTGTCCTTCTACGTCAATGCGTTGGATTTTATATCCGTGATTGTCCGGAGCAGGATTAAATGTTACAGTGAGATCAAGTCCAGTGTGAAGACCTTTCCCGCTCAGTGAAAAGCTATCTTTCAGCGTTTTTTGTTTCAGCATTGGTTACTTATTTACTTATTTAATAGTTGTTTTAATTCTTCTATTTCTTTGCGCAAATTACGCAATTCTTTCTGCATATCCGGTAAGCTTCTTTGTGCGACGGATGCTTTGAAGTATTGCTTCAGTTCCATAGGAGGAGTTCCGATAAGCTGGCTACCGGATTTAATGTCTCCGGGTACACCTGACTGTGCACCTAAACCAACTTTGTCTCCTATTTTGGAATGTCCTGCAATACCTACCTGACCTCCGATCATACACCATTCACCAATTTTGGTAGAACCGGCAATTCCGGCTTGTGCAGCCATTACGGTATGTGAACCTATTTCATCATTATGTGCTATTTGTATCAGATTGTCTAATTTGACACCACTATGCACTACCGTAGCTCCCATTGTAGCACGGTCTACACAAGTATTAGCACCTATATCTACTTTATCTTCCAGAATAACAATTCCGATTTGCGGAATCTTATCGTATCCATTCGGAGTGGGAGCAAAACCAAATCCGTCAGCTCCAATCACTGCACCCGAGTGCAGGATACATTCGTTACCTATGCGGCAATCATGATAAACATTTACATTGGAGTAAAGCAGGCAACTGTTGCCTATCTTCACGCCGTCTCCAACGAAAGTGTGGGGGTAAATTTGAGTATTATCTCCAATCACGGTATTTTCACCGATATAGGCAAAAGCACCGATGTATACATTCTCACCAATTTTGGCGCTGGGTGCAACGAAAGCTAATGAATCTATCCCTTGTTTCTTAGGCTTGCTCATCTCATAAAGATTGAGCAATTTAGCCAGACTTTCGTATGCATTGTCTACTTTGATAAGAGTAGCTTTAATTTCGTGTTCGGGAGTGAAGTCCTTATTAACCAAGACAATGCTTGATTGTGTTTCGTAGATGTAAGGTGTATATTTGGGATTTGACAGGAAAGAAATTGCTCCGGGCATTCCCTCTTCAATTTTAGCGAATGTGTGTACCGTAGCGTTTTCGTCTCCAATGATTTCCCCTTGGATAAATGCTGCAATTTGCTTAGCCGAGAACTCCATGTCTTTTATTTAAAATTTAATTAGTTCACAAATAACGGATTTTTTTTTCAGATTTCCGTGTTATTGCATGAATATTTTATACTTATCTGTGTAATCTCTGATAGCAGAGATAGTATTTCTTTACCTTTTTGGACAATAATGAGATGTTCAGCATGTCCGATGCTTCGGCAATATTTTTGATAGTGCCGTCTTTGTAGATAATATCAATACTGTCATCTGCCGGGTCATACATATTCTTTTCGATGCTGGGGGTAGAGACAAAATAGTTCGCTTCGGAAAGGGTTATGCCTAGTTGCTGGCTGATGTGCAAAGTTAATTCTTTTTTTCTGTCCTCACTAATAGGTTCCGACGAAATTTCCACTTTAAAGATATTTCGGTTTATCATTCCCGTACTTAAAGTGGAAAGTACCTTATCTGTGTGGGTGCTCCACACTTTCAAGGCTGTCCATATATCATTGTCGTCCAGCTGGATAAAATTCTCCAGACAGTCGGGGTTGTTATAGAATTCCGTTGGATTGATATCATTGTAAAGGAAAAAACGTAATGCAGGAGATGCAAACAGTTCCACTCCTTGTGAAGCCAGTTCTTTGGCACGCAAGAGAGTACTAATCAGCATCTTTTCGTATGCCACGGACGTCTTATGCAGGTATACTTGCCAGTACATCAGGCGACGTGCCGTGAGGAAATTCTCGATAGAATAGATCCCTTTGGATTCGACAACCAGTCGGTCATCCGCTACATCAAGCATTTTGATAATTCGGGCGGAGCCGATGTTACCTTCCGTTACGCCTGTATAAAAGCTGTCGCGGCGAAGATAATCAAGCCGGTCCATATCTAACTGACCGCTTACGAGTTGATGCAGAAAGCGTTTCGGGTATTCGTCCTTGAAGATTTGAATGGCAAGACTCAGCTGGCCGTTCATCTCTTTATTCATCTGTTCCATCAACATGAGAGAAATCTCTTCGTGCGAGACTCCTTTTACAATCGTGTCTTCCAGTACATGCGAGAAAGGGCCGTGTCCTATATCATGCAACAGGATGGCAGCCTGCACGGCTTCCGCTTCACTATCAAAGATAAAATTGCCTTTGGAGGCCAGTTGGGTGATAGCTTCACTCATCAGGTGAAAAGCACCTAAGGAGTGTTGGAAGCGGGTGTGTTGCGCACCGGGGTACACAACAGATGACAATCCTACTTGCTTGATGCGGGTAAGACGCTGCAAAAGGGGATGCCGTACTATATCGTACAGTAACCCCTTTGGAATATTGATGAACCCGAATACGGGGTCGTTAATTATCTTTCTTTCGTAAGGCATTCGTTTTCTTTAGAGATCCTTTTTCCCTTTTCAGAGAATTGCTTTGAGTTGTTCAGCCATTTGTGCTTGCACTTCTTGTGCGGCGGTGTGGGCAGCTTCTGCAAATTTCTCTGTTTTATCTACGTAGATAATACCACGCGACGAGTTAACAATCAATCCGCATGTACTGTTCATACCATATTTGCAAACTTCTTCGAGTGAACCGCCTTGTGCTCCCACGCCTGGTACGAGAAGGAAATGGTTCGGGACAATCTTGCGGATGTCCTCAAAAGCACGTCCTTGAGTAGCACCTACCACATACATCATGCGGTCATCGCCAGCCCATTCCTGTGATTTGCGTAATACTTTCTCGAACAGACGTTCGCCGTTTACGTCTTCTGTCAATTGGAAGTCATGAGATCCTTTGTTGGAAGTCAATGCCAACAGGATCACCCATTTGCCTTCGTAGGTAAGGAACGGAGTAACGCTGTCTTCACCCATGTAGGGGGCTACTGTTACAGAGTCGATATCCAATTCTTCAAAGAATGTGCGGGCATACATTGCAGAAGTATTTCCGATGTCACCACGCTTTGCGTCAGCAATGATGAATTGATCCGGATAGTTATCTTTGATATATTTTACTGTCTTTTCAAATGCGATCCATCCTTTTACACCCATGCTTTCATAGAAAGCCAGATTGGGTTTGTAGGCGATACACAAATCAGCTGTCGCGTCAATGATTGCTTCGTTGAATGCGAAGATCGGATCTTCTTCTTTCAACAGATGTTCCGGGATTTTCTTGATGTCAGTATCAAGTCCTACACAAAGGAATGATTTCTTGCGCTTTATGTTTTCAAATAATTGTTGCTTATCCATCTTGTTATTTACTATTTTGCAATTTACAATTTACTATTTTAAGAAACCGTTCTCAACTCTCAATTCTCAACTCTCCACTTCTCTAAAGTTCGTTTTCTTTCAGGCGTTCTGCATTTTCCGCTACGATCAGATGGTCGATACAATCCTGGATATCCCCGTCCATGAAGGCTGCCAGATTATAGATTGTATAGTTGATGCGGTGGTCGGTGATACGTCCCTGGGGATAGTTGTAAGTTCGTATTTTGGCTGAACGGTCTCCGGTAGATACCATTGTCTTACGTTTGGAGGCAATGTCATCGATATATTTCTGATGTTCTTTGTCGTAGATAAAAGTACGGAGACGGGCCAAGGCGCGTTCTTTGTTTTTCGGCTGGTCGCGTGTCTCGGTACATTCGATAAGGATTTCTTCGGCAATACCGGTGTTCGGGTTCTTCCAGATATAGCGCAGACGTACTCCGGATTCTACCTTGTTT